>JGI12316J14372_10001124_pt1 | contig 37646 bp, 28 predicted proteins | sample MarCyaLeptolynsp_FD_14372 | JGI IMG/M metagenome (IMG submission 14372)
CTCCTGTTCGAGAGCCTCTCGCCCGAGACGCTTGCCGGTGAAGAGGATGATGGTGGCCTCAGGCTGAAAGGACTTGGGTCGCGCCGGAGCAAGTTCGAAGCAGCCAAGGAAAGACACGAGCGCCTTCGCGCCGATTTTGATGCAATCGTCCGTCAGACAATCGCGGAAGCCTTTGTTCAGATAGAAGAAGAACAGGTCCGACAGCAGTCCAAGGACTTTTGGGGGAATAGAAAATAATGGAAATATCCCGGCGGAACATGATGAAACTGTCTGGGGTCGCAGCCTTTGCGACGCTGGCGGGTTGTTCGAGGGTCCCTCCGCCGACGCCGATCAAGATTGAGATCCAGGCTGATGAGTTCACCAACCCCAACGAAAACGGGGATCCGGCTCCGGTCGTCGTCAGGGTGTACCAGCTGAAAGAAGTCACCGCCTTCGAAAACGCCGAGTATTTCGATCTTGCCGACGATGAAGCCAAAGTGCTTGGCGGCGACCTGATCGGGGTGCAGGAATTCGAGCTTACGCCGGGCGAATCGAAGGATTACACAAGAGACGTGTCTTCCGAAGCAACGCATCTTGGGGTAATTGCGAGTTTCCGGGATATAGATTCTGCCCAGTGGCGCGATACAATCGAACTGCAGCAAGAAAAGAAGAATCAATTTATCATCTACCTGACAAGTCTTGCAGTAAGAATACAGAAATTGCGCAACCGCCGGCTCGGAGTTCTCTAGCGTCCCTGACCTGCGCCGGTTTCCTGCGGTCACTGGCGCGTTCGGCTCACGAAAAGGCAGCAAACAGGGGGCAAATGCTGCGCTATGTTCTTAAGTAAACCTGCGGAGATGGGCCTTGAATGAAAGCCTGAAACCACTGTGGCTCGAGGGAATGTTCCTGCGGCCCCAACATCTGCAACAACAAGACCGCTGGTTTGAATCCACACTTGAACAACGCGTGCAGGACTTGCTGCCCTATGCTTGGGGCTTGCGTCAGCTGACCGTCGATTCCGAGGCGCTGGAGCTTGGACAGTTTCAGATCACGCTTGCCGAGGCGATCTTCCCCGACGGAACCTCTTTTTCAACAGAAAAAAACGGCGTCATTTCAAGCGCGCGCCAGATCACGGTCGATGACCAGGGAAAACGTGTTTTTCTGGCGCTGCCGCTCAAATCCGCGGGCCAGCTTGAGCTGGGCGACGATGAAAAAACACATCGCCGGTTTTCGCGCCGCTCGAGCGAGGTCCGCAACACAAACGAGGCGGACAAGCCCCAGGCTGCGATTGCCGTTGGGGCGCTGACGGCGCGCATCGTCCTGGAAGGAGAAAACCTCGACGAAACCGCCCATATTCCAATCGCTGAAATCGAGACCGTTTCAACACAGGGCCAGATCAAGCTTTCCGAAACCTTCATCCCACCCGTTCTGACGGCCTCGGCCAGTCAGCACCTGCTGGGGCAGATCGATCAGATCCGCTCTCTTTTGCGCAAGCGCGGCGACATGCTGGCCTCCAACACCACGGGCCAGGGAGAATCGACGCGCTCGGGTATCGTGGATCTCATGGCGCTCAGCATCACCAATCACTACGAAGTGCTGTTCGATCACATCGCCAGCTCCGGGCGCCATTCTCCGGAACTCGTCTACCGGGAGTTCATCAGCCTGATCGGGACCTTCGCGGCCTATGGCGCCGACGACCGGCGCCCACCGGAACTGCCGGCCTATGACCATCTGGATCTGCGCCAGACCTTCCAGAAACTCGTCGCCATTCTGGACAATCTGCTGAGCTTCGTGATTGAGCAGAATGCCGTCAACATTCCGCTTTCGAAGCGCGACTACGGCGTCTGGCTTGGCGAGACGACCAACAAGATGATCTATTCCGAGGCACGCATGTTCGTGCTGATTGCACATGCCAATGTCAGCCTCGAAATTCTTCGCACACAAATGCCGATCCAGATCAAGATCGGGCCGGTCGAGAAAATCCGCGAACTCGTGAACCTGCAGCTTCCCGGCGTGCCGATTACACCCATGTCTGTCGCGCCACGCCAGATACCCTACGTCCAGAACGCCGTTTATTTCGCTGTTGATGTTGAAAACGAACTTTGGCCTCAAATGCAGTCGTCTGCGGCCTTTGCGTTGCATCTTAGCGGCGATTATCCTGGTCTTGGTCTGGAACTCTGGGCCGTTCAGAAGGGGCAGTAACCCGTAGCATGACTGACGACGACCTGGACCAACCGACCGTCGCTCAAAAACTGAGCCCCAGAGCCCGGACCTCAATGGCCGAGTCGCGGGGTCCTTATGCCGGGGAAGAAGACGAACCCACCATTGCATTTGTCTCGCCGGCAGGAAGTCCTGCCGCGACCGTGTCGCCGACCCCGTCTGAAGGCAATGGCAATCTGCAATCTGCGGCTGGCATCGTGCGCCAGCTCGACCCGGATCCGGAACGGATCATCGTCCGGGCAGCGGCCCCGCTTCTGCTGATCATCTCGCAAATCCGCAACTCGATCGAACAGGCTGATGTGCACGCGCTGCGTCAGGAAGTGGTCGACGAAATCGACCGGTTCGAACAATTCGCACAGCGCAACGACGTCGGTGCGGGAGACATCATCGCGGCCCGCTACATTCTGTGTTCGACGCTCGATGAGACNGTTNTGATGACGCCATGGGGCAGCCGAAGCGAATGGAGTTCCAACAGCCTGCTCAACCAGTTTCACAANGAGACATGGGGCGGCGAAAAGGTCTTCAGCATTCTCGATCGCATTCGCGGCGACGCCAAAGCCAANCTGCCGCTCCTCATTCTGGTTCACACCTGCCTGATGCTCGGCTTTGAAGGCCGCTACCGTGTGCTTGAGGGCGGGCGCAATCAGTTGGAGGATCTTCGCAACGAATTATCGCGCCTCATCCGGCGCAACAGCAGCCTGAAGGCTGATGAACCGTTGTCGAAGAATGCCAAGGGCACGCAGAAGGGCGACAATGTCAGTTCCCTGCCGCCCTTCTGGATTCTGCTCGCGATCGGGCTGCTTCTGCTGGTCGTTGTTCGCGGCTACAGCGATTTCATCCTGGACGGCGAGCTTGTCGAAGCGCTCGGCGCCATCAATTCTCTCAACAGGCTTTAGGAGGTAAGCGATGTTCCGTACTTACCTCGCGTCGCTGCTGCGCCCGGCCAGCCTGCTGATCCTGCTGATCCTGATCGTCATTTCCCTGATCGTGCTGATCTGGGGCGGCCTGCTCACGGTCGCGAACGTGACACCGTTTGCGAAAGCAGCGCCGCGCGTCATCCTCGCGGTCGTCCTGATCCTGGGCTTTTTCCTGATCACATTTGTGCGCCACCTGCTGACGCGGCGCGCCAATGCCAAGCTCATCAACTCGATGCTCGCGAACGACGAGCTCGTTTCCATGGGCAACGATCTGTCCGCGGACGAGGTCGAACTGATCCGCGAGCGGTTTGAGTCCGCGCTGAAAACGCTTCGGGACAATCCCGTTGCCGGGTCAAGTTCGAGGAATTATCTGTTCGAGCTGCCCTGGTACATCATCATCGGTCCCCCGGGGACCGGCAAGACCACTATTTTGCGCAATTCAGGGCTTGATTTTCCCTTGGCCGAGGGTGGTCACGAGGCGATCCAGGGTGTTGGCGGAACGCGCAACTGCGACTGGTGGATCTCGAACGAAGCCGTTCTGATCGACACCGCCGGACGGTACACGACGCAGGATGTCAACAGAGGAGTTGATTCAGCGGCCTGGAGCGGCTTCCTCGATCTGCTCCTGAAGCATCGCCAGCGGCGCCCGATCAATGGTGTTCTGCTCGCCGTCAGCGTGGAAGATGTCGCCCTTGCGAGCGAAGCCGAACGCAAGCAGCAAGCGGAAATCCTGCGTCAACGCCTTCGGGAGTTGCACCGGGCCTTCGGCATGCGCCTGCCGGTCTACCTGATGTTCACGAAGTGTGACCTCATTGCCGGCTTCGACGAGTATTTCGACACGCTGCGCGATGCCGACCGGCAGCAGGTCTGGGGCGTGACTTTCCCTTATAACGAGGAACAGTCCTCGGTGGGGCCGGTGTTCGAAACAGGCTTCGTGGATCTGGTCAACCGGATCGAGCGGCACCTGCCTGAAAAACTCGCCGAGGAGCGTAACAACGGCCGCCGTTGCCGTATCTACGGCTTCCCGCATGAGTTCGGCAGTCTCAGCAACGTTCTGCGAGACTTTGTCAGCGACGTCTTCCGGGCAACCCGTTACGAAGCGCAACCGCTTCTGCGCGGCATCTACTTCACCTCGGGCACTCAGGAAGGCACGCCGTTCGACCGTCTGCTCGGCGCGATGGGGCGCAGTTTCTCGCTTGCGGCCAGCCAGCAGCCGGCATTGAGCGGTCAATCCAAAGCGTTCTTCATCAAGAAACTGCTGACTGACATCGTCTTTCCGGAACAGAATCTTGTCGGCAAGAACCGGGCCCTGGAACGCCGCATCGCGACGATTTACGGCGGTGCCGCAGCCGCTCTTGCCGTCGGCGTGATCGGCCTGTGCCTTTACTGGATCGCCGGTCTGGACAATGCGATCGAGGTGTCCGAGACGACGGCGCAATCCGCCGACCAGGTTCGCGTTCTCAAGGCGGAGGCCGACCGGAACCGCTCTTTGATCAACCTTTTGCCGACGCTCAATGCAGCGCGTGACATGCGCAACGAGATCGAAGAGCAAAGCAACTGGCTGTCGGCAACACCGATCAGTATCGAAGCCCAGTCCGTGCTCTACCCGGCCGCGGAGCGGACCTACGACGATCTGCTGGAGGAATACCTCCTGCCGTCGATCAACTCCCGTCTGGAAGCGCAAATCCAGCTTCTGTCGACTGCCTCGGACGGCAACAGCACGTTGTTGCGGGACCAGCTTGAGACCTACCTCATGCTGACGACCGGGCAGAACTACAATGCTTCCAAGGTCAAGGCGGCGCTCAGGGCGCAGAATGAGTCAACCTTCCTGCTGAACCCCGAGGACAGAGCGGAAATGCAGGTTCACATGGACAACCTTGAGAGCCTCTTGCCGATCTCCGGCACTGCGGCCGCCTCGACCGCAAGTGAGCTTCCGGTGCTGGATGCCGCGCGAAGCCGGATCCAGCAGGCGCCACAGGCAACGGATATCTACAACCGCATGGTATCGGACGCAGCACAGCGCTACAGGCTGCCGCCGGTCAATATTGTACGCACGCTCGGGTCCGGATCACTCTACGTCGATACGGCAAATGCGGGCGGCCGGACAATCATTCCAGGGCTCTATACCAAGAACGGTTTCTACAATTTCTTCCTGGAGCGGCTTCCGGAATACATTCGCGGTTCCATGGGCAGCGACTGGGTTCTGGGCAACTCGGTCAACGCGACGACCTACAACCAGGTCGCGATGGAAGTCGTGAAACTCTACACCGACGACTACATCAAGGCCTGGCGTGAAGGCACGGCCTATATCCGCGTTGTCGATATCGGTTCACTCGGGCGGTCGCAGATTGTTCTGGAACAGCTTTCAAGCCCGGATTCGCCACTCCTGACGATTCTGAACGTTCTGAGGGAAAACACCCAACTCCCCTTGCCGGGCGACAGCTCTGATCAAAGCAGTGCCGGCACCGACCAGGCTGCCAGCCAGACAAGCGGAGGCGCCACCGGTCTCGTCGCGTCGGCTTCCGAAGCGTCGCAAAGGGCGGCCGTGCAAACCGCCTTTGGCGATGCTCCCTGGCCAGGACTTGCGATTGAAGATGCCTTCCGTCCGCTGAACAACCTTGTCGATCCGGACAGCGGTGCATCGCTTGACAGGGTCCTTCAGCTCTTCGGAGACCTTTACGGCAACGTCTCCGGCGTCGTCACAGCTCCGGAGCCCAACAAGGCAGCCTTCGATATCGTGAAGTCGCGCGCGGAGAACCCGCAAAACGATTCCTTCACCTCACTGCGTTCCGAAGCGGCGACAAAGCCGGAGCCGGTCCGGTCACTTGTACTTTCCATCGTGAACCGGACCTGGGCTTTGCTCAATCAGTCCGCCTATATCTACATAAACCGGAGCTGGCAGAACGAAGTGGTTCCGGTCTGCTCCAGCATCATGGCCGGACGCTATCCCTTCTTCCAGGATTCTGAAGACGATATCTCGCTGCAGGATTTCGCGGACCTACTGGGTCCTGCCGGCGTGGTCGATGCCTTCTTCAAGGACTTTGTTTCGCCCTTCGTGAACATTCGGGGACGTCAGCTCGTCGAGATTGAAACGCAAGGGGCAAATCTTGGCCTGTCGAGTGAGTCGCTTGCACAGCTCGCGACGGCCCAGACGATCCGGGACGCATTCTTTCCGGCAGGGGCAGCCGATCCGACAGCCAAGTTCACGATCAGGCCGACCTTCCTTGATCCGGGCGCGCTCAAATCCACTCTCAAGATCGATGACGACACAATGATCTACAGGCACGGTCCTGTCCGTGCGAAAGATTTTACCTGGCCCAGCCAGGCGGATGCCAGCAGCGCCGACATCTCCGTGACCCTTCTCGACAATTCCACGTCCTCGCTCAAGAAAACCGGAACCTGGGCCATCTTCCGGCTGTTGACTGCCTCCGGATTGTCCTCGGCCAGGGGGCGGGATCAGTTTGTCTTTTCAATCAGCAAGGACAACGTTCGCGCAAGCTTCGCGCTGAATGCCGGCAGTGTCACGAACCCCTTCAACCTCGGACTTTACAGCTTCCGCTGCCCACCGTCGCTCTGACATGAGCGCGCCATGCGACCAGCCTGCCTGTTGTGGCAGGTAACTTGAAAAATCGTCTCTCCGTACGCAATGACGGAACAAGAAAAACGGAGCGGGAGATGGAACACTGCGGTTATTTCGGCAAACGACCACTGGAACGGGACTTCGTGTTCGAAGGCCTGACCGCCGGAATGACCGACGCCTGGGCGAACCTTATGTCCGACTGGCTGATCAGCGCACAAAGCGCCTTTCCGAACGACTGGCAGCAGTTCTATTTCGAAGCGCCCACATGGAGATATGCCATCGCACCTGGCTTGCTCGGCCCGTCAGGCTGGTGTGGTCTCTTGTGTGCGTCAGCCGACACGGTCGGCAGGGCGTTTCCGCTGGCCGTTATGCTGCCGACCGAAGCTTCGAACCGTGACATTTTTTTCGACGCTGAGACCGAACGGGCATTGGATGCGCTTGAAGTCGACATGATGGCTTTCATCGACGGACAAGTCTCGCGGAGTGAGTTTCACACCACGATTTCCGAGCATGCAAAAATTCTCGGAAATCGTCAGGGCCTCAAAACCGGGACACCGGACGAGCTTTTAAGCCCACAGAACGAAGCGCTCTGCCTCAGATACGCGCGCACAGGTGACGAAGCCATCATTGCGGAAAGCGCACTCAGCTTCCGGTCCCAGGCTATGTCTAAAGGCACGCTGCCGCTGTCTTATTGGTGGCAGGACGGAAGCGATGCCAGAGCACCGGAACTGTGCGTTTGGAAAGGTCTTCCGAGAGGGTCGGGGACCGGCGGATTTTTCGCCGGTTCCTGGGAAACATTCGGCTGGCAACACGAACAAATCGATCCTGACCGGATCCTGCGGCTATAAGGAAGCGACTTCAGGAAATGACTTACAAGTTGTCTGTCCCCTTGAATCTGCGCGCAGAAGCCGCGACCCGGCAGGGCCCAAACCATGAAATGAACCAGGACACGCATTTTGCCGACGCGGAAAACGGACTGTTTTCGCTGGCAGACGGTATGGGCGGGCACAGGGACGGCGATCTGGCCAGTCAAGCCACGGTCGAGGCGGTTGCCGAGCTGGTCAATCTGCCGGCAATGTCACATGAAAAACAACTTACTGCGCTCGATGCAGCGCTTGCCAGCGTGAATCAGAAGCTGTTTTCCAGTTACATTGCCGCGCCGGAGCGCGACGTCTCCGGCACAACAAGCCTTAGCCTCGTGATCAGCGAGTCCTTTGCCAGCTGCATCTGGACCGGCGACTCTCGTCTTTACCTGCTGCGCGACCATCACCTTTTCCTCATTTCGGAGGACCATGCCGACGAGCTCGGGCGGCTCACCTCGGCCGTCGGGATTTCCGAACAGATCACCACATTGGGCCGGCGAACCGTCGAACTCATGCGCGGTGACGTTTTCCTGCTCTGCACCGACGGTCTCCTGAAAGGGATGGACGAGACGATGCTTGCCAACATGACAGCCGAAGGAACCTACGGGCTCGCCGACCGGCTGATCGCGCGCTCGGTCGCTGGCGGGTCGTCTGACGACATTACCGTGATTGTGGTCTGGACGGACGGCAATGGCTGAGAAAAAGAAAACGGCGGTGCGCAAGAAGCGAGGCAAGACGGCAGCCGCTGACAGCTCTGCCGAAGCCTCCACTCGTAAAAAAGCTCAAGAAGCCAGCGTTTCGCGAGATGAAGCTGACAGTGACAAGCCGCAGGCAGAAGGAGACACGCCAAAAGCAGATCTGCCGGAGGAACAGCCTCAAGCTGCCGCCGATGACGGCGAAGCGAAGAATATTTCCCAAGCGAAGGACGTCCCGCCGAAGGAGACGTTGCCGGATGAACCGGTTCGAAAAGACACGAAAGCTGCGAAACCGGACGTTGACCTCGGTACAATCCTGAAGGACAGGTTCCTGCTGCTGAAGGTGATCGGAAAGGGGGGACTGTCGACTGTCTACAAGGCCCGCGATCTGGTTGCAGCCAAGGCCGGGCTTGCGAATTCAGATGTTGCCATCAAGATCATCCGCACCGCACCCGATGTCGACAAGGACAATATCGCCCTGATGCATCGCGAGGCGCGCCGTCTCAGAGATCTCGTTCATCCGAACATCGTGCGGGTTTACGACATGGACCGCCAGGACGACATTCATTTCATGGTCATGGAACTCCTGGAAGGCCAGCCGCTTTCGAAACTGCTGCGGCAGTCACCGGAGCATACGCTGCAGCCGGCACAGCTTTTCCGGCTGATCGGCGACCTTGCAGCCGCACTTGGGTATGCACACCGTAACGGGATCATTCACGCCGACCTGAAACCCGGCAACGTCTTTATTCAAAACACAGGCGTTGCCAAGCTGATCGACTTCAACATCGCCTATCCGATTGCCCGGCCCGTCAAGACACGCGAAGAAGACACAGTTGTCATTCTGGCCCGCTTTGGCGCCGTTACCCCTGCCTACGCGTCCCCGCAACGGCTAAAGGGAGCCGAACCGTGCGAGGCAGACGACGTCTACTCGCTTGCCGTGATCACTTACCTGGCGATCTGCGGAACGCGGCCCTTCGGCAAGAAAAATGCTCTTGAGGCCCGCGACGAGGGACTTCAGCCCGCGCGGCCCAACGACCTCTCCTGGCTACGCTGGAAGGCCCTGAATGCGGGCCTTGCGCTTGATGACAGTGGCCGAACGCCATCCGTGCACCAGTTCGCGCAAGGTTTTTGCAACCCCAACCCGTTGCACCTGGCGAAGGCATTTCTTTATCGGCAGATTTTGGGACAGGCCTATCAGCCGTCCTCGGCCGGAAGATAGAACGAATGGGTCTGGCCTGAAGCCCACCCCCCGAGCACAGAGGCCGTCACGTTGATCAAGTCCTGGTCCTCGACCTGAACTCGCTTCACCTGAAACGAGACCTGCCCCGTCAGAGACGCGCTCAGTTTGCCAAGGCTGTCCGCAACAGCAGCAACGCGAGCGTCGGCAGCTTGCCCCGGTGACAAAGCACCACCCAGCGCTTCCTGGAACAAAGAGAACAATCTCGAAACCAGGAGTGCCTGATCGAGCGATCCGCGGCCTTCCTTTCCAGGCTGCAGCGTGACGCCGCGCCGGAACACAAGGCTGGTGCGATTGGCAACACCCTCAAGCACGTTGATCCCGCATTGCGCCAGAGATGGTGCCGCTCCCGGCCCGGCGTGGAAACGGACGGCGGTTGCCACGTTTCGCCCCATGGCCACGCTCTCTTCAACTTCCAGAGCGTCGAAGTCCGCGGGCACACCGACAGGCAGGTGCGGGAATACTTCATTCGCCAATTGCGCGATCACGCGGGAGAGAGCGATCCAGGCGGCCGATGCAAAAACGGCAGGGTAAGCCGGCTCTTCCGATGACAGCCTTGCGTCGTTCCAGAACAGGGACACATGGGACGCGGCATCGGTTCCGCGCAAGCCTTGAAAACTCTCAAATCCAGGTTCTTCCAGGAGCTGGTGTGCCGCTTCCATATCCGCGAGCTCTTCGCCTGGAACACCGCTGAAATCTGACTGAAGTGCAATCAGGCCCACAGTGTCGGATTCTGCACATTCGCGGGTGATCACCTTGACGCATTCAGCATCCTGGCCGGAAACCCCTGTCCTGTTGGCAAACAGCACAACGTCATAGAGTTCGGCCTGCAATGCGCCGTCGTAACCGCCAATCAGGTCTGCCAACGCATCGAGTGCAAGATCATGATCGAGCTGCATCAGGTGAAGTTCGAACGGCAGCGACAGCGATAGCTCGGACAATAGAAGTTTGAGGCCGTGCCAATTTTCCATCACCGTATGCAGCTTCGGCGATGCGAAGAAAGCCCTGGATTGCGCGTCGGCAAGTTCCGACTGAGGCGAGCTTTTTTTCGCCGGTGAGGGCTTCACAAAATCCTGGCTCTCCTCGCGCAGGGTCTTGCGGACGAATGCGTCAACCGCCGCTTTTGCAATCTCGCTGTTACCGCTTGGTTTTTCCGCTTTGTCGAGCGTGTTCACCATGGAGAAGAGCGCGTCCAGTCCATCCACGGCCTCTCCCGTGCCAGACCCGCTGGACTCATCGTCGGAGGCCGTGCTCCCGGCGGACGGTCGCGGAGTATCAGTCTGCTCCGCTGTTGTAGCGGTGCCCGCTCTTAGGCGGGCGAGCAGCTTGTCGTAGCGTTGACCGTAAGCTTCAAGCTCGTCCGGGTCGACTTTCGCAGCCGCGATCTCACGCTGGAATTTGAAGTTTCCGGCAATTGTCGCAGGCCGCAGGTCCTTGACCTTGCTGAACGCAAGATGTTCCTCAAGTTCAGCCGGATGAGAACCGAGCCCATTGGCGGACTGAACGTCAAACTCGGGCTGATTTTCCTCCAGGACTTCAGCGACATCGAGACCGGTGATGTTCAAGAGACCCCGGTTCGACGGCAACCCGAAGTCTCCGGCAATCAGGACGCGGAATGGCGGTGGTGGTGAAACGGGAACCGCCTGGGGCGTTCCGTCTCCGAGGCCGATGGAAAAACTGCTGATACCACCCTTGTTCTCGTCCTGCCCGGTCATTGTCTCTAACCCTGATTGATGACTGTGAGATTGGCTTCTATCAAAAGAAAGGCCAAGGTCTGCCTGTCGATTATAACCTGTCCGTCGACTTTGTAGCCTTTTCGTGTATCTGCGGCATGACCCGAGACTTCAAAGACCAGAGCCGATCTGGAGTTGATAGATGACATTCCGACAGGGGTGACGGTCAGGTCAATATTCAGCGGCTCGCCATTTGCCATTGTTTCCTGCGACCTGCCCAATGGTGTCGGCGCGTTTCCACCCGGCTGATAGACCTGGGGAGAGCGGGTTCTCAGGTAATCGTAGATGCAAGAATGCAGGGCATCGGGTTCCCGCTGCGCCGGTTTCCAGGTGGCCATTCAGTTCCTCGTCATTCTCCCGGTGGGATACCGGTTTTTGCTGATGATTGACGTGCTGCCGGGCACTCGGCAAGAGCGCCCGGCAAACCTGTTAAATAGATCTCGTCAGACAGCGCCGTCGCTGATCTGGAACACGATCCCGGATGATGTTTTTGTGCGATGGGCAACATTCTGGTTTGTCGACGTGACGGGGTTGGTCAACTCTCCGTTCGAGACCGCGCCGAGGATCACCGGCCGGTCCGGGTCCCCCTGGAGGAAGCCAAGCAGGACTTCGGTGTCCTTGGTCAATGTCGAATGCGAGCCGTAACCATCGCCACCGCCATAGGGTTCCATTTTCCTGACGAAGTAACTGGCCAATCCGTTCAGGAGGCCGCTTTCCTCGTCAATGATCCGGACCTTGTAGCGCCCGTGATCATCCAGCTCCGCNCGNTTGCTGTCGGTCTCACCGTCGATAAAGCCGACCATGTAACCGCTNACGAGCGGNTTCGGTGTTCTGACCGGAGGACGATAGCCCTTGTCGAAGGGCACGCAGACGAAACTGTTCCGATAAGGTGAAGATTCTACATTGGANGAGCTGAACCCGACCGGTGGCGTTATCGTGCAGGAATGCTTNACNGCAATGATGATGTATTGCCCGTCAAGATCGCTGACCGGATGATCTTTCAGACGGAAGAACACACCCGGGCGGAGGTTTGGAATGTTGCTTTCGCCCTGGAACTGCAACTGCTGACCTTCGAGCTGCTCCACGCGACGCTTGGCAATAAACTCGCCATCGGAGACCGTGGGATAATTCTCGCCATAAAGAGTCATCACCCCTTGTCCCTCGTAGGACGCGCTGGCTGAAACAGACAGGGATACATTGGGCTTATTCTCGTTGTACTCCCTGAGCGCAACAGTTCCGCTTGCAGTTTTGTAGCAGGCGGTGAAAGACCATACTCCCATAGAGTCAGTCCCCAATACCTGGTTCTTGCTGCGATAGGGAAGTTCGTCGGGAATGTTGTCTCCGCTCAACTTGGTGAAGTGTTCCTTCTTGTCGCCAAAAATGACCTTCTCGCGGTCGCCGGAATGATCGAAAGCGTAGTAGATCCCGAACCGCTCACACATACGATTTATGAAATTCAAATCGTCTTCCTGGTACTGGAACACGAAGTCGAGTGTCGGATAGTCCGATGCTGTGAGCAGCATCTCGGATTGAATCTGGCGTGCGACCCGGTCGGACGACGTGCTGGACGAGGCCTTGTTCGCATCTGCGATTTCCGCCTGAATTATGTCGACAACCGTGACGTCCTTGTCTGTTCCATAGACCTGGTTCTGGGAGCTGTGCCGAAGGAGTGACAGTTCAGGCTCAATCCAAATCTCATACACAAATTGCCGGTTATGCGTGGGCTCCAGTATTTTAATTACCGTCAAAATGCCGACAAACTTCATAGTCCAACCAGCTTGCTTGAATTCAAACTGCGTCGGCTTTGCAAGTATGTCGTCAACTTTAATCGTGCTTTCTGCAATGAACGTGACGACGATTTTGTAAGTGTCTCCCAACCGGTCATCCACCTGAAAACTCTCGACGTAGATGTCGTCTTCCGAAACATCCGGCATCGATAACGTCATTTGTGTCATTACCTGGTCAGCACTCATCGGGAATCCTCCTTGGGCTGGTCTTGCCGGTCTGCGCATTGCAAACGCAAGTTTTGCAGGAATTTCGTTACGCTTCTACAAAACTTGACATCCGGCTGTCTTGATATGCCCAACGTGGGTTGCACTCAGCGAGGGGTCAATTCACCGAATTCTGCACAGCAAGCCTTATTTACTTTGTATAAACTATGAATTTACGCGTTTTCAGCACCACATTGGCCATTTTCGCAAGTGAATTGCTCTGAAGATGAAAAATTTGTGACCTAAATCACACGTCAGACACGGGATTTATTGCGCACTCTACACAGAAGTGTGAAGAAAACTGCGCAGTGTCATATATTAACAGAGGTTAATATTGTCACTTAGTGTGTTGAATTCATGTGATTATTTTAAATTTCTCAAAACTGGCACGCCCGTTGCAATTCCCTTGGCATCGGCGCCAATCACAAAACCAAGGGCGTCCTAGACAGCGAACGAGAGTTCTTACGAACAAAAAAAGCCGAGGAGTTCAAAATGTCCAATATCGCATACATGACCATCAAAGGTGCCACCCAGGGCGACATCTCAGCTGACGCAACCACCGCAGACAGCATCGGCAACCTGTGGCAGGAAGGCAAGGAAAGCACTTGCCTGGTCTACGCCTTCGAACAGAACGCCGTTGTTCCGCGTGATCCGCAGTCCGGTACCGTGATCGCCGCCCGCCGTCATATGCCGACGACCTTCCAGAAGCCGGTCGACAAGGCAACNGCTCTTCTGTGGCAGGCACTGGCCACCGGTGAAGCCCTGGAGATCGAAGTTCACTTCTGGCGCACGGCGACAACAGGCGTTCAGGAGCACTACTACACGATCAAGTACGAAGACGCGGTTCTCGTTGACGGCAAGACCATGATCAAGGACGTCAACGACGAAGCCAATGCGTCCCGCGGCGACCTCGACGAGTTCTCCTTCACCTACCGCAAGTGTGAGTGGACCCACGAAGTTGCAGGCACCAGCGCATCCGACGATTACCGCGCAACATCTTAATAGCCGTCGAAATTTCTGAAACAAGAGAGTCGTTCCGGAACTCCGGGACGGCTCTTTTTTTAGTTTTACAGATTTTTTTAACGGGACGCGGAGAACTATGCCTGCATAGTACTCCTGTCATGATATCGTATTAGCTAAATCACGATAATCGAACAACTTGCAGATGGGGCCAGCTCTTGATTGATCTCGATCTTCGCCGACTTATTGGACGTCTCAATACCTATTGCCGACGTTCCCTTGAAGCTGCCGCCGGGCTCGCAGTGACACGTGGTCACTACGAGGTCACGATTGAACACCTCCTGCACGTTTTCACGGACAGTGCTCAGCACGACTTGCAAAGCGCCTGCCGGTACTTCGAGATTGATCCGGCACCGCTCAAGAAGGCTCTGGATTCAACGCTGGAAAGCCTGAAACGCGGCAATCAGGGCCGTCCGGCCTTTTCGCCGCTGTTGATCGAATGGATTTCGGATGCATGGCTGGTCAGTTCCGTGGAACTGGAGCTGGACCAGGTTCGCTCCGGCAGCCTGCTGGCAACGATCTTCGCCAAGCCCAACCGGTTCGGGGACGATCGCTGGCTCAGCCTCCTCGACGCCATGTCATTTGTCGAGCTGAAGAAGAACTTCCGCGACATTGTCGACCAGTCCGAGGAGACCACGGCCGGACTGGCTGCGCTTCCGTCGGGTGAAGAGGGTGCCGCGAGCCGGTCCGTTGCCCCGGGAATGGATCCGGACAGCGCGCTTGCAAGGTTCTGCACCAATTTCACTCAGCTCGCGCGCGATGGAAAAATCGACCAGGTGTTCTGCCGCGACCGCGAGATCCAGCAGATGATCGATGTGCTCGGACGCCGCCGCAAGAACAACCCGATCTGTGTCGGTGAACCTGGCGTCGGTAAGACTGCAGTGGTCGAGGGCCTAGCCCGCAAGATCGCCGAAAACGATGTTCCGGACATGCTCAAGAATGTCGAGCTGATCGGTCTGGATCTCGGCATGCTTCAGGCAGGCGCAGGTGTGAAAGGCGAGTTCGAAAATCGCCTCAAAGGCATCATCGACGAAGTCAAATCGTCTGCAAAACCCATTATTCTGTTCATCGACGAAGCCCATATGCTGATTGGTGCCGGCGGCTCGGCCGGTGGGGCTGACGCTGCGAACCTTCTGAAACCGGCGCTTGCGCGCGGCGAACTTCGGACTATCGCGGCAACGACGTGGAGTGAATACAAGAAATACATCGAGAAGGACCCGGCCCTGGAGCGCCGTTTCCAGCTGATCAAGCTGGACGAACCGAGCCCAGAACAGGCGATCACCATCATGCGCGGTCTGCGCGGGGCCTACGAGAAGAACCACGGCGTCTATATCCGGGACGATGCGGTTGTCGCAGCTGCCAAGCTCGGGGCGCGCTACATTTCGGGACGGCAACTGCCGGACAAGGCGGTGGATGTCCTTGATACGGCTTGCGCCCGCGTGAAGCTGTCTCTGTCTTCCAAGCCGTTCGTCATCGAGCTTAAGGAAAAGCGGCTCGGGGAACTGCAGCGCGAACTCGACTCTCTCAAGCGCGATCATGAGGCCGACTTTGCGTCTCATGACCTTGAGGTCTCGGAAATCGAAGCTGAAGTCGCGGCAGAAGAGGATGCCATCAACACGCTCTCCGACCGGTGGAACCGGGAGAAAGAGCTTGTCGAACAACTGCTCAAGATCCGTCATGACCTCGGCCTGAGCCTGGAAGACGACGTTGCGCCCGAAGATACTGATGCGGAAGCGGACGACGGTGAGGCATCCGAGGACGCCGGAGCGGAGGGGGAATCGGCAGTCGAATCAGCCGATGACGCCGCCGCGATCAGCCCGGAAGACTATGCAAAGATCGCTGCCGATCTGAAGACCGTTCAGGAAGGCGATCCGCTGATCTCCTTTGAAGTTACGGAAGAAGCAGTCGGGCAGGTCATATCCGACTGGACCGGTGTTCCGCTCGGCCGCATGGTTCAGGATGATGCTGAATCCATTCTGGCGCTTGGCAACAATCTGAAAGGCCGCGTCATTGGTCAGGATCATGCCATCGAGGCGGTTGACCAGGCCCTGCGTACTGCCAAGGCGGGTGTCCAGAACCCCGATGCGCCGATGGGCGTTTTCCTGTTCGTCGGCCCGTCGGGCGTCGGCAAGACGGAACTTGCAACGGCAATTGCGGACCAGCTGTTCGGCGGAGAACGTTTCCTGATTTCCATCAACATGTCCGAATTCCAGGAAAAGCACACGGTGTCCAAGCTGGTGGGCTCGCCTCCAGGATATGTCGGCTACGGTGAAGGTGGTGTTCTGACCGAAGCGGTCCGCCAGCGTCCCTACTCTGTGGTGCTGCTCGACGAGGTCGAAAAAGCCGACCTTGAGGTCATGAACCTGTTTTACCAGGTCTTCGACAAGGGCATGCTGTCGGATGGAGAGGGCCGCCTGATTGACTTCAAGAACACGATCGTCGTTCTAACAAGCAACCTTGCGACAGACGTTCTCACTGAAATGGGCAGTCTGCCGACGAAACCGAACGTCGATGAACTTGTTGCCGGTTGCCGTCCGATCTTGAGCGCGCACTTCAAGCCAGCGCTCCTCGCGCGCATGCAGATCGTGCCCTTCTATCCGCTGATCGGCGAACCGCTGGAGAAAATCGTGCGCCTGAAGCTGAACAAGATCGGCAAACGGCTTCGCGAGAATCAGAAGCTGGAGCTCCGCTATACCGACGAAGTGGTGCAGTCGATTGCTGCGCGCTGCACAGAGGTGGAAACCGGCGCCCGCAACATCGACCACATTATCAACCGTACCGTTCTGCCGGAGCTTTCAACAGAGCTTCTGACACAGATGGGTGCGGAAGACGCAGACTTCACAACGGTTGAAATCGGCTTGGGAGAAGGCGGCACGTTCAGCTATGCCCTCTCCTGAACAACCCGTTGCCACATCCTTGAGACGGTGCTGCCGCAGCGCCGCGATCACCGCGGGCGTCAAAGTCGAAGCGGTGATGGACCAGGTCGTTGAGTCTGCTCTGGACCTGACGGGTGCCGAGGAGGCGTCGATCTTCACGCTCGACACTTTCGGACAGACGCTTCACCGCGCCTGTTCGCGGCATCGTGGCTACATAAAGGCCATGCCGACCGGCAAGCAAGTTATTCTCTACGGTCCGGACAAGCTGCCGAACATGCAGGAACCGGCTGCCTTCGTTGTCTCCACCGGTACGGCACTTAACCTTGCTGACATCAACAAGGTCATCGGTTACGATTTCGAGCGTATCCGGGAAGAGGACAAATTGGGCGGGCTCAAGACCCAGTCGCTGGTGATCCTGCCTCTGACCATCCAGGCCAATCGAACGATCGGAATCCTGCAAATCATCAATCCGGGAGCGTCTCAAAAGGCAATCGACGCCGTTGCAGAAGACCCCTTGAAGGAATTGAAAAGCCTTGCCTCGCTTGCGGCGATCTATATGTGGAACTCCCGGCTCGTGGAAGATAACACGCGGCTGAAAAGGCAATTCGACCGTTATCTGGCGGAGCTTCCAAAGCAGATGCGCAAGGAAGAACCCAAGAAGAAAGTGGTGGCGCAGCGCCCGAAGGGCCTGATCGGCGAGAGCCCGCCTATCGAACACGCCATCAAGCTGGTCGGAAAGGCAGCGCGTTCCACGGTTCCGATTCTCGTGCGCGGTGAAACAGGCACCGGCAAGGAGATGATGGCCAGCTTCATCCACATGTCGAGCGACCGCGCTGACAAACCCTTTGTCGTCCAGAACTGCGCCGCACTTCCCGAAGCGCTTTTGGAAAGCGAGCTGTTCGGTCATGTCAAAGGTGCCTTCACCGGTGCCAACGTCAACAAGCAGGGTCTTGCCCATGAGGCGAATAACGGGACCCTTTTTCTGGACGAGATCGGCGACATGCCATTGGCGCTTCAAGCCAAGGTCCTGCGTCTGCTGCAGGAAGGCGAGGTCCGGCGCGTCGGCTCTACCAGAACGGAAAAAGTGGATGTGCGCATCGTTGGAGCGACGAACATCAATCTGGAAGAAAAAATCGAGGCCGGTGAATTCCGCCAGGATCTTTTTTACCGGCTAAACGTTTTTCCGATCAACCTGCCACCGCTCAGAGAACGCCCTTCGGACATTCCGCTTCTGATCGATTTCTTCCTCAGGGCGGCCGCCGCCGAATCCGGTACGCAAGTTCCCGTGCTCTCTTCAGAAGCGCTCGAAGCGCTGATGTGCTGGGGATATCCCGGCAATGTCCGGGAATTAAAGAACATTCTCGACCGGGCGCGCCTGATGGCCGAGGACGGATACCCCATCGAGCTGACGCATTTGCCGCCGGAATTGGCCGGAACGCAGCACGAACTCAACAATCGTGTCCCGACGCTCATTCCGGAAGGCGATCTGAAGACCATTGTCGGTCAATACGAAGCCATGGTGATAGAAGCAAAAATGCGCGAAGCAAACTGGAACAAAACAAATGCTGCGCGCATACTGAATGTTAGTCGCCGGACGATTATAGATAAACTCAACCGGTACAACATTACCCGTCCGGATGGTTTCGAACGCCCTTGAGCCGATGGAACCGTCGGCGCCATTGAGACAGAGGGCACACGCTTCTTGTCGACAGAAAGTGCAACAGCCGTACGCGCGATGATCAACGACTTCGTGTCGGGCCGTCTTTCCTATGAAAAACTGTCCAAACAGCTGCGCACTGAGGCTGTCCGCTCGCAAGACGCCCTGCATGAAGCTCATCAGGCAATTGGAGCATTTGTCGAGGAAGGGCGCCTGCCGCAGGACCTCGGCCAGATTCTTCTGAACCTGCTCCCGAACGCGCCAGCAGAAGCTGTGAACACGGCGCCGCTAAGTCCGGCTGCTGCCGATCCGGTTGACGATGCGGATCGCACCGCGCCCATGAACCTCGATGCGGACGGTTTCGAGGAGCCAACACTGCCCCATGCGATCGCACCGGACTGGCACGAAGATGATGCCTCTTCTCCTGGAAATGATGTCGACGCGCCCGCGCCCGAACCTCAAGTCACGCTTCCCCCGTTGCCCTTCCTGACCAATGAACCTGCCGAAGCCGGAGACGACATGCGCGGCAAGGTCGACGATGCGATCCTGACGTCGCTCGTATCCGGTTACTCGGATTTCCGCAGCAAGCGCAACGACGCGGATCAGCCCCAGTCTCGCCCGGCCGACGAAGGCAAGCTCGACAAGTTTCTGACCGACTTCAGAAGCGCACGGTTCCGTTCCGATGCCCGGCGCGCCTCGAGTGGGCGACAGACCGACGGACTGGACATCAACAAACTGGCCGTACCGGATGTCAAAAGAGCAGGTGTCGGGTCGATCCTGAGGGACAGGTTCATTCTCGATACGGAAATCGGCCGCGGCGGCATGGGATACGTTTATTCGGCCGTCGATCGCCGCCGGCTGGAAGCAGGCCACGATCAACCTTATGTCGCCGTGAAGCTTCTGAACGAAAGCTTCTACAACGATTCAGAAGCCCTGCGTTTACTTGAGGCAGAAGCGCGCAAATCGCAGTCGCTCGCGCACCCCAACATCACCACCGTTTATGATTTCGATCGCGACAAGGCAGACGTCTTCATCGTCATGGAACTCTTGAACGGAATTCCCCTGGACCGGCGGCTTGGGCAGACCATGGGTCTGCCGCTGTCACCGGGAGAATGTGCACGCATCCTCAAAGGAACATGTGCCGGCCTGAGCTACGCCCACAGCCAGGGCGTCGTTCACTCCGACCTGAAGCCGGGGAACATCTTTTTGTTGCAGGACGGGACGATCAAGCTTCTGGATTTCGGCCTGGCTGCAGCAGCCAGCGCCAGCGCCAACCATCCCATTCAGGACAGCCTGACAACCACCTATGCAAGCCCCGAGCAGTTTGAACGTGCGCCGCGCGATCCGCGTGATGACGTGTTTGCACTCGGGTGCGTTGCGTACCAGATCCTGTCGGGCCGGCATCCGTTCAACTCCCGCCCCATCGACGAAGCCGCCAGGGAAGGTCTTCAACCAGAACCCATGGAAGGTCTCGAGCCCCAGGCCTGGGCCACGCTCCGCAGCGCACTGGAGTTTGACCGGCAGCAGCGGCTGCCCGACGTCGACAGTTTCCTTGCCGGTCTGTTTGAAGAGCAACCGGAGCAGTAACAGATTTTCGGAAACGCCCTCAGGGCTTATTCAACTGAATCGACAATGGTTTCGATTGCTCGTGTGAAGATGTGATCGGGCTGAAGCGTGCGGATCAGTCCGGTGCTGCCGATCTGAATGAGATCGGTGGAGAGCGGCAGAACGGCGGCGACCGGGGTCCGGTAGTTTGAAAAGATCCGTTGTGACAGGTCGTTGAAATCAAATGTCTCAAGCGCCTTGTTGACGACCAGAAACAGCTGCGGAACCTCCAGCTTGCGCGCCAGTTCCAGTGTGACGGCTGTTCCCTGATAGTCCTGGATATCCGGACGCAGGATTAACAGGAGCGTGTCCGAGATTGCGATGGACAGCAGTGTTTCCTCGTTGACGCCCGGATGGGTGTCAATCAGCAGGTAATCCAGATCGAGGCCGCCGCACAGGTCGACGAAACCCCGGTTCAGATCCTCCACATCGTATTTTTCTTTCAGGATACGTGCGATTTCACCCGTCTTGATCGAAGACGGCACAAGGAAAACCCGCCCTCCGTCCGGCACCACGGAATTGCCCGCAGCGTCGATCACATTGGCGGTCACGTCCAGCGCCGTGTCCGTGACGGCACAATGGCCCCAAAGATAGTTGTTGAGCGTGTGCGTCACGCTGTTCAGATCGACCTTGAAGAGCGTGTGAATGCCCGGGGACTGAATATCCGTATCCACAATGCCGACGCGGTGCCCCCTCATCGCAAGGGCAGACGCGATATTCGCGGTAACGTTGGATTTTCCCGTTCCGCCACGATAGGAGTGCGTGGAAATTATCTTGGTCAAGTTGCTGTTCCGAGTGATCTATTCGGTGTTCTGGGGTCAGGACCCAGGGCTTCACGACTTGTATTTGGATCTGAGGTCCTTTGCCCGGGATTGCAGCGAGCGGAAGTAATCGGTGTCGGTGACTTCCTGAACTTCCATCTCCGCCTGCTTTTCGTCGTAGGTCACCTCGAACTTGTCGAGCCGGGTCTTCAGTTCCGCGTTTTCCTTGCGCAGTTTCGCCTCGGCCAATTCGAGCTGCCGTTTGGTCTCGGTCAACTCCTCGATCAACTGGCTTGAATGAAACTCGCGCGCTTCAACCTGCACCACCATGCCGGAGAATGTTTCGGCAAGTGCTCTAATGTCGGCGTCGACGCTATCGTCGGTAATCACTCCGTACAGCTCCTCGACATCGTCAAAACGGCCGTTGGCGATCGCCTCGCATGTCCTCGCCAGGCTGGCCACGGCGGGATTCATTGATTGCGATGATGACATGCAAGATCTCCAGCAACAGGTATCAACTGTCCGGCATAACAGCTTGGCGGGTTAAAGCATGCCTTGCCGGACGGCCCAAGGGAATTGTGAAAGGCAGTTGCCACTTCGGACCTCCGTGCACTCGGCTGTGTGGACTTCAGTTCGATGCTGTCACCCCGGTCGGATTGGTCGGGCTGAGATACCGCCCTGAAATCCACCCCTGCCTGCCGGTGTCCGTGTCGCGCACATACACCCAATCACCGTTTACCTGTGTCTGGCGAACTTCACGGCCCTTGTTGAAACGTTCGATCACATTGGCCTCCAAGCCGGCCTCCGTTCGAAAGGCAACCCTGTTGCCGCTGACATAGAGCAAGGGACCCTGCGGTTCCTGCGAGGGTGGCAGGATAACGCGGGAAACCGGTGGCGCCGGATAGGCGGCCCGGGCAACGTCCTCCAGATAGGACCGGTCACGGAACTGGAAAAACAGCAAAGCCAGAACAAACAACCCGACCACGATGGCATATGGAACGAATCTCGGCATCTCGCGCCTTTTAAGGTTTCCTGCGAACCAGCATACCTACACACTTAAACATAGAGTTGAAGCGTCTTCTCCCGCTGATTTTATTCCTGTCGCCGCCACTTTCCAACACACCCTTTTCAGAAGACTGAAAAATTGCGGCCGCATCACTTCGCCCCGTCGGGCTCAGGAAATCCTAAACGCCAAATATTCAAGAAATGATGAGCGCGACGGAGTCAATTTCATCGCATTGACGTCTCAAGGCAGTTCGGCGGGTGCCGGTCTCAGGTTGTGCATCGGTGCTTAGTCGGAATACTGCCCTTGAGAGCAACAACGGCAGTGACTGCGTATTCTACCGAAACAGCAAACGGGGCGGGCTGCAGAAGGCAGCCCGCCCCTTTTTCGAAAAAGCCGTTAAATGCGTATCATCATCCCTTGGGGATGATGTTGTGCTCCGGGCCGAACGGGAAGCCGGTAATGTTTTCTGCGCCATCCTCGGTCACGATCAGGATGTCGTGTTCGCGGTATCCGCCGGCGCCGGGGTCGCCTTCCGGAATCATGATCATGGGTTCCATCGAGACAACCATGCCAGGCTGAAGAACTGTTTCTACATCCTCGCGCAGTTCGACGGATGCTTCGCGGCCATAGTAGTGGCTCAAAACTCCGAAAGAATGACCGTAGCCGAAGCTGCGGTATTTCAAGAGGTCATGACTGCGGTAGATATCGTTGAGTTCGGACGCGATATCGCAACAGCGCGCCCCCGGCTTGATCAGCTTGAGGCCTTCCCGGTGCACATGGCAGTTGATCTCCCAAAGACGCAAATGCTCATCAGACGCATGTTCGCAGAAAAGGGTCCGTTCCAAGGCTGTGTAGTAGCCGAAGATCATCGGAAAGCAGTTGAGGCTCAGGATATCTCCGGCCTCGACGATCTTGTTGGTGACCGGGTTGTGCGCACCGTCGGTGTTGATACCGGACTGAAACCAGGTCCAGGTGTCCATCAGTTCAACGAAAGGGAAGGATTTCGCGATTTCGCGGATCATCGCGTTCGTGGACGCAATCGCGACTTCATGCTCGGTAACTCCGGCCTGCACCGCGTCCACGAGCGCGGCTCCACCAACATCACAGATCCGCGCACCTTCCCGAATGAGGACGTGTTCTTCCGCGCTCTTGATCGTACGCTGCGCCATCGCGTCCGCCGCAACATCAACAAATTCAGTGCCGGGGAAGGCAGCTTCCAGCAATTTCATCAGGTCGAGTGACACATGATCGAATTCGATGCCCATGCGTTTGACGGAGGTGTTGGGCCCGCCGAGCAGTGTCTGAATGGCATGGAAATAATTGTCACGGCGCCAATCGGTATAGATCAGGGTTTCGCCATGGGTCCGGCGCCAGGGTTGGCCGCCATCGATCCCGGCCGCGATGGTCGTTGCCTTGTCCTGCGTGATCACAAGGCCGTATTTCCGGCCGAAGTAGCAATACAGGAAGCCGGAGTAATAGCAGATGTTGTGATAGGAGGTCATGAGACAAGGCGTCGATGCTGCGCTCGGCCATCAGCTGCCGCAGATTCGCCTGCCGCCGGTCCATTTCTTCCGGAGAAAACGGTGAGAAGGCTTTCTCGCCATTGTTCATTTCGTAAATGCGGATCATGTCGTCGCTCATGGAAGATCTCCTTTCTTGGATGCGATCCTATTCCGTCCTGTCTTCAGTTTCCCGGCCTAAAACGCAAAACGGGCCGGCTTCGAAAAGAAGCCGGCCCGCCAGGCCTAAAATCCAAATGTCTTGCTACCGGGAAGACCCTGGTCTTCCGCCCGGTGACTGGCGTTCCGCCACCGGCACGATCCGTGAGNAGCTGGGCTGATAATCAGCCCGGTGTCAAACCTCTAAGCCTTTCAGAGCGCCTGCGCAAGAGTTCCAATACGGTCAGCAGNGCGATCGAGATCGCGACCATNAGCGAGGCGACGGCCAGGATGGTNGGNGAGATCTGTTCNCGCAGGCCGGTGAACATCTGCCAGGGCAGNGTCTTCTGACCGGCAGAACCGAGGAACAGGACCACGACCACTTCGTCGAACGACGTGATGAACGCGAAGAGAGCACCGGAGACCACGCCCGGGACGATCAGCGGCATCTGAACCTTGAAGAAGGTCGTGACCGGGTTGGCACCAAGGCTTGCGGAGGCGCGCACGAGAGAGCGGTCGAAGCCGACCAGCGTCGCGGTCACCGTGATGATCACGAAAGGCGTGCCCAGCGCCGCGTGAGCCAGCACGACACCCCAGTAGGTGCCCTGCAGACCGATGCGGGAATAGAAGAAATACATGCCTGCCGCAGAAATGATCAGCGGCACGATCATCGGAGAGATCAGGATCGCCATGATCGCCGGCTTGTATGGCACGTGCGACTGGGACAGGCCAACAGCCGCGATCGTTCCGAAGGCCGTCGCCAAAAGCGTCGCGACCGGCGCGATCAATACGGAGTTGACGAGCGCCTGCTGCCAGTCCGGATTGGTGAAAAAGTCGTTGTAGTGCTTGAAGGAGTAGCCCGCCGGATCAAACGACAGCATTTCCTTGGTGAAGGTGAAGAAGTCCTGCGCATTGAAGCTGAGCGGAAGGATCACCAGGATCGGGAAGATCAGGAAGAAGAAAATCAGCCCGCAGATGATCCGGAACGAATAGAACCACGTCCTTTGAAGCGGGGACGCATAGGGTGGTAGTGCGCTCATGTCGTCCTCCTATCCGAGCTTCACGTTGTCGATGCCGACGATCTTGTCGTAGACAACGAAGAGAATAAGAACCGCCACGAGCAGCAGGGTCCCGAGCGATGCGGCCAGTCCCCAGTTGAGCGACGACGAGATGTGATAGGCGATCCGGTTGGAGATGAAGATGCCAGACGTTCCGCCGACAAGCTCAGGCGTGATGTAGTAACCGATCGACAAGATGAAGACGAGAATGGCACCGGCGCCGATCCCCGGAACGCTCTGCGGGAAATAGACCCGCCAGAAGGCGGTCCAGTCATTCGCGCCAAGGCTTTTGGCCGCCCGCACGTAGCTGGGTGAAATGGTTTTCATCACCGAATAGAGCGGCAGGATCATGAACGGCAGCAGGATATGCGTCATCGCGATGATCGTGCCGGTCTGGTTGTTGATCATGACCAGACGTCCCGCGTCATCGATCAACCGGGTCCAGACCAGGAAGTCGTTGATCACACCCTGTTGCTGAAGGAGTACCTTCCAGGCCGACGTTCGAACCAGAAGACTGGTCCAGAACGGCAGCAACACGAGGATCATGAGCAGGTTGGAGGTTCGAAGCGGCAGGGACGCAAGCAGGAANGCGATCGGGTAGCCGAGCAACAGGCAAGAGACCGTGATCACGATCGACAGGAACAGGGTNCGCCCGAACAGGAACATGTAGATCTGCTCGTTTTCCGGCTTCATCTCGATGCCTTCCGGACCGCGCTGGGCGTCAAAGGCGTTCAGGAAATAACCGTCGGTATAACGAGGCGAAAACTGCTGCAGAACCTGCCACGTCTCAACCTCACCCCACTTCTTGTCCGCGCCGATGAACTGGTCCTTGAAAGGCCCGTCCTCATCCATGCGCTTGATGCGGCGGCCGGTCTTGCGGAACAAGCTGGAGATCCCGCTTTGCTCATAGTTCAGACGGGAGCCGAGGCGAGTGTGCGTTTTCAGATCGACCGCGATGAGCATGTCGTCGTAGAGCGCAGCGTAAACCTCTTCGCCAGGAGCTTCGCCTGAGGAGGAGTCCCATTTGTTGAGCTCGATGACCGTCTTTGGAAGCGTGTCAGCCACGATACTGTTTTCGACAGAACGGAACAGCATGTCGACAATCGGTGCGACAAAGGTGATCAGCACGAAAATCAGCAAGGGTGCGATCAACAGGAACGCGCGCAGCTTTTCGCGGCGCAGGGCGCGCCTGAGCGCTGCTTTCAGCGGTTTGCCGTCCTGGGTCGTCAGAACCTGACCGTTGTCAGTGGTATCGCTCATGAAACAATCTTCCGGGTCTTAAAAAATAGCCCGGGCGGTGGTTTCCGCCCGGGCCGGAGCCGATTGGCTTACTGTGCGAGCCAAGCCTGGAACTTGGCGTCGATGTCGTCGCGATAGTCCGCCCACCACTCGTAGTTATAGAGGAAGGTGTTCTTCGCGTTGTTCGGATCGGTCGGCATGTGCGGAGCCATGTCGATGCCGAGTGTTGCGTGCTGACCGACGAGCGGCGCAGAAGACTTACGGGCCGGGCCGTAGGAGATGAACTTCGCCTGATCTGCCAGACGCTGAGTGTCTGTCGCGAATTTGACGAGTTTCTTCACTTCTGCGAGGCGGTCTTCCGGCAGACCGGTCGGAATGATCCAACCGTCAAGGTCAAACACCTGCGCGTCCCACAGCATCTTGACCGGCTGCTTCTGCTCTTCGATCAGGGCAAACAGACGTCCGTTATACGTGGAACCGATCACGACTTCCTTGTCGGCGAGCAGCTGCGGTGTTTCAGCACCAGCGGACCACCAGACAACGTTGTCCTTGATGGTATCGAGCTTCGCAAGAGCCTGTGCCTGACCTTCTTCGGTCTCAAGAACGTTGTAGACTTCTTCCTTCGGCACGCCGTCACACAGCAGAGCCCATTCCATGTTGTTGATCGGACGCTTTTCCAGGGACCGTTTGCCCGGGAACGTTTCCAGATCGAACACGTCACAGATCTGTGTCGGTTCCTTTCCGCCCCATTCGTCAACGTCGGAACGGAAGCCGAAAGTGGTGGAATAAACGATCTGCGGGATGAAGCAATCGGATACCAGAAGGTCACCGAAGTCTTCAGAGGCAGGCGTTCCGTCAGGCGCAGCGGCAAGGAGCTCGTCAGCGTCGATTTCCATTGCCAGACCTTCGTCGCAAAGACGGATCGCGTCAGAAGCAACCACGTCCACCAGGTCCCAGGTCACGTTGCCGGCCTCATTCATGGCGCGCAGTTTTGCAACGGCCTCTGCGGAGGATTCGTCCCAGATCACGTTAATACCGGGATTTTCGGCAATGTAAGGATCGGTATAGGCATTCTTCTGGGACGCCTGGTACGCACCGCCCCAGGAGACGAGCGTCAGGTCGGTAGCAAGTGCAGTGCTCGTGGCGAATGCCAGAGCAGTGCCTGCCAGAATTACAGTTTTGAGCTTCATGTGAGCTAGCTCCCTCTTTTAGGATTAAACGGATTTCTTTCCGTTGTTGTCGCGGGCAGCTCTGTGGAGCCACCGCACGAATTTAGGCAACAGCGTCGAGCGCTTTACAGTCATTCAGGGCCCAGCCGACCTGAACTGTTTCACCGACATGCAGCTTGCGCTTCTCTCCGCGGTTGCGAACCTTGACGATAAACTCGTCGTTTCCAGCCACGTTCATACGAACGCGGATGTGATCTCCCAAATAGATCAGTTCCTCGATCCGGCCATTGACGAGATTGTCCATGGTATCGTTGGTATCGAACTCGACACGCTCCGGACGCAGAGACAATGTCGTGCGTTCACCGACTTCCGACACGTTGACCCTGTCAGCCTTGAGCTGTGTTCCGTCGTCAAGCTCGACGAGACACTCTTCACCTTGAACACCGAGAACCTTGCCGTTCAGCTTGTTGTTTTCGCCGATGAACTGGGCCACGAAGGAGTTCTGGGGATCCTCGTAAAGATCATCGGGCGTCGACAGCTGCTGGATAACACCGTCATTGAAGACCGCGACGCGATCCGACATCGTCAGCGCTTCGGTCTGATCGTGTGTCACGTACACGACGGTGACGCCCAGATTTTCATGGATGTGCTTGATTTCGTACTGCATCTGCTCGCGCAGCTGCTTATCGAGCGCGCCGAGCGGTTCGTCCATGAGCACAAGTTCCGGGTCGAACACGAGGGCGCGGGCGACCGCGACACGCTGCTGCTGACCACCGGACAACTGTGCGGGACGACGGTTTCCGAAAGCCCCAAGCTCGACCATGTCCAGCGCGCGCTGAACCTTTTGTTCCTGCTCGGATTTCGGGACGTTCCTGACCTGCAGCGGGAACGCGAGGTTTTCTGCGACCGACATGTGCGGGAACAGGGCGTAGTTCTGGAACACCATACCGATGCCGCGCTTGTGCGGCGGCACATTGTTGATGGGACGGTCATTCAGGTAGATTTCACCGTGCGTTGCCGGTTCGAAGCCTGCCAGCATCATCAGGCAGGTGGTCTTTCCGGATCCGGAAGGACCGAGCATTGTCAGAAACTCACCCGGGGGAATGTCTAGATTGAGGTTCTTTACGACGAGAGACTCCCCGTCATAGCTCTTTTGAACGCTGTCATACTTAACAGCAGCGCCCCTTATATTCGCCATTTTGTCCCCAAATCCGGTTCTATCATTATTATGGACAGCGCAACGTTTTCCTGAGGTAACACGGGTCACCTTTCAGATATTCGCCGGGACTGCCGCGGCTAGAAAAACAAAAAAGATGCATTTTTGAAAGGGGCTTGTGAAAAAAAATGGATATTTTTTATTCACCATGCGGCTGAATATTTTGCATCGCAGTATAATTGGGGAAAATCTACTCAAGACAAGCGTCCGGGAGGAAGGAATATCTTCTTTCCCGGGTAAAGCGCAGTTAGCGCAGGCTCGACCTTAGCAAAAAAATAGCATCCACAAACTGAGACAAATTTGTTCAGAAACGTCTGAAATTGCTCTTCAAGCGGCGCATGGACGCATTTGCGGTGAAGAGGCGTTTGACTAATTCACGGCGATCTTCGATGAAATGCAAGCCTTTCACCTGTCTTGAACCTTTTGACCGGTCTCCGTTACGCTCCCTAAAAAGGCTGGAATCACATTGTCCGAGACTGAAAACCACCAACCGCTTTTCCTGACGACAAAGGAAGTCGCCGATCTTTTGCGCGTCAAAGAGCGCAAGGTTTACGACCTTGCGGCCGCAAACGAAATCCCACACCGCAGGATCACCGGGAAACTCCTGTTTCCGGCCGAGGCGATTCGCTCCTGGATCGGTGGAACGGAAGACGCAGCTACCGCAGACAGGCCGAACGTGCTGGCGGGATCCCACGACCCGCTGCTGGACTGGGCCATCAAAGCATCGAACTGTGGCCTGGCAACGCTCTGCAACGGCAGCAGGGACGGGTTGGATCAGTTCTCATCCGGCAATGCCGCGCTTGCCGGCATCCACATGCCGGAAGATGACGGCTGGAACATTTCAACGGTCTCCAATGCCGGGGTGACCGGCTGCGTTCTTCTCAACTGGGCTGTGCGCAAACGCGGACTGCTGGTTTCAGGCGATGCTGCCGACGACATACGGTCCGTTGCAGATCTCAAAGGGCGTCGAGTGGCTTTGCGACAACCCGGTGCCGGGACCGCGCTTCTTTTCGCAAGACTGCTTCGCGATGCCGGGTTGAGCGAAGCCGATCTGGAATTGAGCAAGGACCAGGCCCATACCGAGAGCGATGCAGCAGCAGCCGTTGCCGCCGGAGACGTTGACGCCACGCTCGGCATCGAGGCAATGGCGCGGCAATTCAAGCTGACATTTCTACCGCTCGCCGACGAAAGTTTCGACCTGCTGATCGACCGCAAGTCTTACTTTACCGATCCGGTGCAGACGCTGTTCGGTTTCGCGCAAAAACCTGACCTTGAGGAAAAGGCAAAATCTCTCGGCGGTTACGATCTGCAGGACCTTGGAACGGTCCGCTGGCTGTCCGCCTGAGCCAAACGGAGCACATTGATGAGCGACATCCGACCGCATGAAATCATGGTGCCGACATCTGATCCCGACGATGCGCGGCTGCATTTCATCGGACGTATTCACACGCCCTGGGACGACAGAAAGGATTGTCCGCGCCAGGGCAAGCAGGACGGGCCGGAGTGCCGGATCGAGGTTTTCGAGCCCTGGGTACCGGCGCTCAAGGGCATTGAGGATTACGACCAGATCGAAGTGCTTTACTGGCTCGACCGGTCGCGACGGGACCTCGTGGTTCAAAACCCGGGACACAGCGACAAAACCTTCGGCACCTTTGCCCTGAGGTCGCCTGTCAGACCGAATCCGATCGGAACCATCGGCGCCAAACTGATCAGGGTTGACGGCGCGAACCTGATCGTTCGCGGGCTCGACTGTCTGAACGGAACACCCCTGATCGATCTCAAGCCGGACCGCTGCGCCTTCACGCCCAAGGCCGCTCCGAAGTAGCCGGGCTGCCATTCCAATCAGGCACGTTCCCATTCTATTTCGTCGGCTTGACAAGACCCACCCGGAATTGAACAGTCCCGGGCGATTTCGGGAGGAATTCATGCAGTCTGGATCAGAACGTGGCGGGACCGCTATCAATGATGTTGTGTCGATCGAACGGCAGGGGCCGCTCGCACTCATCGCCCTTGATAATCCGCCGGTAAACGCGGCCTCCCACGCGGTCCGTTCCGGCCTGTGGCAGGCGATAGAAGCCTTGCAAGCACAGCCAGACACCAGGGTCATCGCCCTCTACGGCAGAGGACGCACCTTCATCGCAGGGGCCGACATCCGCGAATTCGGCAAACCGCCCAAAGATCCCTGGCTGCCGGACCTCTGCAACTTCATCGAGGATTGCGAGACGCCTGTGGTTTGCGTCCTTCATGGTACGACCCTTGGCGGTGGCCTGGAAGTCGCGCTTGCCAGCCACCTGCGCGTTGCCCTTCCAGGCACAAGGGTCGGCCTGCCTGAAGTCACTCTCGGCATTCTGCCAGGCGCAGGCGGTACGCAGCGTGCACCCCGGCTTGCCGGTGTCGGCGCCGCGCTGGATCTTATCACCAGCGGGAAACCGCTACCGGTGGAAAAAGCGCTTGAACACGGCCTGATCGATCGCATTGAGGACGGACTGCCCCGGGACGTTGCCCTCAGAGCGGCGCGAGCTGTTCTTGATGGACATGACAGAACCCGGCGAACACGCGACATTGCCCACGAACCCGACGCCGAAGCACTCGAAGCGATGCGGGCAAAACTCAAGAAGACGCAACCGCTTCTGTTTTCACCGCACAAATGCGTCGATGCCGTCGCGGTCAGTCAGCTTCCGCTCAGCGAAGGCCTCAAGGAAGAGCGCCGTCTTTTCAACGAATGCATGGACAGTCCGCAACGGGCCGGCCTGATCCACGCCTTCTTCGCCGAGCGTGCAGTCGCCAAAATCCCCGAAGCCTCGGCAAAGCCTCGCGACATCCAGAACATTGGCGTGATCGGTGGTGGTACGATGGGTTCAGGTATTGCGACCGCGGCGCTCCTGGCCGGCTTCAGCGTCACGATGACGGAGCGGGACCAGGCAGGCCTCGACCGCGGCACGGCCACGATCGGCAAAAACCTTGAGGGAGCCGTCAAGCGCGGAAAACTGAGCACTGAGGGGCGCGACGAGATCCTTTCGGCAAAGCTCTCAACGGCAACGGAACTTGACGCCCTTGCCGATGCGGACCTCATCATCGAGGCTGTCTTTGAGGACATGGACGTCAAGAAAGATATTTTCGGAACACTGGACAAGATCGCAAAACCGGGTGCGGTGCTTGCCTCCAATACGTCCTATCTCGACGTCAACGAGATCGCAGCTGCGACCGGTCGTCCGGAAGACGTCATCGGACTGCACTTCTTTTCGCCCGCACACATCATGCGTCTCATGGAAGTCGTCGTAGCCGAAAAGACGAGCGCAGACGCGGTCGCCACCGGCTTTGCCCTTGCCAAAAAGCTGAAGAAAATCGCAGTGCGTTCCGGCGTCTGTGACGGCTTCATCGGCAACCGGATCATGACCTTCTACAAGAAGGCGGCCGACTACATGATGATGGACGGTGCGTCTCCAGAGGAGATCGACAGGGCGATCACGGGTTTCGGCTTTGCCATGGGCCCGTACCAGGTTGCCGATCTTGCCGGGCTCGACATCAGCTGGGCTGCCAACAAGCGCCGCGCAGCGACGCGCCCCGCGGAGGAACGCTATATCCCGATCGCTGACGAGATCTGCGAAAAGGGCTGGTTCGGCCGCAAGACCGGACAGGGCTTTTATATCTACGATACCGACGGCACGCGCCCGAACCCGGAGGCGCTTGCGATCATCGACGAAGAGCGTGCCAAGGCAGGTGTCATACCGCGCACCTTTTCCGGCGACGAGATCGTCAGCCGTTTCGTGACGGCGATGATCCTGGAAGCGACCCGTGTCCTCGAAGAAGGGATTGCGCTGCGGCCGGTCGACATCGACGCGGTGTTCCTGTTCGGCTACGGCTTTCCCCGATTCCGCGGTGGCCCAATGCATACGGCCGATCAGATCGGCGCAGCGGAACTGGTACGGCGGATCGAAATCTATGCGCAGGAAGACAGCTATTACTGGCAAGTTCCGACCTTGCTGCGGAAGCTCGCGGAAGGGGGCGGCACGTTTGCTGAGATGAACGAGAACTGAAACGTAAGGCCCGGCTCACTGTTTCGCCGGGCTTTGCTTACGTAGCGTTTTGCAGGCATGATGGACCTCTTCATAAATTTTCGAGGTGCATCATGGCCAGGTACCTGCGTCTACGCAGCGGCGTCGCGCCGCTTATTTTGTTCGTTACTCTTGCGCTTTCATTGCCTGCTTCGGCACAAACCACTTTTCTCAATGACAAGAAATCATTCGACATCGCATGGACGACGCTGACCAGTGAGATCGGCGACAGCGACCTTCTGTGGCTGAGGGTCGAACCTGACAGTTTCTCGGTGATTGCCGCCACGGGGCGGGACGGGGAAGAGTTCAATCTCTGGTCTGTGCGACGCAACAGCCGCGATCCAAGTTCCGTGGACGAACTGCACGGGCCGATGCATATGGCCGACGGTCCAAAGTTTGTTGTCTCGCCGGAGCGTTTCACCCAGGCGGAGCTGCAAATTTCAAAGCTGTGGTCCATTTTGAGTGCCGCACCGGACAATCTGCCTACCAAAAAGCCGGGACAAGTGACCGCAGCGGCGGCCTCACTCGGCCCGGTCCTCGGTCAGCCCCACTGGGGCGTGAAATGGAACATCTCGGTCAGAAGCGAGCGCGAACACGGCCAGGTTTACGCGCTCGCCGACGGCCGGTTCGACGGCGCGGACATCAGTCATACCGAGCGGGGCCGGTCGATGAATTTGCGGACCCAGTCCGACTGGCCGTTCGACGAAGCCGAGAACCGCTTCGCCGAAGTCATCGGTACGGGTGAGCATGTCTTTGAAATCAAGGTACTGACCCATGGCGTCGAAATCGATGCCGTGTCACCAACCGACCCGGAAGCTCTTCAGGACTATCGCTGGAACGGCGGCAGCTTTCGGCGCGGGATCGGCGGCAGACCGGTTGCCATGTACACATTGACGGGCCGCAGCCAGCCATTTTCCATCACGAAGAGTGGGCTCGCCCGCCTGCCACAGATCCTGGACGCTGCGCGCGCCGAGGCACCGGCGGGTTGGAGCCATATAGATCGCGTCGAGGCAACCAGACCGCCGCCAGCAGGCAAGGAATCCGGCGTCCTTTGGGAGATAAAGTTCCAGAATGCGTCCGGCGGGCGCGAAAATGTCGTGGTGCGCGTGCGCCCCGACGCCAGCATCTACTCAGTGGCACTGCCGGAAAGTCTTCGCACGTTTGACAGCTATCTGTCGATCAAGGGTATGTCGGAGGCATTCGTTCAATTTCAGGGCACGCTCGGCACGGATATGAAGTTCTTTGAAATGACATTCCGTGAAGACCGTGCCAGCATTTTGCTGCCTGACCCCGAGGCCTCCGGCAACGTGGTGGAATACACACTCGGCAGCAGCGGTGTGTCGCGCGGCTTTTCGCGGCCGCGGATCATGGAAAACGACGCGGACCTGATCACATTCACGCAGGCGGCCGGGTTTCATCCCCAACTGATTACCGATGTTCCCGAGATGCTGCTCAAGGCCTTCAAGGTCGAGAAAGCAGAAGTGTTCATGATCAAGCTTTGGAACGGCGCACCGTTTTACAAGGACCCGAACGGCGCTCTGTTTCTGCAAATGCGCGTCGGCGTTCCGCCGCAGCACAACAACAGCGGACACGCGGTGTTTCGTTATGACGGCGAATATGTCGACGGAGGACGCTAGCGATTTGTATTGCCCTTCCCGGTCATGCCGTTCCCTTTCCGTTTTTGCCGATGTTTTTCACTCGCTCGCGTAGGGGCATGGATTGCCAGATCAAGTCTGGCAATGACCCCATCGGGATTTGTTGCAAATTCGCCGGTTTCCTGCCGCCTGGCAGCGATGAGTGTCGCGCACACGGTGGCACAAGATAACGTCATCCCTCAGTGGCAATTCGCCGCCTTCAGACCGCCTGCCGCATACTCAGGAACACTCGCCCCAAGCCGCAAGCCCAGTTCCGGGTTGGACGCATTGCCGTCGAGGGCGCGTTTCTTGACGCCCTGCAGGATCGCGCCCATGCGGAAGAAGGCGAAGGCGAGGTAGAAGCCGAAGTCCTGAATTCCGGGGAGCCGAGCGCGTTCGCAATAGGCATCGATGAAAGCCTGATCCTCCGGAATGCCGAGCCGTGTCCGATCGACCCCGGCCAAGCCTCTTCCTTCGGTGCCTGGCGGGCGCTGCCACTGCATGATCAAAGCGGCCAAATCGGCGAAGGGATGGCCGATCGTGGAAAGCTCCCAGTCGAGCACGGCGACGCACGCGGGCCCGTTTTCGGCGAAAAGCAGATTATCGATGCGATAGTCGCCGTGTACCAGCGTTCTCCTGCCGTCATCGTCAGGGACATTTTCGTCTAGCCACGCGATCAGCGCGTCCATGTCGGCAATGGTTCCCGTTTCACTCGCTCGATACTGGCGCGTCCAGCGGTCGATCTGGCGGCGATAGTAATTGCCGTCCGGACCGAAATCCGAGAGCCCGCTCACCGCAAGATCCACCCCGTGAATGGCAGCCAGAACTCTGTTCATCTGATCGTAGATATCGGCGCGCGTCTCGGTGTTTAAGTTCGGCAGCCTCGGGTCGTCGAAATTCCGCCCCTTCACCAGTTCCATGACATAGAACGCGGATCCGATCACGCTATCGTCCTCGCAAAGAACATGCATTTTCGCGACAGGAACATCTGATCCGGCGAGTGCTTTCTGGACCCTGAATTCGCGCTCGACAGCGTGCGCCGACTTCAGAAGAACACCCGGCGGTTTTCGGCGCAGTACGAAATCGCCTGATGCCGACATCAACTGGAAAGTCGGATTGGACTGGCCACGATTGAACTTTTCCGCCCGGACCGGACCAGTGAAACCGGCAAGGTTCTGTTCCAGCCAACTGGTAAGCGCCAGCAGATCGAGATCAGGGGTGCCGGTCATTTGTTCTCATCACCTGACCAGCGACCTCATCCTGAGCCGCTTGCCGAAGGCGAGCGTCTCGAAGGATGGGTCGATTGATTGTGCGCTTGCCGCCCATCCTTCGAGACAGCGCTTTGCGCTTCCTCAGGATGAGGTTGGGGTTGAATGGGCTTCCTTTGATCGCGCATTTCGAACAGGCCATCATCAGACCTTGTCATTCGTGTATTTTCTCAACTCCGTGCGCGCCACCTGGCGACGGTGGACCGCGTCCGGACCATCGGCGAAGCGTAGCGTCCTCAAGTGGGTCCACATGGCCGCGAGCGGGAAATCCTGGCTGATGCCGGCAGCGCCGTGGACCTGCATGGCCTCGTCGACGACCTTCAGCGCTGTCAGCGGTGCAACCACCTTGATCTTGCTGATCCAGGGCTGGGCTGCGCGCGTTCCCTGCGTGTCCATCATCCAGGCGGCCTTGAGGCACAAAAGACGCGCCATTTCGATTTCCATACGCGCATCGGCAATGATGTCGTAGTTGGCACCGAGATCCGTCAGTTTCCTGCCAAAGGCTTCCCGGGACATCGCGCGCCGGCACAATAGCTCAAGCGCCATTTCCGCCTGACCAATCGCCCGCATGCAATGGTGAATGCGGCCAGGACCCAGACGGCCCTGCGCCACTTCAAAGCCGCGCCCTTCCCCCAGAACAAGATCTTTTGCCGGCACCCGGACGTCCGTGAAGCGGATATGCATGTGCCCGTGCGGGGCATCGTCCGCACCGAACACCTGCATTGGACGGAGAACCTCGATGCCGGGCGCATCGCTTGGTACCAGGAACATGGAATGGCGGCTGTGCTTGTGCGCGGCCGGGTCCGTCGCGGCCATGACAATATAGAGCCTGCAGCGCGGATCACCGGCACCAGTCGCCCACCACTTCTCGCCATTGAGGACCCAGTCGTCGCCCTCCTTGACGGCACTCAGCGAAATGTTGGTCGCGTCCGAGGAAGCGACCTCCGGTTCGCTCATCAGGTAGGCGGAGCGGATGTCACCCTCCAGAAGCGGTTTCAGCCATCGGTCCTTGTGCGTTTCCGTTCCGTAGCGCTCCAGAACCTCCATGTTACCGGTATCCGGCGCATTACAGTTGAAAACCTCCGCCGCGATCCCGACCTTGCCCATTTCTTCGGCGAGATAGGCATATTCCACCGTGGTCAATCCGAAGCCCTTCTCGCTGTCCGTCAGCCAGAAGTTCCAGAGCCCGCGCTTCTTCGCCCTGGCCTTAAGGGTCTCCAGGATTTCGAGTTGACGCCGCGTGTGCTGAAACCGGTCGCCGCTCGGATGCTGTCCGACCTCGTGATGGAACTCAAGATCGAGCGGCGCGATCTCGTCCTCGACCATCTGCCGGACCTGTTCGATCAGCGGCCGGACCTTGTCGGTAATGCCCAGATCCATGATGTCTCCCTAAATCATCTCTCGTGCGCGCGCGCACGCTTCCTGATATTCCCGTTCCAGACGGTCGACCACGGCAGACGCCGGGCCGACGGACTTGATCGATCCAATGCCCTGTCCGGCCCCCCAGATGTCGCGCCAGGCCTTTGGAACAGGGCTGTTATCCGGCATGACGCTCACGTCCCATTCCGGCGGCAGGTGGTCCGGATCGAGCCCAACACGGACGATGGAACTCTTCAGGTAATTGGCGGGATGTCCCGTAAAGAGCGACGACGTCAAAACATCTTCCGCGCTGCCCGCGACCATCATGTCCTTGTAGACCTGGTCTGCATTCGCTTCGTCCGTCGCGACAAAGGGCGAGCCGACATAGCCGAAATCGGCCCCCAGAATACGTGCCGCCAGGAGCGCTTCACCTGTCGAGACGGCTCCCGCCAGCATCAGGGGACCATCAAACCACTCGCGGATTTCCCTCACGAGCGCGAAAGGCGATTGCGGTCCGCCATGACCACCGGCTCCGGCGGCAACGGCAATCAGACCGTCAGCGCCTTTCTGGACGGCTTTCTTCGCATAGGTGTTATTGATGACGTCGTGAAGCGCGATGCCGCCGCAGGAATGCGCCGCTTCGTTTACCTCGACCCGCGCACCCATGGACGTGATCCAGATCGGGACTTTCCAGCGGGCGCAGATTTCAATGTCCCGTTCCAGCTTTTCGTTGGACCGGTGGACGATCTGATTGACAGCGAAGGGCGCGGCGGGCCGGTCCGGGTTTGCCTGGTTATGACGGTCGAGCTCCTCCGTGATTTGCCGGAGCCAGACCTCCAGCATGACCGGG
>JGI12316J14372_10001143_pt1 | contig 37231 bp, 32 predicted proteins | sample MarCyaLeptolynsp_FD_14372 | JGI IMG/M metagenome (IMG submission 14372)
TGGGTGGGCCCAGCGACCGATGAGCAACGATGAGGCCCGCGAAGCGGGCCGTCCACGGGGCCGCAGATCAAGCGACACCGGTCCAAGCTCGACGGATCGCGCACGAGTTCGGACCGCACGCGCGAAGGTTGACGCTCGGCACGGAGCCCTGCGCAACACGCGGGCGATCAGCGGACCGTATGCCTGAGCACGGCCAGCCCCCATCGCGTAGCCCCGATCGTCAGTCGCCCGCACCATTCGAGACCGAATCCGAGACCGAATCCGAGACCGAATCCGAGACCGAATCCGAGACCGAATCCGAGACCGAATCCGAGACCGAGGCCGAACCGGGGGCCGAGACGGATCCCGGAGGCCGAATGGGAAGCGGTCGGGTGGTGCCTCTGGGTAAGGTCGAGGTCATGGCGTTCTCTGGCATATCCACTCCGGCTGCGTTGCTCGACGAGCGGCGGTTGATTCGCAATCTCGAGCGCATGAGCGCGCGCGCGACGGCCGCGGGGGTGGATTTGCGGCCGCACCTCAAGACGGCAAAGTCGGCGGACGTGGCGCGGCTTGCGACCCGAGACCACTTCGGCGGCGTGACGGTGTCGACGCTTGCCGAGGCCGAGTACTTCTTCGAGGCGGGCTTTCGCGACATCACCTACGCCGTGTGCCTGGCGCCCGCGAAGGTCGGCCGGGCCCGGGCGTTGACCGAGCGCGGGGCAACGCTGCGGGTGATCGTCGATAGCCTGGCGGTAGCGGAGTCACTGGCGGACGAATCGTCGGGGGCGCCCCTGCCGGTGCTGGTCGAAATCGATAGCGGCGAGCACCGCACCGGCGTCGCGCCCAATGCCCCGGAGCTGGTCCCGATTGCCCGGCAGCTGCACGAGGGGCCGGGCACCCGGCTCGATGGCGTTCTCACCCACGGCGGCCACTCCTATTTCTGCGACTCGCCCGAAGCGATTGCGGCGGTCGCCGACGAGGAGCGCGCCGCCGTCGTCGCCGCTGCCGAGACCCTGCGCGCGGCTGGCCTGCCCTGCCCCACCGTGAGCGCCGGGTCGACGCCGACCGCCGTGCACGCCCAAACGTTCGAGGGACTGACCGAGCTGCGCCCGGGTGTGTACATGTTCTTCGACCTGGCCCAGCTCGGGCGCCGCTGCTGCGAGCCGGCCGACATCGCCCTGACCGTGCTGGCAACCGTGATTTCGCACCGGCCGGAAAACGGTCGCCTTATCGTCGATGCCGGCGGCCTGGCCCTGTCCAAAGACCGCGGAGCCGATGGCTTCGTCGCCGACGCCGGCTACGGCTGGCTCGTCGATTGCGATACGCAGGAGCGAATCGGCGATTTGCGCATCGTGTCGGCCGACCAGGAACACGGCTACGTCGAAGGCACGAACATCCCCTGGGACCGACTCCCCATCGGCAGCCAGGTGCGCGTGGTGCCCAACCACGCATGCATGACCGCAGCCGCCCACGACCGCTACCAGGTGGTCCGCGACGACCGCGTCGTGGCCACGTGGTCTCGTCTCAACGGCTGGTGAGCCGTCGCGGCGGCCCTACTTCTTGTCGTCGCCGCCGACGACCCAGTCGTGAATGCGGCCGCGCAGCCCCGGGGCTTCGTGAAAGTGCACGCCCCGCTCGGAGCTGTTGGACCAGACGATGGTGCCGCGGGCGGTGAAGTGCGGCCCTTCGATGCGAACCTCGAGCTCCCCGGCCGGCAGCGCGTCGCGCCCGGCCGCGTCGAGCCGCAAACAGCAGCCGGACTCGCTCACGTTGACCACCCGCGCCTCGGCGCTTTGCCCGTTGGCGCGCAGCTCGACGAGTTCGTCCACGTCGTACCGACGCGACTCGCGAGCGGGCACGTCGTCGGCCTCGGCAATGGCCGCCGACAGCAACATGTCCTGGGGCTGGCCGGGGTCGAACGCGACGACCGCGCCGCCGCGACCGGGTCGGGCCCGCACGACGCGCCCGGCGAGAGCGAATTCGCTCTCGAGCGAGGCCACTCGCACCTGCAGCCGCACGCTTTCCCCCTGCTCTAGCCCGACGTCGTCGGCGATGACGAGACCGCCGTCCCCGAGGAAGCCCCAGTAGGCGTTCAGCACCTCCTGGCCTGACCCGAAGCTCACGGATACGTCTCGTGTCGCCAACTGTCCCCTTCCGGCTATCAACAAACCGTCCAACCCAACCGCCATCCCCTCACCCGGGATCTCAAGGTATCAGCGCGCGTCCCGCGCTGTAAATCGTTCATTTGGACAGCCCCATACCGCGTACGCAGAGACGGCAAAATTCCAGTGGGGCTGCCTATCTTGGGCGTTTCGCGTGCGCTAGCAAACGAGAAATTTCGATCCAATCGCGCCCCTGTTCGACCGTTCACTGAACCTTCCTCAGAAAGCGGGCGAAGGGGTCGGTTTAGGTCGCATAACCGCGATGGGAGAGGAGCGACGTCAGAACGCGATGGTTTCGCGCAGGGACGCTCGCGGGCCGCGCGGAAACTGAATCGCGTCGACCACGTCGCGAAGGCAGTGAGCGGCGTCGGTCGGCAGGTTGGTATCGACGATGTTGAGAAAGCTCTGCGTGCCGTCGCGGTTGACGCCGATCTCCAACTCGATCGACGTACCCGCGAGCAAGCCTTCGCGATCGAGCCGCGCGACGCAGCGACGCAGCATGACCTGTCGGCCACCAAGGGCCGTTTCGAGCTGCCGCTCGCGCTCCCGGCTCCCCGCGACCGCTCCCCGAGCCACGGCCTTGCGTTCGCGCCCGGCGTCGACCTCCACCCATTCTCCGAGCCCGGCCGCGTCGACGCGGTGCCGCCCGGGAAGTACACGCAGCACCAGACTGCCGGCGCCAACGCGACGACCGTCCACGGCGACCGCCCGGGCCGCCGGCGCGTCGACCGCGAGCCGCCCCGTGCGCCGCAGAACATCGGGCCCTTCGCTCCAACCGGGCACCTTGGGCAAGGTCAGGCTGCGTTCAAGCGCCGCGCGCTGATCCGCGGGCACGGTCACGGGCCGCCGGTCCGCGATGGCGTCCAGCACGGACAGCGTTTGCCCCGCGCGCAGGTCGACCTTGTTGTCGCCATCCCACACGACGACGTGGCCGTGGCCGCAGGCGACGTCGAGTTCACCGCCCCGGTGGTCGACGCGAAACGCGGTGCCGCGTACCTCGACCCGTCGGTCGCCGGCGATCACCGCGAACATCTGGTCGTTGGAGCGACGCGACACCTCCACGTCGACGCGCCCCTGAATGTCGAGCACGACGCTCTTCGAATCAAACGACCGCACCCGCAGGCTGCTGTCGGGGCCCACGGAAAACGCGCTGCCCGGGCCGAACTGCACCGCGACTCGCCCCTCGGCGCCGGTTTCGATGATGGCCCCGGCGCCGAGCAAAGCATCGAAGTCGACGTCCTTCGAATCGACCCAGGCTTCGCCGTGCACCATCGTGACCACGCCGGAAAGTGGCTCCGCCACCGGCAGCGGGACATCCGGGAGCAGCGGGGCCTCCGGTTGCGGCTGCAGGGCCACGGGCGCGGGCTCCGCCGAACGCAGGGTGACCAGGGCGACCGCGCAGGCGGCGGCCACCGCCAGTCCCCCGGCGGCGGCAAAAAACCGACCGCGGCGCCGCTCAGCGCCCCGGAGCCGGGCGCGCCGATCCGACGAGGTCGACCAGTGAATGCGGGCCCAGACGAGGTCCGAGGCGAGCTTCGGCTCGTCGCTGCGGGCAATGTCGGCCAGGCCTTCGCGCGCCTGCTCGACCCGACGCGCGGCGGCCGCACACCGGGGGCACTCGGCCAGGTGCGCGCGCACGGACTCGGTCGCCTTTGCGTCGAGTTCACCGGCGAGCATCGCCGCGATGCGGTGCGGGGGAACGTGCCGTCGGGTCACGACTCTTCTTCCTCCACGACCCGCTTGTAAAACTCCTTGCGCGCGTAAAACAGCCGCGTGCGCACGGTCACCGGGTTGGCGCCGACGATGTACGCAATCTGCTTGAGGTCCAGCCCCTCGATCTCGTGCAGGTGCAGGACGACGCGCTTCTTTTCCGGCATGGCCTCGAGAATGCGATGGACCCGGGCGCGCGCCTGGGCGCGCTGCATGGAACGCTCCGGCGTTTCCGGCGAGTTCGAAACGTTTTCGACCAGCGGCTGCTCCATGAGCCGGGGCGGCGGCCGGCGCTTGCGCGAGCGGATGCGCCCCAGGGCGACGTTCACGCAGATTCGATAGAGCCAGGTCGATAGCTTGGCGTCGCCGCGAAACTTGTCGAGACCGCGAAACGCGATAGCGAAGACCTCCTGCACGAGGTCGTCGAGATCGGTGCGGTTGTTGAGCACCCGGTAGAGCGTGCCGGCCACCTGACGCCGGTGCAGTTCGTAGAACTCGCGCTGAGCGTCTTCGTCACCCTCGCGGCAGCGCGCGATGAGCGACTGCTCGCGCCGGCGCGCGTCGATGTCGCCCATCGGCCGTTCGTGCCGGCCGCTGTCGGAGCCCATAGTCGAGATGATAGTGCGCGTAGCGATACAAGGTTAGTGACGGGCGCAGCGCTACCGTTCAAAAGAATGTCGCTCGCGGGTGCGACATCGCCCTGCATCTCGCTCGCGGCGAGTGGAGCGTAAGCACCGACAATCTGTGGATCAGGCCGGGACTACGGCGCCAGCCGACGGAGCTCGAAGCTCAGACCGTCTTCCAAAGCGCAGGCGATGCAGTCGGCCCCGCCCTCGCACGTGCTCAGTTTGCACACCACCGTCTCGTCGGCATCGTCGTCGTTGGGGAACACCAACACCAGTTCGTCGGCCCCGCGAGCCGACCAGGTGCCGCCCAGGGCAATGCCGTCGCGCGACGGGCCGCAGCGAATGTCGATGCGCATGTCGAACTCGCCCGCCAGCGGGTACAGGCGGACCTTGACCCCGGCTGCGTTGCAGGGATCAACCGGCTGCTGCCAGAGCGTGCCGTCGGCCACGAGCCGCTCATAGGCCGAGACCGGCGCGCCAGGTCGCCTGGCGACCGCCTTGCGAAAGTCGGCGCGCTTGCGCAAGCGCTTGAAGGCGGGATCCATCCGGGCGTTGACCACCCACTCGACGGCGGATGGCTCGCCCGACCCGGCAATTCGAGCGAGCTCGGCGACCGCGTCGGCGGCCCGCTTCTTTTGCCGGGCCAGCGCCTTGGCCAGACCATAGCGGGCCCGCAGGTCGTTTGGCCGGGCTTCGAGCGCCGCGCGAAACGCATCTGCCGCGGCGCTCCACTTGCGGCGCCGAAGCAGCGTTTCGGCGCGATCGCGGGCGGCGGTTGCGGTCCCTTCGGGCTTGCCCGTCTCGCCGGTCGGGGTCGGCGCGACCTCCGTCGGCGCCGGCGCGACCGCGGCGGCGCCGGGCAAAGCGAACCCAACCACGTCGACGCCGCTGCGCCCCAGCCGGCGCGCAACGTAGTCCACCGCGACCAGGCCCCCGGCGTCGCTGGCGTACACTCCGACAACCCTGGAGATGGGCACCGGTGCCTCCCACGTGACCAGGGGTGCTCCGTCGGCGCCGGTCACCGTCAGGGTGCGCCCGGCGTGACTCGCGCGCAGCCCGCCGGAGCGAGCCCGGCGAAAGCCGGCTGCGGAGACGTCGCGAGGACTCGTCTTGGTGCAGCGCGCCACCCCCTCGGCTTTGCCGCCGGCGACGGCCAGCGGCTGACACACGTCGCTGCGGCCGGCCAGGTACGTCTTTTTGTCCCGCGAAAAGCCGCCGAACGGGTCGGCCGCGGCGACACCGGGCGCGACCGCCAGGGCGAGCACCACACCGGCGAGCCGGCAGCAAGTTTGTCGAAGCGCTGACATCGGAACCGCGATCATGCCTTGGACGCTCGTCCGACGCAGCCATTCACGCCGGTCACACGTCGATCACCCCCGGAGGCGGGGGCTCCTGATCGTCCCTGCGGCCGGGGCCCGGCTCGGGGCGGCCGGTCGGACCCGCCCCTGGCCCGTGACCGAACCCAGGCCCGTACATCCGCACGTGCCCGTCGGCGATTTTGTCGGCCAGCGAGCGCTGGATCGCCGCAGCGACCGCCGCGCGCACCGGAGGCAGCAGCAGCAGCAAGCCGACCCCGTCGGTCACGAAACCCGGGGTGATCATCAACACCGCGGCAACGAGCACGAGCACGCTTTCGATCATCGAGCGCCCGACCTCCCGCCCGGTCGCCATGGACTCTTGCAGCTTGCGCATGGCGGTCAGGCCCTGGTGCCGGGCCAGACTCGCGCCAGCGACGGCCATCGCGATGACCAGCACGAGAGTTTCGAGACCGCCGATGGCCCCGCCCACCCGCAGAAGCACAGCGATTTCGACGATGGGCACGACGATGAAGGCGATGGCGAGAGCGGGGAACACACCTGTGGTGTAGCATGCTAAATTGACGCATGGCGTTAGAGGCTGTCTTGTCGCGCGCGGCGCGGCGCGCGGGCGCAGCGGTAGACCGCAGTGCCCTTCGTGTGATGGAGCGCGCCATGTCCGGCGGCAAGACCCGGCGCCGTCCGCCGCGCGACTCGCGCCAGCGGCTGATCGAGCTCGCCGCCCGATACGGGGCCCCGGACGCCAGCGCTCGCTTCTTCGCGCCGCCGGCGCGGCCGCTGCTCCGCGAAGCCCCCGCGGAGTCGCGCATGGGCGGGGCGCGGGTGGTGGACCTGTCGTTTCCGTCTACGTACCGGCCGCTGTCCGCCGACTACGTCGACGAGTACGCGCGGTACGGAGCCAACCTGACCGCTCACGCCCGGCTGTACGCGGGCGGCAGCGAGCCGCGGCCAACGGCAATCTGCCTGCACGGCTGGGGCGGCGGCGCCTACTGGCTCGAAGAGCGCGCCTTCGTCGTGCCGTACCTGTTGCGCATTGGCCTCGACGTGGCGGTATTTCAGCTGCCGTTTCACGGGCGTCGCACGCCGCGCGGGCGCAAGGCCGGCGCGCTGTTTCCCAGCCCCCACGTCGTTCGCACCAACGAGGCCTTCGGCCAGGCCATCTTCGACCTGCGCGCCCTGGTCGGCGCCCTGCTCGACCGCGGCGCGCCGTCGGTTGGCGTCATGGGCATGAGCCTCGGCGGCTACACCACCGCCTTACTGGCAAGCGTCGACGAGCGCCTCGCGTTCGCGGTTCCGATGATTCCCGCTGCGGACATGGCGGCGCTGATGTGGGGCCACGGTTCGAACAACCCGACGCGCCGGCGCGCAGAGCAAGCCGGCGTGGGGCTGGACCTGCTTCGCAAAGCGTTTCGGGTGCACTCGCCCCTCGAGCGACAGCCGCTGCTCGATCGGTCCCGCCTGATGATCATCGCCGGACAAGGCGATCGCATCACCCCACCCGAGCAAGCCGAATGGCTGTGGGAGCACTGGCAGCGCCCGGAGATCTACTGGTTCGCGGGCGGCCATCTGGCCCAGATCGGCCGCGGAAACGCGTTTCGCGCCCTGCGAAGGCACCTCACGTCGGTCGGCGTAGCGCGGTAGCGGCCGGCCCGGCCCGAACCGGCGGTCGTCTGCAGCCGCCCTTGGAAAGCCGCGCTCCCGCCGCTATAACTCCGATCTAGCGCGAACGAAGCGCCCCGAGACCAACGTCGTGAAGCCATTTTTGCAAGCGCTCGAAGACGGCCCGTTGCTCGCCGACGGCGCCATGGGCACGCTCCTGTACGACCGAGGCGTGTTTCACACGCGCTCGTACGACGAGCTCAACCTCTCGCAGCCCCAGCTGATCAAACAGATCCACCGCGAGTACTTCGAGGCCGGCGCCGACATCATCGAGAGCAACACTTTCGGCGCCAACCGGGTAGCCCTCGCCCGGCACGGTCACTCGGCTCGAGTCGAAGACATCAACCGCGCCGGTGTCGAGATAGCCCGCAGCGTCGCGGGCGACGCCGCCTACGTTGCCGGCGCCCTCGGTCCGACCGGCATCAACTTTGCCATCGCCCCGGAACGCGAGCGCCAGCTTTCCATCGACGCCACCGTCGAGCAGGCGACGCTTTTGGCCGACGCCGGCGTCGACGTGCTCATCTTCGAGACCTTTCCCAACATCATCGAGATCGAGGCGGGCATTGCCGCCGTGCGCACGGCTGGGATCGACCTTCCGATCGTCGCGCACATGGTGTTCACGGACAGCGGCAAGACCCAGGGCGGACTGCCGCCCGACCAAGTGGCGGAGCGCCTTGCGGCGTCCGGCGCCAACGTGGTCGGCGCGAACTGCGGCCTCGGCCCGCCAGAGCTCTACGACATCGCCAACAAGATGATGGGCCCGGGGCTGCCCGTGTCCATTCAGCCCAACGCCGGGCTGCCCAGCGTGATCGAGGGGCGCACGATCTACGTGGCCAACCCGGAACACTTCGGCGTGTTCTCGCGGCGGCTGCTCAAGGCCGGCGTGCGCATGGTGGGCGGCTGCTGCGGCACCACGCCCGAGCACACGCGGCGCATGCTCGGCGCGGTGCGCATGCTCGGCAACCGGCCGCAAAGCGTCACCGTGTCCGAACGCGCTCCCAGCGGCGCCGACGACGCCCGCGCGCAACCCCGAGAGGAAATCCCGCTCGGGCAGCGCAGCCGGCTTGGCGCCCGAATCGCGGCGGGCCAGTTCGCCGTGTCGGTCGAACTGACCGCACCGCCGGGAACCCGACTCGACAAGGTCATCGGCCAGGTCGACACCTTGCTCGCCGGGGGCGTCGACATCGTCAACATCGCCGACGGGCCGCGCGCGACCGCGCGCATGGGCAACCTCGCCTTGTGCACGTCGCTGCACCAGCAAACCGGCGTTGAACCCATCGTGCACGTGTGCACCCGGGACCGCAGCTATCTGGGCCTGGTGTCGCACCTACTCGGCGCCCACGTGCTCGGCATGCGCGACCTGGTCATCATCACCGGCGACCCGCCGAAGATGGGCGACTACCCCTTTTCGTCGCCGGTCTACGACCTCGACTCGATCGGACTGCTCGAGCTTGCGCGCAACCTGAACCGCGGCATCGACCCGGCGGGCAAAGAGCTCGATGGCCAAACGTCGTTCGTTCTCGCGACGGGCGCCGAACCGGCGGCAAGCGACTACGAGCGCGAGCTTTCGCGCCTGGAAAAGAAAATCGCCGCCGGCGCCGAGCTGGTCATGACCCAGCCGGTGTACGACCCCGCGACCCTCGACCGATTTCTCGACGACGTAAAGGCGTTCGACATTCCGGTGATGGTCGGGCTGCTGCCGCTGGCGTCCTACCGAAACGCCGAGTTCTTGCACACCCAGGTGCCGGGCATGTCCGTGCCGGACGAGTACCGCGAACGCATGGCCAAGGTGGCCTCGGGACCTGCGGCGCGCGAAGAGGGGGTCCGCATCGCCCAGGAGGCTCTCGAGGCGGTCAAGCACCGCGTTGCCGGGGCCTACATCATGCCGCCCTTCAACCGGGTCGAATCGGCGCTGGCCATTCTCGACGTGGTGCGCGATCGGTGGAAGCCGGCGCAGCGCCCCGCCCTGCCGGTCGCGTCGTAGTCGCCCCGCGCGCCGACCCCCGAGACGCGAAACCGGATACCCGATCCCGATACCCGGTACCCGATACGAAGAAGGCGGCCCCCACCACAGGGACCGCCTTGTTCGAACCACCACGACCAGAGTTAAAACGTTTGGCGGAACGCCCCCGCGCCGCTGAAGCACATGTCGAGGCCCACCGTGAAGACCTCGGCCGGGGCCATCGCGCTGGCAAGCTGCAGGTCGAGGGCCAGTGAGCCCGTGCGGATGTAGTCCACGACATTGACCTCGCGGGCCGCGTCGATGGCGAGCATGGGCGCCGCCGAGCCGTCGTGCTGGTAGTCCACGATGGCCACGGGGGTGAGAAGGTCATCAGGCTGGGTCATATCGACGTCGAGACTCACCAGGTGGGAGAGGTCGTCGACACCGTCCACCGCAAACAACTCCATGCTCAGGACGCGAACGTCGGCCTCGATGCGGTCGTCGATCTCGACGCCCAGGTCGTCTTCGATGAGCTGGTGAGCGGCAAGCCCGGTCTCGTCCACGGCGAGCGACACCTGCATGCCGCGCACACACACTTCGGAGGCCTCGACTTCGACCGAGAACAAGTCCATCGAGTCGCACCCCGTCGCCGCCATCGCCAAAGCGACCACCGCGGCAACTACCCCTGCTTTCCCCTGCTGTTTCACTCGTTTTCTCCGCGTCGTTAGAAGTAGACGATGAAGCCCAGACGAGCCGTCGGCGTTATCACCCGGACGACCGGGTCCTCGCGAAACTCGACCGTGATGCCCGAGTCGCCAAAGCTCGACTGCCCGAACGATTCGTTGAGGTGCCGAACCTGCGACCGGATGTACGACATACCGGCGCGGACGTAGAACGTCACCACGCTCTTGCCAAACTCGAGGCCCAGGTGGGCGTTGGCGTAGTCGTACGAGATTTCCGACAGCGCCGGATCGTTGGCCTCCTGGCCGGTGAAGCGCTCGACCATCGGGTTGGCGTCGCCGGCAAAGAAGTGCCCCGCCTCGACGGTCAGGGATGGCGTGATGCCGTAGTCGAAAGCAATGAGCGACAGGCCGCCGCGCACGCCCGGGGACACGCCGTTGTAGCTGCCGCCGGCGTGCAGTCGGAGATGCGCAAACGGCCGGTACACGATCGACCCGTTCGCCCCGTCGGGCACACCCGCGTCGATCTGCACGCCGATGTCCGCGCGCGACTCGCGCGCCCCCATCCCCGTCGCCAGGACCAGCGCCAGCGCGCCGACCGTTGCCTTGCATCCCACCATGCCAGGACAAAACGGCGCGGCGGCCGATCGCTTAACCGACCCGAGCCAAGAAAATCCGCGTTTCCAAGTAGTTGGAGGTAACCCGGGAACCCACAAAGGCCGCCCCGAACGTCGACCAACCAGCCGTTAACGCTCACGCCATCGCCCACAGCCCATGGCCGGCCCCACGGCCCCGCCCCCCCGCTCCTTTCTCCACCAGGACCAACGGCCGACGTGCGCGCCCCCCGGCAAACATCAACACCCCACTCGTTCACCCCAGACCACAAGATCCCCAACAGGCTGCTCGATGCGGCCAAGGCCACACGATCACGCCCACGCCACACGATCACGCCCACGCCACACGATGCCCAACAGGCTGCTAGATGCCCACCGCAGCCGCGACCACTAACAACAACCTGCCGGCCCACGGGCCGGCACCTCCAGTAACCCCCAATCCCCACCCCGGCAGCACGCGCCGCCCACCAAGCAAAGGGGCGAAGCGATGGGGGCTGGCCGCGCGCAGTTCGGACCGCACGGGAGAAGGTCCATGCTCGGCACAACGCCTTGCGCCAAACGCTAGCGATCAGCGGACCGTATGCCTGAGCACGGCCAGCCCCCATCGCGTAGCCCCGCTCAGCCCAACGAGTCCTTCTCCCCATGACCACACGCCTCTCGCGCCTCGAGTCGGAGACCGAATCCGAGACCGAGACCGAATCCGAGACCGAGACCGAATCCGAGACCGAGACTGAATCCGAGACCGAGTCCGAGACCGAGACAGAGACAGAGACAGAGGCAGCCGCCGCAACCTCGATATCCCATTTGCCGGTACCCTCCGCCCATGATCGCCGCCCTCGGCCGCGTCCTCTCGCGCGTTGCGCAGCGCGCCGTTCCGGATCCGTTCGTCCTCGCGCTGGGCCTTACGGCTCTCGTGATAGGCCTGGGCGTGGCCCGCGTGGCCGCGGTCGGCTCGGCGCCGCCCGGGGAGTCGCCGTTTTGGCTGGTGGCGACGGGCTGGGCGGGCTCCTTCTCCGGCACGGGTCTGCTCGCGTTCGCCCTGCAGATGTGCCTCGTCCTGGTCACCGGCCACGCCCTGGCGCTGTCTCCCCCCGTGCAGCGCGCCGTGGCGGCCCTGGCTCGACTGCCCCGCTCGTCGGCGGGCGCCGCGGCCCTGGTGGCCCTCGTGAGCGCCCTCGCCGCCGTGGGCCATTGGGGCCTGGGCGCTATCGTCGGTGCCTTCGTGGCCCGTGAAATCGGTCGCCACGCTAGCGCCCGTGGCCTGGCGCTCCACTACCCGCTGCTCGGCGCCGCGGCCTACTGCGGCCTCGCCGTGTGGCATGGCGGCCTGTCGGGTTCAGCGCCGCTCAAGGTGGCCGAGCCGGGGCACTTCGCCGAAGGCATCGCCGGCGTCGTCCCGGTAAGCGAAACCCTGGCCTCTCCCCTGAACCTGGTAGTAACCGGCGCGCTCATCGCCTTGCTGCCGGCCCTGTTTTACCTGCTCACCCCGGGGGACGAGTCGGAGTTTGCGCCCCCCGACCCAAACCGACTGGGTCCCCTACCGGCGACGACCAGCCGCGCCGTCGATTCGTTGCCGGCGTGGCTCCAGGAGTCGCCCGCGGTCGGCCGCGGCGCCGGTGCCCTCGGCCTCGGGTACGTCGTCGCCGCCATGGCGAGCGGACGCTCGGCCCTCGACATCAACACCGTCAACATGGCGTTTCTGTTTCTCGGCCTGGCCTGCCAGGGCAGCGTGCGCCGGTACGGGGAAGCCATCGCCGACGGCGCGGCGGGAGCCGGCGCCATCATCGTTCAGTTCCCGTTTTACTTCGGCATCCTCGGCGCCATGAAAGCCAGCGGCATGATCGACGGCATCAGCCAGTGGTTCGTCGACATCGCGTCGCCCACCACCTTTCCCACGCTGGCGTTCCTGTCAGCGGGCATCGTGAACTTTCTCGTCCCTTCGGGCGGCGGCCAGTGGGCAGTCCAGGGCGAGATTCTGCTCGGCGCCGGGCAGGCCCTTGGCGTCGCGCCGGGAACCACGATCATGGCTTTCTCGTACGGCGACGCCTGGACCAACATGCTGCAGCCGTTTTGGGCCCTGCCCCTGCTCGGCATTACTGGCCTCAAAGCGCGAGACATCATCGGCTACACGGGCGTGGTGTTCATCGCGATGGGGATTTTGGTCCCGACCCTGCTGCTCGTCCTTACGTAGTCTCGGGCTGGAACACGCGTTCGCCGGCGAATCGGCCAGCCCGCGCGCAAACGCCGCGCTCCCGCGAAAATCGCCCCTCGCGGGGTCGTCAGGTCGGTTGACACTGCGGCGGCTGACGTCGAATCATGCCGCCCATGAACAAGGTCTATGCGTCGGCCGCAGAAGCCTGCGCGGACATCGGCGACAACATCACGCTGATGTCCGGGGGCTTCGGCCTCAGCGGCAACCCGGAGAACTGCATCCAGGCGCTCTACGACAAGGGCGTCAAGGGACTCACCATCATCTCCAACAACTGCGGCACCACCGACGACGGCCTGGGAGTCCTGTTGCCGCGGCGCCAGGTCGTAAAGATGATCTCGTCGTACGTCGGCGAGAACAAGACCTTCGAGACCCAGGTTCTCGCCGGCGAGCTCGAAGTCGAGCTCAATCCGCAGGGCACCCTGGCCGAGCGCATTCGCGCCGGCGGCGCCGGCATTCCGGCCTTCTACACCGCCACCGGCTACGGCACGAAGGCCGCCGAAGGCAAAGAGACCCGCGAGTTCGACGGCCGCAACTACGTGCTCGAAACGGCGCTGGTCGCCGACTTCGCCATCGTCAAGGCGTGGAAGGGCGACCGTGCCGGAAACCTTGTGTTCCGCATGACCTCGCGCAACTTCAACCCGATGATGGCCACGGCCGGCAAGATCACCATCGCCGAGGTCGAAGAGCTGGTCGAACCCGGCGAGCTCGACGCCGACCAGATCCACACGCCGGGCATCTACGTCCAGCGAATCTTCCAGGGCACCGGCTACCGCAAGCCCATCGAACAGCGCACCACCCGACCGCGGGCGTAATCGCCACAAGGCCAATCACGATGCCACTTTCCCGAGACGAAATCGCCAGCCGCATTGCCCGCGAGCTCCAGGACGGCTTCTACGTCAACCTGGGCATCGGCATGCCCACCCTGGTCGCCAACCACATCCCCGAAGGCGTCGATGTCGTGCTGCAGTCCGAAAACGGCCTGCTCGGCATCGGCCCCTTCCCCTACGAAGGCGACGAAGACCCCGACCTCATCAACGCCGGCAAGCAGACCGTCACGACCATTCCCGGGTCGTCGTTCTTTTCTTCTGCCGACAGCTTCGCGATGATCCGGGGCGGCCACATCGACATGTGCGTGCTCGGTGCCATGGAGGTGTCGGGCGCCGGTGACCTGGCCAACTGGATGATTCCCGGCAAGATGATCAAGGGCATGGGCGGTGCCATGGACCTGGTCGCCGGCGCCAAGCGCGTGGTCATCATGATGGACCACGTCACCAAAAAAGGCGGCTTCAAGATCAAGAACGAGTGCGAGCTGCCCCTCACGGGCCTGCGCTGCGTCGACCAGATCTACACCGACCTGTGCGTTCTCGACGTAACCGACCGGGGCCTCGTCCTGCGCGAGCTGGCCCCCGGCGTTTCGGTCGACGACGTCCGGGGCAAGACCCAGCCCGACATCATCGTTGGCGACGACGTCAAGGAGATGAAGGCGTAGCAGCGCGACCGCAGGTCGCCTCGACCGCGGCAAACAGGGCGTTGACGCCCACGGGTTTCACGAGCAGCGTGGCATCTACCTGCTCGGTGAACTCTCTCGCGCGCTCCGTCACCGCCCCGCCGGTGATGAACACCAGCCGGGGGAGGAGCTCGGGCATTTCGGCCCGCACCCGGTCGTAAAAGCCAACGCCGTCGACACCGGGCATCATGACGTCGCAGAAAATGACGTCGAACCGTTCGCCCGATTCGAGCAGCTCGAGCGCCTCCTGCGCCGTCGCCTTGCCCACGGCCTCGTAGCGAAACTCGAGAACTCGCAGAAGCGACTGCCGCACGAGCTCCTCGTCGTCGATGACCAGGACGCGAACGTTGCGGCCCTCTCGGTGGGGAGACGACTCCGGCCGCGGTCCCGGGGCATCGGGGTCCACCGTGCCCGGAGCCGGTACGACGAGGCCAGTGTCCCTCGGCAGGACGACCGCGAACACACTACCGCGCCCGGGCTCGGTCTCGACGTCGATGAACCCGCCGTGGTCTCGCACCGTTTCGAACGACAGCGCGAGCCCGAGTCCCGTGCTGCTTCGGCCCGCGCGCGTCGTAAAGAACGGCTCGAACAGCCGCGGCACCACCTCTGGCTCGATGCCTTCGCCGGTATCGGACACGGCGATTCGCACTTCATCCGCGGCGGCGTCGAACGACGTTTCCACGGCGATGGTGTGGTCGTCGGGGGTGCCGTCGTCGATGGCCTGGGCGGCGTTGACCAGCAAATTCACCAGGACCTGGGAAAGCTTTTTGCGCCGCCCCACCAGTTCGGGCACTTCGCCGAGACGAAGCTCGAGCCGGGCCCGGTGGCGAACGTCGCTGCCGGCAAAGTGAGCCGCTTCGCGAACCAGCGCGTTGATATCGACCCGCTCTGGAAGCGCGGTGTCGACGCGCGCAAAGGACCCTAGCTCGCGCAGGATGTCCTGAATGCGGCGCACGCCTAGTAAGTTGTCACCCAGCATTTCCAGCACCCGCTGCAGGTCGCCATCGCTGTGCCGCGCGAGCAGCCTGCGCACCACGGCGAGGGACATCTCGGTGTTCGTGAGCAAGTACGTGGTCGGATTGTTAATCTCGTGGGCCACGCCCGCGGCCAGCGTGCCAATGGACGCCAGCCGCTGCGCGTGCTGCAGGCGCTCCACGGCGCGGCGCTCGGCGGTGACGTCGTAGCCGACGCTAATGCTCTCGCCGCCGGGAAGCACGTAGTTTGCCCACCGCTGAACGCGCGGCCCGGTGCGAGCCTGCACCGTGTATTCGCGGAACACTCCGTCGCCGGCTCGCACCGCTTCGAGCACCGCCTCGCGCACGGCCTCGTCGGGATAAAACAGGCCCAGCGGATCGTCGGCTGCCTCGATCTCCTCGCGCGTGTAGCCGAGAATCTCGACGCAGGCCTGGTTCCACAGCCGACACGTGCCGTCCTCGGCGAACGAGTCGATCATGACCGGGGCGTTTTCGAACAGGGCGCGAAAGCGCTCCTCGCTTCGATTGGCTTCGGCGCGCAGGCTGGTGACGTCCTGAATCGACCCAACCAGCCGCCCCTCGACGACCGAGCAGATGCCCCGCACGTTCCTGTACTCGCCACCGGCATTGCGAACCCGAAACTCGCGCTCGGCGCGAGACACCTCGCCGCTCGCCAGGCCCCTCAGGACCGCGGCGACCTCGCGGAGGTCGTCCGGGTGCACGAGAGGGCAAAGCCACAACAGCGGGTCTCCCCGGACGTCCGTGGCCGCAAAGCCCAGCACCGCGAGACAGGAGTCGTCGAACACCAGGTCGCCGCCGTCGCGCGCGGATTCGAACACGCCCGTTTGCGAATCCCGCAGCGCGCGTTCGAGGCGCGAAAGGCGCGACGACGCCCCTTGCTCCATCCTGTCGCCCATGCAGAGCCCCGACTTTTGTTATAGCGGATGAGCTACGACGACGGGTGTCCGGCGGCGTACATCTTCTCAGGACTCATGTGTCCGTAGCGCTCGCAACGCACTCGGAGCCGCGACACGTAGTCGATGATGTCGCGCCGGTCGGATCCCGCGGCCCGCAGGCGGCGAACGTGGTCGACGATGGGCGCCCGGGTGCCGGGCGGGTGATACACGAACGTCCGGGTAAACAGCACTCGACCGCCCAGGCCCACCAGGCGAGTCTCCACCACGTCGCCGCGGGAAACCCCGTGCATGGCCCGGGGTTCGCTGACATCGAACGCCGCCCCTCCCACAAGGTCCACCAGAGATACGTGGGTGCCGGTGACCCGCTGCACCTCGAACAGGCTTCGGTGCGAGCAGAGCAAGGCGCGCACCGTCCGGTCCTCGGGCCGATCCCGGGCGACCTGTCCGGCCGGCGGCAGATCGCCTCCGTCGAGCACGCGCTCGCACACGTACCACTCGAGGAAAGCCACCGTCCACGCTTCGTAGAGTTCCTCGTCTTCGAAGACGCGTCCGCGGCGCTCGTCGAACTCCGCCCGTGCCTGCGACACCTGTCCGGTAAACTCGCCGCCGCCGAAGCTGTCGGTCAGCTCATCGAGCGCGGCAGCGATAGCCGGCGCGCCGGCGTCGCGATCGTCGAGTTGCACGGCCTGCGCTGCGTCTTGCCCGGTGAACGACAGGGGCCCGGCTACTGCGGCGTCTCGCCGCGCATCGCGCGCAGGAAGCGATCGAACAGGTAGTTGGCGTCGTGGGGTCCCGGGCTGGCCTCGGGGTGGTACTGAACGCTAAACACCGGTTTGCCGTCGAGCTTGAGCCCGGCAACCGTCTGGTCGAACAAGTTGATGTGCGTGCAGGTTGCCTTGCCCTCGAGCGACTTGGGGTCGACCGCAAAGCCGTGGTTCTGCGACGTAACCTCGACCTTGCCCGTGGCCAGGTCCTGAACCGGATGGTTGGCTCCGTGGTGGCCGAACTGCAGCTTGTAGGTCTTGCCGCCAAGGGCCAGAGACAAGATCTGGTGGCCGAGGCAGATGCCGAAGACGGGCTTGCCGCTGGCGACCAGCTCGCGGGTGGCCTCGATGCCGTAGGTGACCGCCGCCGGGTCCCCGGGGCCGTTGGACAAGAAGAAACCGTCGGGGTCCAGCGCCAGGGCCTCGCTCGCCGGCGTCGTTGCCGGCAACACGGTGACCTTGCAGCCCACGTCGCGCAGGTCGCGCAAAATGTTGCGCTTGATGCCGAAGTCGTACGCGACCACGTGGTGCTCGACCGGCCGCGGCGACGGCGCGCTGCCGCGCAGGTCGGGGGCCACCCAGGTGCCCTCGTCCCACTCGTACCGCTCTTTGGTCGTCACCGACGGCACCAGGTCCTGGCCTTCCATGTGCGGCGACGCCTTGACCTTCTCGACCAGCTCGTCCACGTCCTGGCTCGCGGTGGAGACCACGCCGCGCATGGCCCCGTGGTCGCGCAGCCGGCGCGTGAGCGCCCGCGTGTCGATGTCCTCGATGCCGACGATGCCCCGCTCGGCCAAGAACGCATCCAGGTCGCCCTCGGCCCGCCAGTTCGAGGTCACCGGCGACAGTTCGCGAACGGCAAACCCGGTGCAGGCCACGCTGGCCGCCTCGAAGTCTTCGCGGTTAATCCCGGTGTTGCCGATTTGCGGCGCCGTCATGACGACGATCTGCCCCGCGTACGACGGGTCGGTCAGAATCTCCTGATAGCCCGTCAGCGACGTGTTGAAGACAACCTCGCCGAAGCGCTCGCCTTCGGCGCCAAAGCCGACGCCACGAAAGGCCGTGCCATCTTCGAGAACCAGAACTGCCGGTCTGCGTGCGCTGCTCATGCGAGCTTCTCCTCGGGATCGTAGACGGGCTTGCCGCCAACGATGGTCAGCTGGGCCGCACCGATGACGTTGCGGCCGTGAAAGGGGGTGTTGCGGGACCGAGAGCGCATCTTGTCGCGATCCACAGTCCAGCTTTTGCCCAGATCGATAACGGCAATGTCGGCGACGACGCCGGGCCGCAGGGCGCCGACGCCCTCGCCCAGGTCGAACACGCGGCAGGGCCCCGCCGTGAGCAGGTCCACCGCGCGCACCAGGGAGATGACCCCGTCGCGCACGAGCTCGAGGGTGATGGGGACCGCCGTCTCGAGACCGAGCATCCCGCACGCCGCTATGTCGAACTCGATGTCCTTTTCGACATCCGAGTGCGGTGCGTGGTCCGTCGCAATGCAATCGATCGCTCCGTCGGCCAGCGCCTCGAGAATGGCCTGACGGTCGGCATCGGCGCGCAGCGGCGGCGACACCTTCGTGTCGGTGTCGTAGTGCAGACAGCTTTCGTCGGTCAGGGCGAAGTGGTGCGGCGTCACTTCGACGGTCACCGGCAGTCCGCGCGCCTTGGCGTCGCGCACCATGGCGACCGAACGGCCGGCGGACACGTGAGCCACGTGGTAGCGAGCACCCGTGAGCTCGACGAGCTCGATGTCCCGCGCAACCATGACCGATTCGGCCTGGGCCGGCTGTCCGCGAAGCCCGGCCCGCGTGGACGTGATGCCCTCGTTCATGACCCAGTCACTCGACAGGTGCAGGTCCTCGGCGTGCTGCACCACGGGAATGCCGAACGTTCGAGCGTACTCGAGGGCGCGGCGCATCAACCCGGCGTCCATGACCGGTCGCCCGTCGTCGCTTACCGCGACGATGCCGGCGTCGCGCATTTCGCCAAACTCGGCCAGCTCCTCGCCGCGCAGGCCCTGGCTCACGGCACCGATGGGCCGCACGCGCACGCCGCCAACTTCGCGGGCCCGATCGACGATTAGTCGCGTCACGGCGCGCGTGTCGTTGATCGGGTTGGTGTTGGGCATGCAACACACCGTGGTGAACCCGCCGGCGACGGCCGCCTCGGACCCGGTGGCGATGTCTTCCTTGTATTCCTGTCCCGGCTCGCGCAGGTGCGTGTGCAAGTCGACCAGGCCGGCGCACACCAGCGAGTCAGTCACGTCGACGACGCGGGCGCCCGAGGGCGCCGCGAGCCCGCGACCGATTTCGGCGACGCGACCGTCGACGACCAGCACGTCTGCCTGGGCGTCGAACGCTTTTTGCTCGCCGCCCTGCGAGGTATCGATGACGCGACCGCCTCGGAGCAAAACATCCATGAAATCCGCCCGTTTCTATCAGGGAGGTCCGACGGCCACAAGGCCTGCGAGCGACCGCTCGCAATAACCCGCCCAAACGAATGGTGCTACAGTTGAACGCCAATGGAGCGAACCGCGGGGATCGTCATCATTGGCAACGAAATCCTCTCCGGGAAGTTCGCCGACGAAAACGCCCGATTTCTCATCGGCGAGCTGCGGGACCTGGGCGTCCGACTGCAGCGAATTGCCGTGATTCCCGACGATGTCGAGGACATCGCCACCACCGTGCGCCAGTGTTCGGACCGTTTCGATCTGGTATTCACCTCCGGGGGGGTCGGCCCGACCCACGACGACGTGACCATGGAGGGCATCGCCCGAGGCTTCGACACCGACGTGGTTCTCGAGCCCACCCTGGCCGAGGGGATTCGAAAGTTCTTCGGCCCCGAGAAGGGCGAGCGAAACCTCCGGCTGGCCGAGGTTCCCCGCGGCACCGAGCTCGTGCCCGGTGAAGGCCTGTCCTGGCCGGTGGCCCGGTTTCGCAACATTTACATCCTGCCCGGGGTGCCCCAGCTTTTTCGCCGCAAATTCACCGCTCTACGCGAGTCGTTTCGGAGCGCCCCGTACACCACCGAAAAGCTCTACTGCCGCGGCGATGAGGGCACCCTGGCCGCCGACCTCGACGCCGTGGTCGCCGAGCACCCCGCCGTCGAAATCGGCAGCTATCCGCGGTTCGGCGAAAAGGAATTCTCGGTGCTGCTCACCCTCGAGGGCAAGCAGGCGGAGCTGGTGCGCGCCGCCCGCGAAGCCTTGCGCGAACGCCTGGGCGACCGGGTGGTTCGCGTCGAGCCGTGACGCAGGGCCCGGGCCTCGCCCAACGGGGGCGGGCGATGACGCCAACGCCGCTCTCCGGGACAGGGGCTGCGCGGACGATGGCGATCTGCTAGCTTGCCGCCCGCTATGGGTAAACCCGACAAGCTCACCGCCCCGCGCGGCATGAACGACCTGCTCGCCCCCGAGTCCGCAAAGTGGCGGCACCTCGAGAGCGCGGCGCGCCGGTCCTTCGAGCTGTACGGCTACGACGAAGTGCGCACGCCGATGGTCGAGTCCACGGCCCTGTTCGCCCGCAGCGTTGGCGAGGTGACCGACATCGTCGAAAAGCAGATGTACACCTTCGCCGACCGCAAGGGGCGCTCGCTCACCATGCGGCCCGAAAACACCGCATCGTGCGTGCGCGCGTACATCGAACACGCCGTGTACAAGACCGAACCAGTATCGCGCTGGTTCTACATGGGGCCCATGTTCCGGTACGAGCGCGTCCAGGCGGGACGCTACCGGCAGTTCTACCAGATTGGCGTGGAGGCCTTCGGCGTTCCCGAGCCGAGCCTCGAGGTCGAGCAGATCGCGATGGTCTACCAGTTGCTCCAGGACGTCGGAGTGCCCGGCCTCTCGGTGCTCGTGAACTCGGTCGGCGACGAGTCCGACCGACCGGCCTATCGCCAGGCCCTGGTGGACTTTCTCGAACCGCACAAGTCCGATCTGAGCGAGGACTCCCAGCGGCGCCTGGGCCAAAACCCGCTGCGCATTCTCGACAGCAAGGATCCCCGCGACCGGGAAATCGTTGCCGATGCGCCGAGCGTGCTCGACCACCTCAGCGACGCCAGCCGCGCCCACTTCGCCGCCGTCGAAAGCGGACTCGACGCGCTCGGCCTGCCCTACGTGGTCGATTCGCGACTCGTGCGCGGCCTCGACTACTACACCGGACCGGTCTTCGAAATCGTGTCCGAGTCCGGCGCCCTGGGTTCGCAGAGCACCGTGTGCGCCGGCGGCCGCTACGACGGCCTGGTCGCCAGCCTGGGCGGGCCGAGCGTGCCCGGCGTGGGCTTCGCCATGGGGGTCGAGCGCGCGATTCTGTGCATGCCCGGCGAAGCCTCCAGTTACGTCGAACCGCCGGTGGTCTTTTTCGTCGCCCACGGCGACGCGGCCCGGGCCAAGGCCCAGGAGCTGGCGTTCGGCCTGCGCAAGGACGCGGGGCTCAAAGTGGCGCTCGAGCACCGCGTGCTCAGCATGAAGGCGCAGTTCAAACGCGCGGACAAGTCCGGCGCTCCTCTCGCTGCGGTCATCGGCGACAGCGAGGTGCAGAGCGGCAGCGTGACCCTGCGGGACATGCGGTCGAAGGAAGAGACCGCCGTGCCGTTTGGCGAGCTCGCCGAAGCCGTTCGCCGCCGGACCGCCGAGCCCGCGGCGTCGTGACCCCGGCGGGCGGCCGCCGGGCCGCCTAGCTGTGCCGGTACGTGATGAAGCCGCGGGACGCGTCGTAGGGCGACACGCCCACGGTCACCTTGTCGCCGAGGACAACGCGGATTCGGAAACGCTTGAGGCGCTTCTTGAGGCGAGCGGTGACGACGTGGCCGCCTTCGCACTCGACCTTGTAAATCCCGTTGGCCGCCTCGACGACGGTCCCGTTCATCTCGATAAGATCGTTTCGACTCAAAAGTTCGTTCCTCGGGCTCGCTGGCGCTTCGACCAGCAACCTCGGCCATTTAGTTAGGTCGCCTGGCTCGCCGTGTCAACCGACCGGCGCGGCCCACGAACCGCTCGCCGGAGATCTTTTCCAGGGATCACAGGCTGTTACGAGACTGTAGCGACGCCCACAAATATCTACCGCGGTCGCCGCTGTGCGACACCAACGGCGGCTCCGAAGCAGGTTCCCGCCGGTAGGCCGACCCGTCGCCGGGCGCCAGGGCACTAGGGGCGGAAGGACCAGACGAGGCCGCCGGCCGCAATCAGCAACAGCCCTGCCCCGACGATACCGGTGGTGCCCAGGCCGCCGCCGTCGCCGGCCGGCCGCACCGAGGCCCGCGCGGACTCCGCGGAGCTGGCGAGGGCATCGCCGGGGATGTCGGGGACGTCGGCGTCGCCGGCCCCCACGGGAGAGCCCTGCGCTACCTGCGCCACCAGCATGTCGTCGCGCCGCTGGTTGCCCCAGCTCATGGTCTCGATGAGCGAGCCATCGTTGCGGAACGCCGAGATTTCGACGAACTCGCCCGAGATGTGAATCCGCAGGTAGTGATTGACCCGCTCGTAGTACCGCAGGGCGTCGACGTCGCGCTTGCTCGGCCGGCGCGAGCGAGGGTACAGCGGCGCGCCGCCGCCGCCGGCGACGAAGTAGTGCACGTTGTTGCTGAACATGCGCTCGTAGCAGTGGTCGTGGCCGGAAAACACCGCCGTGACCCGGTACTTTTCGAACAGCGGCGTCCACGCGTCGCGCAGCTCCTCGTGCCCACCGTGCAGCGCCACCGAAAACGGCGGGTGGTGCATGCTGACGAAGATGTGGCGAATTCGAGGGTCGGCGTGGGCAGCCTGCAGCTGCTTTTCAATCCACGCGGTCTGGTCGGTCATCGAAAAACTCGACGTGTTGCTGTCGAGCATGAGAAAGCGCGCGTTGCCCCAGGTAAACGCGTAGTAGCGCTCTGGATCGGGCGAGTTCTCCGGCAGGGAGAAGTAGCGGCGATAGTTGTCGGCCGTGCGTCCGCGGCCCTGTCGGTCGTGGTTGCCCACCACCGGGAACAGCACGTGGTCGGCCAGCAGCGGCGCCTCGATGTCGAAGAACGTCTGCCAGTCGCTCTCGATGCCGCCCTCGTTGACGATGTCGCCGGTGCCGACGAGAAAGTCCGGCACCTCGCTGCGAATCCGTTCGACCACGGAGCCGTGGGCGGTGGCGACGCTGCGACTGTCGCCGAACACCACGAACATGAAAGGCGCGTCGGCCTCGGGCGCCGTAGCGAATTCGCCCCCGCCCACCGACGAGCCTTCGCAGGTGACCTCGTACCGGTACCGATGTCCAGGGCGAAGCTCGCCGACGGTAAGCTCGTGCACCACCGACGACTCGCCGACAACGGTCCTGGGCTCCGCGTCGCAGGTGCTGCATTGTCCCGGGGACGAAACCGTCACCGAGCAGGGACGCGCCGGCCGGGTTTCCAACATCACCGTCACGGTCGTACGGCTGAGGTTCTGCAGGTACGGGGCTTTGCGCACGCCACCATCGGCCGTTGCGTCGGCCCCAGCGCCAACGACGACCATCGCCCCCAGAATGCACGCAAGTGTGCGCACAGGCTGAGTTTAGGAGCCTGGCGGACCCACCGCAAGTTTCCACACGCGCCAAAACCCCGGCAAGTTTGGCCGTCGCCGGGCCGCGTCGGCCTGCGGCGGCCGGCCGAGATCGCGCAGGGCCTACTCGGCGTACCGGGCCCGAACCAGCACGGTGATGGCGTCTCGCGCGCTTTCGCGCGTGTAGCCATACCGCTCGATCATCGTGTGGACCGCCCTCTCGGCGCTCTTTTTGTCCTCGGCGTCCAGGTGCCGGGCGCCGTCGGTGAGATGCGCCACGAGGTCGTCGAGCGCACGCTTGACCACCTTTCGCTGCTCTTCGAAATACGAGTCCCGCAGGCGCTTGAACATGTCGGGAAAGACTTCTTCGTAGACCGGCTTTTGCCCGGGATGGTCCAGGGACCAGGCGCCGATGCGCGAGATCAGGTCGTGGCGGAAGTCGTCGTTGTCGGCGGTGACGCCCAGGGTCTTTTCGATGTCCCGCATCATGTCCTGATCGGGGTCGATCAGTTGACCGGTGACCTCACTTTCGACCTTTTCCTTCTTCGTAAAGTGCAAGGCATGCTCGACGTAGCGGCGAAACAGCCGCGCATACTCGGCCTGCTCGATGAGTCCGAGCGAGTCCCGCGTCTCTTCGTCGACCTCGTCGAGCCACCGCCCCCGGACCACGTCGATGAACTTGCGGTTCTCGTGAAATCCACCGGGCAGCGGCTCCTGCTTGAGAAAGCTGTACACGGTCACCCCTTTGCAGAGTTCGTCCAGCTCGTCGAAGATTGCCAGCGGAGAAACGTAGTCGTACTGCGCCGAGTTGGCCGCGTTGAAAAGCACCGCCTGCATCTCGCGCGGCGACGCCCCGGTTCGTCCCTCGTAGTTCGGGTACGCCCCCGACTCGCTCCAGAGCTCGCGCACGTAGGCGTCGAGGCGCTTTGCTTCGTCAGCGGAGAAACTCTTGGGGGCGCGACCCGTGGCGTACAGCTCGGCTTTGTCGAGGGGTGACAGCCGGCCGACCAGTTCGCCCACCGATTTTTCGTAGCGCTCGACCATCGGCTTGCGCATGCGCGTGAGCACGGCCCAAAGCGCGGCCACGTAGTCGCAGTGCGGCGCAATGTGTTTGTTGCTGGCCGCTTCCTTGAGCTTCTGCGAATAGATCTCGCGCTCCTGCCGATAGTCGAGCAAGTACGGAACGCGGACGAGCTCCAGGCGCCCCTTGAACGACTGAAAGTCCGGCAGCTCCTTGAACGCGTTGAGGTGCACCTCGTTGGAGGTGCCGATGTAAATCAGGTCGAGAAACAGCGTGGCCGACTGCATGCTCACCGACGACCGCTCCACGGTCGTTAGCAGATACTTGAACGCCTCGAGGGGGCGTTTGAGCAGGTCGGAGTACTCGATCATGCCGCGGTTGGCGTCGACCAGGGGGCCCCCGTACTCGAACAGGCTGGCCGACTGGAGCGCAGACGGCAGCGCGGACATCGACCGATCGGCGGTGACCTGCCGCTCCTGGGCGTCCACGGCCAGCTGCGGCTCGACCGTGACGTACCCGGTTCGGTATCGGTGCTGAACGTAAAAGCGCTCGATCTGAACGTGACGCAGAACCTTCAGGTAGTCGCCCTGGTAGTTGGCCAGCAACGCTTCGTAGATGATGCGGTTTTTGTGGCTGAGCTGGCCGAACTGGATGTAGTCGGACAGAACGAAGTCGCCGGCGTCGTCCCCGCGAGCCTCGAGGGCGTCCGCCATGATGCGCTGGCGCTGGTCCGGCGGAATGAGAAACACCGGGTGATCGCGCAGCTCGTCGACCAGCTTGGCGTCGACGACCTCGTCGGGCAGGTGAGCGAACGACTCGCCGGCCGGCGCGCCCTCGAACTCGCCGCCGCCGAACCCAATGCCGCCTTTGGACACCTTGGTCGCCGGAAAGACCCAGTTGATGCGGTACAGGGCGCCGTCGTCCAGCGTCGAGTAGTGCTGCAGTCCGCGCCCAACGCAGCGAATCAGCGTGGTCTTGGCCGATCCGTTGGGACCGTGCAGCAAGACCAGCTTGTTGGCGGTGCCCTCGTTGACGAAGTTTTGCACCGCTCGATAGACGCGGTTTTGAACCTCTTCCTGGCCGACCAGCCGCTCGCGCCCGTCGGCCCACGGGCAGTCGAAGATGTGAAAGCGCCGAACCTCCCCCCACGGGTATTCGACCTTCTCGAAACCGTAGTGCTCGAACGCGTCGCGCACGTATTGCTGCGACGAGCGCAGGAGCCGCTCCGGCGACGCCAGCATCAGATCGAGGTATTCGCCGAACGACAGCACGCGCCGATTGCGCGCAAAATCGTCGCGAATCGCCTCGCCCAGCTGGCTCAGCTGGTCAGCGGTCTCGTCCCCCACCTTGCTCATGGGGCAAGTGTAGCGTGCCCACCGCGATTCGCGCTCGGCGACGGTGGGCGAATGTCGCCGCTACTTGACGTCGACTTTCCAGGCCAGGGTCGTCTTTTGCGGATCGCACGTCGTGTCGGTGCAAACCGCAAACTTGACGTCGGCCCGGAATTCCTTTTCGCCCTTGTCGCTCACCGTCATCGACACGTCCCAGGTCGCGCCGTTGGTCTCGTCCTTGGTGACGGCGTCCTTGAGCCCCTGCTTTGCCTTGTCGATCGATACCCCGGCCGGGGCCGCCACCGACACGCTGGTCGGAAACTCCAGGTTGAAGTGGTACGTCCCCTTGGGGATCACCACGACCTGAACCTTGGTATCCATGCCCGCGGACAGGTCGGCCGCCTGGCGAACCTCGACGATGTACTCGTCGGTTTCCGATCGGGCTGTCGCGTTCGGGTCGGGCTTGGCGGTCTTCTTCTTGGCGTCCGCGTGGGCGTCGGCGGGGGTCCCCGCCCCGGCCGCGGGACCGGCGGCCGCCTCGGCGCTCGGAGCCTCGGCACCCGGGGTCGCCTTGCCCTCGGCAGTCTTGGAGCAACCGGAGGCGAAAAGGACCCCGGTGAGAGCGGCGACGACGGCGTATTTCATACGTTTATCCTTCACGGGCTTCGTATGCATTATCATGAGGGACGGCCCGGCACCACGGGACGTTACAACGAGCCAGGATTTTCGAGCACTTGCGACGCGCGCAGCAACTAGGTCGCTATCACCTGCTGGACCGGATCGCGTTTGGCGGCATGGCCGAGATCTATCGGGCCAAGACCTTCGACAGCGAGGGCCACGCCCATCTGGTGGCCGTCAAGCGGGTGCTGGCCCACCTGGCCGAAGACGACGACTTCATCCAGATGCTGGTGGACGAGGCCAAGATCGCCGGCCTCCTCAAGCACTCCAACATCGCGCGCGTGTACGAGTTCGCCCGGGCTCACGGCGAGTACTTCATCGCCATGGAGCACGTCGACGGCAAGGACCTTCGCACGGTCCTCGAGCGCTGTCGCCAGCAGCGTCGGCCGGTGCCTCCGCAGCACGCCGCCTGGATGGCCGCCGAGATCGCCGCGGGATTGCACGCCGCGCACACGGCCGCTGACCGCAGCGGCGAGCCTTTGCGAATCGTCCACCGAGACGTTTCTCCGTCCAACGTGATCGCGTCGTACACCGGCGAGGTCAAGCTGTGCGACTTCGGCATCGCCAAAGCGACGTTGTCACGGGTCAACACCAAGACCGGCGTCATCAAGGGCAAGGTCAAGTACATGAGCCCCGAACAGGCGCTCGGCCGCAAACTCGATCACCGAAGCGACATCTTTTCGCTCGGCTCGTGCCTGTACGAAATGTTGACCCGGGTGCCGCCGTTTACGGCCACCAACGAGATGGACCTGCTCATCAAGGTGCGCGACGCGCGCTACCGACCGGTGTCGGACCGAGCCCCCGGCGTGCCGCCCGAGCTCGAGGCCATCTGCGACAAATGCCTGGCTCGATCGCGGGCCAACCGGTACCAGAACGCCCGCGAGGTATCCCTGGCCCTGCGAGCGTTTCTGGACAAGTACATGCCCAACTACTCGCGCAGCTATCTCGGGCGCTACATCCGCAAGATGTTCGCCGCCGAGATCGAGCGCGAGCTGCGCCTGCTCGAAGAATACGTGGTCGTGGCGAAGGTCGACAAAGACATGGGGGAAAACCTCATCGCCGCTGACCTTGGCCCCAAGGCCGAATACTCCAAGTTCACGCCGCGCGCTCCGCCCGGCACCTCGACCTACGTGGGCGACCAGGTCGTCGAGGCCCCGAAACGGGCCATGGACGAGGGCGAAAAGACGACCAACGCGCGGCCCAGCAACGCCGGTTTGCGCAACCAGCCCAGCGCGCGCGCGCAGCCGGCCCGCCCCGCTCCACTCGACGACGAATTGGCCGATCGCCTCGACGACGACGAGGACGCCGAGACGGGTGTGGCCGATGCCGAGCGCTGGAGCCAAAGCCTGCGCTCCACAGCCGACGCCGCGGTCGCCGACAGCGCCGGCGGTTCGGGCGGGTTCGACATTCACGCGGCCGAGACGCTGATTCTCGACCGCACCCGAACTCGACGCGAGCGCGAGCGCAAGCAGGGCGACAATGCCGACCCGGCCGACGTCGACGACCTGCACAACGCGCCCACCCTCATCCTCGACTCCACCCGCCGCCGCAACTAACAGGCCTCAGACTCGGTCTCGGTCTCAGACTCGGTCTCGGTCTCGGTCTCGGTCTCGGACTCGGTCTCGGTCTCGGTCTCAGACTCGGTCTCGGTCTCGGATTCGGATTCGGATTCGGTCTCGGACTCGGTCTCGGATTCGGTCTCGGTCTCGGTCTCGGTCTCGGATTCGGTCTCGAACTCGGACTCGCCCTACTCGAACCGCACTTCGACGGTCACGAGCTCGTCGCCCGGTCGAAGCGATAGCTCCTCGACGCCGCTCTCGCCGTCCTTGCTCGCGCGCAACACGACGTCGCCCGCGGGCACGTCGACCAGGCGAAACGCGCCGTCGACGTCGCTGGTTGCGGTCGCTCCGCCCGCCTCGACCCGCGCGCCGGCGACCCGCTGCCCGAAGCGGTCGCGCACCACGCCCGCGACCACGGCGCCTCGAGCCAGCTGTACCTGGTGCTCGGCGCTGGTCTGTCCCGGAAGCCTGGCGGCCGGCACGTCCACCGAAACGGTGGAGGCCACATACCCGGGCCCCCGCACCTCGATGGACCATTGGCCGACGGCCAGGGGCACGAGCGCGGCTCGCCCGCCGTCGACCGGCGCTCGAGCGCGCGCGCCGCCGGGCCCCCGAGCGACCGCGACTCCGCCCTCGACCAGCGCGAGCGTGTGGCGATCGATGACCTGAAGATCCACGCCCCCACCGAGCTCGAGCTGAACGGTCACCGGCACCCCCGTGCCTGCCCGGGCGACAACCGGTGGATACCCGTTGGCCTCGACCCGCAGTTCGTGAGGCCCCGGCGGCAAACCGGCGATTTCGAACTGGCCCGCTGCGGCGCTGGTGGTCGATCGATCGCGCCGGCCCACGACATCGACCCGGGCCCCGCCAAGGTCGAAGCCCCCGTGGTCGAGAACGACTCCAGCGATCGAGGCGTCGGCGCTGCCGAGCTCGAAGTCCACCTGGCGCCGGGTCGGCGCGCGGCTGTTGCCCAGCTCGACGGTGCGCGTCACCGACGCCCGGCGCGGCGCGCTGACCGCGAGTTCGAGGCGGCCCGTGAGCGGCGCCAGCTCGTACCGGCCGTCGCCGTCGCTCACGGTCACCCCGGCCAGCTGGTCGCCAACGCGCGCCGACACCGTCGCACCGGCGATCGGTCCGCCGCCGTCGGACACGGTCCCGTGCACCGCCGTGCCGCCGTGCAGCACGACGCGCACGTCGCTGCGCCGACCGCTCCGAACCACGTCCAGCTCGGCGGACACACCGGGGGCAAGGCCATCGCGGCGGGCCCGCACGCGGTAGCGACCGGCGCGCAGCCCCGTGAACCGAAACCGGCCGCTGTCGTCGGTGACCAGCAGCGGTCGAAGCTCCTCGGCGACCGGGAGGGGCTCGACACCATCTTCTTCGGGGGCAACCGCGGCCTGAGCCGGCTCGGCGCGCGCGGTGCGAACCCCGGGCGGCGGCAACGCCGGCACCGCCCCCACGGTTACGCCCAGCTCCCCCCGGTCGAGCAGCCGCAGGGTCCCGGCCGCCCCACCGTCGACGGCCGCCGGCGAACGGGCCGAAACCGACACCGGCTGCTCCCCGGCGTCGGTACCAAAAAGACTCACCGCCGCGCCAACCACCGCAACGCCGGCGGCGTCCACGACCCGCCCACTCACCACGGCCCCCCGGCTTAAGACGAGCTCGAGATCGCCGACCCGGGCGGTGTCGAAGCTCAGGGACTCGCCGGCGACGTACCCCGGCCGGCGCGCGCTCGGCGTCCACGTGCCGGGCGGCAGGCCGTCGATGCGAAAGCGACCGTCGCCGTCGCTGCGCGCCCGTCGCGCGGGCTCGCCCTCGTCGTCCGCCACCAGGACGACGTCGGCGACCAGGGGGGCCCCCTTGCCGTCGACGACCCGGCCCGCGACCACGAAGGCCGGCGCCAGTTCGAGAACCAGAGCGGTCGCGCTGGGCAGCTCGACCTCGCGGGCACGGGTGCCCCGGTCGCCCAGCGCGGCGTACACGCGATAGCGGCCCGCCGGCACGGCGGAAAACCCAAACGCCCCGTCAGGCCCGGTGCGAGCGCGTCGCCGATCGGCGCCATCGACCGACCTAGCCACCACCTCGACCCCGGCGCGGGGGGTGCCCGCGTCCACCACGCGGCCGCGCAGATCGGCTTTGCGCGTGGCGACCAGCCTCAGGGCGTCGCCCGGGACGTCGACGAGACGAGCCGTGGCGTCGAAAATCCCGGCCCCGGTCACCTTGACCCGGTACGCCCCCGCGTTGAGCCCGGCGAGCTCGAACGAGCCATCGGCGCCAGTGCGCGCCGCGGCGACCGGCGCATCGGCCTCGGCGGCATGGTCGGCCTCGGCCACGGCCGAGACGGTCGCGCCGGCCACCGGCGCGCCCCCGGCATCGACCAGAACGCCCGCCAGCTCGTGGTCGCCGGTGCCGCGCGACAGCACCTGTGACGCTGCGGCCTGGCCCTCACCGCCGGCCGCCCCGCTAGCCGGCGACGGCGAAGACGGCGAAGACGGCGAGGTGTAGGACCGAGCCCACATCCCCAACGCGGCCGCGCCCAGCGCGGCGAGCACTCCGACCGCCGTCAATCCCGCGCGAAACCACCGTGGCATGGCAGACAACCCGCTACACTATAGCGGCTCATGGAAACCTCCAAGGTCGAGCTATTCCGCAACGAGCGCGAGTCCAACGCGGTTTCGTGCGCCGCCATGATCGAGGACGTGCTGCGCGATCTGGGTCACGACCCGACGGCGGCCCGCGCCATCGATAGTCACGAGGAGCGAGCGTGGTCCATCCGTCAGGGCTCGGCCACGGTGACCGTCGGCCTGTCAAACCGGGCCGACTACGTCTACCTGCGGGTCGTGGCGCCCGTGCTCACGGTGAACCCAACCGTGGACACCAATCGCCTGTTCGCCCGGCTGCTCCAGCTCAACGCGCGCGAGGTGACCGGCGCCGCCTTCGCCACCGCCGGCGATGAGGTCCAGATCGTGAGCGAGCGCAGCACCATCGACCTGGATCGCTCCGAGGTGCGCGACGTGATCGCCCGGGTCAGCAAGTACGCCGACGACTGGGACGACCGGCTCGTCGAGGAATACGGCGGCACCCTGGGCCGCGTCGGCTGAGCCTCGCGCGCGGCCGCCCTGCGGAGGCGACCGGCAAGCGGTTCAGTTGAGCTCGCGAACGCGCTTGCGCGCCTGCTCGAGTTCGCGTTCGAAGTGGGTGTTCGACGGCACCACGAGGTGCATGCGCTCGAGGGCTTCGCACACCCGGCGCGGGTCGCCGGCGCGCCGGTACTGCAGGGCCAGGTTGTTGAGCATGCGCACCAGAATCTGCTGCTTGCTCGACGGCTCGAGCATGTCCGGGTGCAGCCGCGCGTCGGCACCCTGAACCTGGCGCAGCCGGTCGGTGAGCTCGGCCTCGTCCAGGGACAGGCCCATGTGAAACGGGTCGAGCACCAGCCGCTGCTCCCCGGCGCCAAAACCGACCAGAAAATGCCCGGGAAAGCCGATCCCGTGCACTTCGACGTCGAGGCGACGGGCGATCTCCATGTACAGCACCGACAGCGTGATGGGAATGCCCCGGCGCCGGTCGATGACCTCCGACAAGAAGCTGTTGGTCGGGTCGTAGTAGTTCGCCTGATCGCCGCGAAAGCCCAGCTTGCCGAACAGCGTGTCGTTGATGGCGCGAATCACCTGGTGCGGCCCGGCCGGCAGGTCTCGCTGGGCAAGGCGCACCATGTCCGCGAACCCGTCCAGCTGCGACATGTACCCGGCGACGTCGATTTCGCGCTCCCAGCTGCCTATCAGCAGAGCCGCGACGTCGAGCTCGATGTCTGCCTCGGGCCGGCCCACCACGTGGGAAAACAGCACGAGGTCAGCGTCGCGGTCTTCCACGCTCGGCACGCTGGGCAATCGGGCCAACGGGGGTGCGCCCTCTACAGGTTGCGGCCGCCGGGGCCCTCGGCCTTGGCCAGCCCGGTCAGCACGTTGGGCACCACCGGCAGGCTCTCGTACGCCTCGAGCAGCTCGCCGCTGGCGTCGATGAGTTTGGCCTTGCTGAGCATGAGCATCTGCACCGGGCCATTTTCGGGCTTGCAGTGGGCCACGTAGCCAACCACGCGGGCGCCCGAGTCGTATTCGAGCTCGACCCGGTGGGAAACGAGATCCCGCAACTTCGAGTAGTCAGGCATCGTGGGGCGATCTATACCACGCGCCAATGGCTTCGACGCCAGCCCAGACGCGCATCCTTTTGATTCGCCACGGCGAGTCCGAGGGCAATCGTTCCGAGACCTTCGGAGGCCACGGCCCGACCCCGCTCACCGACCTGGGGCGGCGCCAGGCCGCGGCCACCGCGGATCGGGTCGCCCGCGAGTTCCACCCGACGGTGGTGTTTTCGAGCGACCTGCCGCGAGCGGAGCAAACCGCCGAACCGCTGGCCGAGCGCACGGGTTTGCCGCTGCAAACCACGCCCGACCTGCGCGAGCGCAGCATCGGCCGCCTGGTCGGCGTGAGTTTTCGCGACGCCCGAACTCGGTTTCCCGAGGACTGGGACGCCCTGCTCTCCACCGACCCCGACGCCCGCCCCGGCGGCGGCGAGAGTCTGCGCGACGTGTACGGCCGCATGTCCGGCCGTCTCGACCAATTCACCTCCGAGCACCAGGGGGCCCGAATCGCCGTGTTCTCCCACGGAATGGCTATTTACCAGGCCTTTCTCCACGTGTGCGGCATCGACCCTTACGCGCCGCAACGGCGCGTCTTCGTTCGCGTCGGCAACTGCTCGCTGACCGAAGCCGTGTATCTGCACGACCACCAGGTCTGGCGTCTCGAGTCCCTCAACGACCGGGCGCATCTGTCGGCGCTGTAGCCGGCCGGTTGTTCGAACCAAGTTTGCGGCCGGAGCCCCGTGGAAGGCACCGGGCCCGCGAGCTACATTTTTCGCGGTGACTGCCTCCCACATCCTTCGCAAAATGCTCGGTAGCCTCGCGCTGCTCGCCGTCGCGTTCGCGTCCGGCGCCTGCAGCAAGGACACCGGCCCGAACGACGAAAACCTGGGGCTTTCGGCTCCCACGGCCGTCCCCGCGCCAGCGATAGGGTCCCCGGCCCCGGCCCCGTCGGGCGCAGCGGGCGTCGTGCCCGGGGCGCCCACTCCCCACGCGGCGCCGAGCGGACAGAATCCCCACGCGATCCCGAGCGGGCAAAATCCCCACGCGATCCCGAGCGGGCAAAATCCCCACGCCATGCCCGCCGGGCAGAATCCGCACGCCATGATGCCCGGCGCCTCCAACCCCCACGGCGCCACCGGCACCGGCACCCCGGTCGCCAATCCACACAGCGGCCTCGGCAACGAGCGCATCGACCCGACCCGCTACCTCCGAGGAGTGCTCACGACCACCGCGACGACCGCTGCGCTGGTCAAGCCCGGCGACATCGTGTTCGTCAGCGTCAAACCCATTGACCCCAAGACCGGCGAGCTCGGCCCAACCGTCGCGGTCGACCGGTACGACGTCGACAAGCTGCCTCTGCAGTTTTCGCTCGACGGCTCCGACGTGATGACCACGGCAGTGCCGTTCTCCGGCAAGGTCGCAATCCTGGCCCGAGTCGACCGCGACGGCGAAGCGCGCACCGCTTTGCCCGGCGATGTCGAGGGCCGCGTCACGGCGACGATTCCGGCCGAGAGCCTGGAGCTGTCGCTGGACCGCGTGCTCGAGTAGGCCGCGGCTCGGCCCCGCGAACGCCTCCCCGGCACGGCACACACAGGCCCGCACCAGCGCGCGTTTTCACCGCGCGTGGCGTTCGTGCGAAGATGAAGGACGTTGGCCCTCAACGAGTCGTTCATTGCCGGGCGCGTTCGACGCCGCCTTCTGCGCTCGCCAATCCTGGAAGGCTGGCACGGCGACGAGCGCACGCAGGGCCCCGGCAAAGAAGCAGCCGAGCCCCTCGGCAAGGTCCAGCAAGGAACCGTCGGCGTGCGCATCCCCGGCGGCCACGCCGAGCTGAGCCAGGCAGCCAGCGCCATCGTGTCCGCGAACCACGACCTCGAGCTGCTGATCGGCTGGCCCGAGCACCTGGTGATCATTCGCCAGCGCGGAATGCTCGTGCACGCCGAAGGCGATCCGGTGCACTTCGGCACCCTGTACCTCGACCCGCGCCATCGGGTGGCGCGCACCGGCTACCGCTACGTCGCCGACACGGGCGTCGAGGTGGCGGTCGAGCTGACCATGACCGCCGCCCACAACCGCCAGGCGATCATGCTCGGGCCCGGCGAACGAGCCCAGTGCGGCGACTACCTCATCGAGCACGAACGGTCCTACGACCCATCGGACCGACCCAGCGCCGTTCCGCACCACGCCTACTCGATCACCATCACCCGGGCATCGCCCGCGAACGCGCTCCCGCCCCACCCGGGCGACGTGCCGCTGCCCATTGATATCGCGTCTGCGGATCCGGTTCTGCGGGGTGCGCGAGCCCGCGGCGTACTGGGCGCCGACGAGGCGCTGCTGGCCGAGCCCGAAGAGTTTGCCGAGCGAGTGCGCCAGTACGAGGGCCCGCAAGCCACTCTCGAGGAGTCGGCGCGGTCCCACGGCCCCTGGCCCGCCGAGTTTCGCCGACTCGGCGATGGAGTCGAGGTGGTTGCGCCGCGGGTATCGCGCGGCGACGGCGGCCGAGCCGTAATCGGACGAGCCCGCGTGCGCCTGTTTCCCACCGGCGACTTCGAAATCGACCGCGAAGACGCTGTCACCCTGCCCGGCCGCATGCGAAAAACCAGCAGGGTCGAGGACTGATTCATGAGAGCGACGGAACCATGAGCCCGCCGAAGCCGCTGCTGCTCTATCACACCGGCCGCGCACCGGAGGCCATCGCCGCCGAGCACGGCGGTTTTTCCGACTGGTTCGGCCGCTTGTTGGCCGGGCACGAGCTCGAGGTTACGGAGCACGACGGGGTCGAGCCGTCGGCGCCCCCCGACCCTCGCGACTTTGCGGGCATCGTGCTCACGGGCTCGCCGGCGTCGGTCACGGCCCCGGAGCACTGGATGGAGGGCGCGGTCGAGACGATTCGCGAGGCCCATCGGTTCGGCACGCCGCTGTTGGGCGTGTGCTTTGGCCACCAGCTCATCGGCGCCGCCTACGGCGCCACGGTGGTTGGCAACCCCCTTGGGTGGGAGGTCGCGAGCCACGACATCGAGGTAGACGAGGCCGGCCGCACCGACCCGCTGTTCGAAGGCTTGTTCGATGCCGACAACGGCGGCAAGTTGTCGGTCAACTTCAGTCACCGCGACGCTGTCGCCGCGGACACCGTGTCGCCGCTCAACGGATTGCGCATCCTCGCCGGCAACGCCAAGTGCGCCACCCAGGTCCTGGCCGCCAGCGACCACATTCGCGGCGTGCAGTTCCATCCAGAGTTCACCGGCAGCGTGGTTTCGGCGTACGTGCGCCATCGCTACGACGAGATCGCCGCCGACGCAGACGGCCGCACGGCTCCCGCCGACCACCCGAAGCAGCTGCTCGAGAGCGCCCGGGACTGTCCCGACGGCGAGCGCGTGTTCCACAACTTCGTGCGCAACTTCGTGCGCAAAAGCTAGCCGCGACCTCGCGCCGTTCAGCTCGCGGCCTTGCGGGCGGACCGCCGCAGGGCGATGAGCTCGCGGGTGCCGGGCACTCGCGCCACGGGGCCGGTCGGCTCACAGCCGCGGTCGCGAAACGCCCGCTTGTAGTCGGCGAAGCGCCCGCCGGCCCGGTGAGCGTCGAGGGTGGCGAGCCCGGCGCTCTGCCCGCTCTGGGCCAGCATGTACTCGACCCAGGCCCAGCGCGCCGACGTGGGACGCACCTCCACGCGACCGCGCAGCCCCTTGCGCAGGCGCTTGATGCGGCGGTCTACCGCGGCAATGCCCGCGAAGGGTTCGCCGTCCAGCGGCGTGTGCCGCTTGGCCACGAACGGCGCGACCCCGAGCGACACGCGTCTGTGTATGCCCGCCAGGTGCAGCGAGAACTCGATGAGTTCGTCGATATCGGCGTCGGTCTCGCCGGGCAGGCCGAGCACCATGTAGATCTTGAGCGTATGCAGGTCGTGCGCCGCAGCCAGCTCGGCCGCGTGCACGAGGTACCGCTCGTGGTTGCGCCGCTCGACCTGTTGCCGCAGCTTTTCGCTGGCGCCGTCGAGAGCCACGGTCAGGGTGCGGTAGCCGCCCCGGCGCAACAACTCGATGAGCTCGTCGTCGAGCCGCTCGGCCCGCAGCGACGAAATCCCGACTTCGCGACCGCCGTCGATCACGCCGCGCACGATCTCTCGAATGCGCGGGTGGTCGGTCACCGCGGCGCCGACCAGACCGACCCGGCGCGCCTGCTCGGGAATACCGCCCAGCACCTCGTCGACCGGCACGATTCGCATGCCGCCATTGGTCGTGCGGCGCATGACGCAGTACGAGCAGCCGCGCGAGCAGCCGCGCGCGGCCTCGGTCAGGAACATCGAGCGCAGCTCGGTGTTGGGCGTGATGATTTGAGAGCGCGCGGGCAGGCGCTCGTCGCTAGCGCGCGCGATGGGCGGCACCCGATCGCCGTCGGCGGCCGGCACGTAGAACCCGGGGCGGCCGGCCAGGGCCTCGGCGAGTTTGCCGGCGTCGCCGCCGCAGTCGTCGAACGCGGCGAGCAGCTCGACAATGAGATCCTCGCCCTCGCCGAGCAAGACGACGTCGCAAAACGGTCCCAGCGGCGCCGGGTTGGAGAACGTAAGCGGTCCTCCAGCGATCACGACCGGGTCGGAGGCGCCCCGCTCGGTGCGCAGGGCGGGAACCCCCGCCAGGTCGAGGCAGTCGATAAGGCCGCCAAGCTCGAGCTCGTAGGCGACCGAGAACGCGACCAGCGGATAGTGGCCGACGGGCTCTTCGCGCTCGAACGTCAGAAGCGGTGCCCCCGCGGCGCGGTAGTGCGCGACATCGTCGGGCAGCATCGCGCGGTCGGCCACCACGTCGGCCAGCCCGTTTAGCTGCCGATAGATGGTCTGGTAGCCCAGCGACGACATGGCCGCGCGATACGGGCTCGGATAGACCAGCGCGACCCGCCGCGGCGCGTCTTTGCGGATGGTGCCGACTTCGTCGGCCAGCAGG
>JGI12316J14372_10001150_pt1 | contig 36984 bp, 23 predicted proteins | sample MarCyaLeptolynsp_FD_14372 | JGI IMG/M metagenome (IMG submission 14372)
AGAAAACCCGTCTAAAAATCAAAACTAGATAAACCCTTTGTCAGTCGTCTTTTTTAGCTCTCAAAACCGTAACTTTCTGCGCGAATGCCCCCGCTAGTCCACTCTGCACTTTCAGTGCAGAGTGGTTTAGTTGGCCGGAGTAATAGAAAAGCGGTAGCCTTGCTGCGATCGCGCAAAACTCACAACTCGACCTTTAAACAAAGTTCAGGACCTCACAAAGTTCCGATCGCTCAAAATTAAGAACTCAAAATATCTCCTGCAGAGACGCTACGGGAGCAAAACTCAAAATTAAGCCTTAAACCAATGCCTCAACCTCCCCCTCCACAACCTGACTATTTCCAGATACCTCAGCCTCATCTGTTTTCAGCAGCTCTTGCAAAACTTGCATCGCCCCGCTAATGCGCAACAGCGTCTGCTGCAGCTTCGCCTCCTTCTCCTGAAGATCGGCCAGCATCTGCTGACCCGACTCAAACTCCTGCTGCAATTCCCGCAGTCGTTGTTCTGCCTGTTCTCTCATCACCAGCCTCCTCCTTCTCTTTCATGCTCAATACGCTAGCTTTTGTCGCAACACTCCGTCCCTACACCAGATAAGACCAACCTGATATCCATTTGGTTTGCATTTGCACGGTTTCGAAACCGTGCCAACACTTTGCTCGCGACAGAAGCGAGATGCTCCCACTCTTGAAGAATAGACAGGGAATCATGGAATTTCAGCACAAAATAGTATGAGTAGCAGGTCGATTATACCTGCAGGAAACCTGGAATTCTCAACCCAATCTTCAGAGATCTGAATCATTTCACCAGCCAAAACCTGGGCAAAGGTGGTTACGCCGTGTGCCCAGTATTGTTATGATTATGCATCACTCTGATGGTGCCATCAGCAGCAACCCATCCATCCCAAAAGTGACCTCTCCAACTGGGATGATCCTGGATGGCTCGCACCATCGTGCCGACTGGCTTCCCTGACAATTTATTTCTGAAATACACCATGATCGGGTGATTGGATGACCCCCAATCGCCCCGATTTTGGCAGGCGATAAGGTCCAATTTCTTCAACAGCGTCCCTTGAACATGCAGCTGACCATTCACCTCCAGCCAATCCCACAGCCTCACCGCCCGTCCATTGGGCGTCCCCGCTCGCCCAAGGATCATCAGCGCGTTATAGTCAGCGGCATTCTCAATCGCAGCATGGCCTGTGGTATTGCCGAGACCGCTGTGGTTGTGGTCAGTTTTGGTGAAGTAGAGATCTGAGTTTCCCGCTTGCAGGTTGCCGCGAACATAGGTTTGACCATCGCTAGCTCTGACACTGAAGTTCAGTTGTTCCTGGTTGTTCTCGTAGATCAGACCGTGTCCGGTGTGGTTGGCCGTCCGAATCCGAATTGCATAGGTAGTAAACCCAGCACCTGCAGTGGCCGTTCCCCCCGCTAACGACCTGCCTGCGCCCGACTGCCCCATATAGATGCCCCAATTGCTGTCAGTGGGTGTCCACATCCAGAGGCCCCGCGTATTGCCGCCATCCACCCCATTCTGCACCACAATCTTATTGGCGTACAGGTCGCCATCCACCCGCAATTTGAAACCACCCGGATCCGTCGTACCAATGCTCGTATTCCCGCGAAGATAGGTTTGACCATCGCTGGCTCTGACGCTGAAGTTCAGCTGTTCTTGGCTGTTCTCGTAGATCAGACCGTTATTTTGATGATTGTACGTCCGAAGCCGAATCGCATGGCTGGTAAACCCAGCGCCTGCAGTGGCCGTGCCCCCCGCCAGCGACTTCCCCGCGCCCGACTGCCCCATATAGATGCCCCAATTGCTGGTATTGGGTGCCCACATCCAGATGCCGCGCGTATTGCCGCCATCGACCCCATTCTGCACCACAATCTTATTGGCGTACAGGTCACCATCCACCCGCAACTTGAAGCCACCCGGATTTGCCGTGCCGATACTAACATTACCATCCGCAGCAACGGCCAATCGTTCTGCGCCATTGGTGAAGAGCTTGATCGGATGTTCAGACCAGGTGGCAAGGGTGAATTGATTTTCGGTGCCGCTAAACCCTAAACCATCAACCCCAATCAGTCCTTGAACGGTCCCCGTAGAATCTTGAAATCTGGCATAGGTGGCGTTTTTTGCGGTCTTGGCTTGTAGTTTCAGGGTGGTGGCATCGCCTCTAATGTCTAACGGAACAATCGGTTCTGCTGTGCCAATCCCCACATTGCCTCGCACGTACAAATCCCCACTGCCCCCCTTGACCTCCAGCAGCGAAGTCCAGCCAGATGAGTACACGCCAAAGGCATCATTTTGATTGACATGGATCCCAAGCGTATTGCGCGAAAACGCGCCAGAAGCCTTATGCAGGAATTGATACTCCCCCTCGTTACCGAACCGAATCAGATTGAGCTTATCATCGCCATACAGCCCAAAGTCACTGGCCAGGTGGAGGATTTGCTCTCCGTTTGTACTGCCGATATTCAGCTTGTAATTGCCCGGATTAGTTGTACCAATGCCAACGTTGCCTGTCCGCGCAATCAACACATTGCCCGGTTCAAAGAGCAGGTGGCCCGCTCCCGCTTTATGGCTGGCCCCCGTCGAAATCAGCTCCCAGGCCCGCCCGTTCTCTGAGCTGTTCTCAATTGCGAGCCGGGTGCCGCCCGCGTGAGTGCTCTGTACCCGCAGCGGCAGCTGACCGTTCCCTTGAATATCCAGGGCAGCAGCGGCGTTCCCATCTCCCAGAGTAATGCCTGCCACCGTCAGCGGTGCGTTCAGGTGCATCGGCGCGCGGATCTGCAGTTTGCCGCTGCTATGGCCCGTCGCCATTTCCCCCTCGATCGTCACCACGCTGGTGTCGCCATCCCCCAGGGTGATGTTGCCCGACATCGTCTGCTCCAGCACTTCAGACGACTGTCCCGACACGTTGAGGTTGCCCCGCACCGTCACATCCCCCTGAATCACCAGTCCTTCGGGATTGTCTGGCGAACCGTACAGGGTTTTGTCCACCTGCAGGTCCTCGACAATGCGGAGCTTTCCTTCCACTGTGTCGCCCGCCTTACTCAAAAGCCCCACGGTAATGGGCTTAAAGCGGGTGCGCAAATCGCCATTGGGGATCGCCTGCCACTGACCCTTGGCATTGAGATCCAATAGCGCCAGCGCCGTATACTGGTGCTGGATGCCCAACGGCGGTTGAATCGCCGGACTGCCATCGGGGTTACGCGGCCAGTTGATGTTGCCGGCCAGGTAGCGGGCGGGAATCAGCCAGTAGTCTCCAGAGCGGTAGAAGAGGTCGGCATCCAGGCCAAACTGCACTTCAATTTCATCTTCCAGCAGAATCCAGCCGCTGGTGCCTGCGGTCAGCGGCTGGGGGCCATTGGGCGAATCCCAGCGACGCACGATGCTATAGCGTCCACCCGCACTGACCGCAGGAGCTGTGGTGCCGCCACCGGGCCACTGTTCAACGGTGAGCGCGTTGCCCTCCACGCTCTGCAAGCGCACCATCACGCCGGGTTCGCCCTGCAAAGCCTGATCCTGGGTCGACAGCTCGATCCACTGTCCCGGTGCAAAGTTGAGAAAGGGCATGCCGCCGCTGGTGTCAATGGTAATGGTGCGGCCTGCAACCATATTGACGCGGGCTGCCACTGCCCCGTTGTCCCGCGACCATTTGAAGGTGGCTTCCTGGGGCGAGCCACCCTGGTGGATTTCAACCCGATAGAGCTGATTTTCCAGGGTCACCCCCACTGATTGCAGGCGGGCACTCAGGCTTCCCGTGCTGAGGGGAAGGTAGGTTGGGGTTCGGCTCTGGGTGAATTTTTCGTTGAAGAACGCGCTCAATTTGGCAGCAGAGATCAGATCGGCGGGTGCCGTGGTTTTAGGAACATCGCAGATGCGCACTTGCCAGACATTTTTGATCCGTGTGGAGGTATCTGGCCCCCCCAGCGCCGTTTCGCGAATGTCGCCATCTTCCAGAGCAGTGATATGGCGCTGCCAGGCATCCAGGTAGACCAGATAGCGGCCCGCAGTCTTGGGCAAAGTGGCGCTGGGAAAATCAGGTTGGGCGGTAAAATCAATCTGCTGCTCGTTTTCAAACAGCTTGCCCTTGATATAGCAGCGGCCGGGGCCGATGGTGAGGGTGTCCCCCTGGGCCTCGATTTCGAAACTGGTACTGCGATCGGCTGCATCGGCGGGTACGCCGCTGGGCCCGACAAAGTCCGTAATTTCAGCTTCCAGGCGGTGCATGTTGATGTCCAGTTGTTCGTTCCAATCGGAATCTAACTGCACTCGCCCCTGTTGCAGGCGCACGCCGCTAAAATGCTTCTTTGGGTCAAACGACAGACGGGAAAAATCTCCCTTCATAACTTTCCTCCAACATTTCCCAATCAAAATCCACTGACAGCTTTGAATAGTTTTGAGTTTTGTATAGCCTTCGGCATTCCAGAAACGCGTTAACGTCTCCGTAGGAGATATTTTGAGTTTTGAGTTTTTAATGCTTGATTTTTAATTGACTAGAAAAATCCCCACCTCCATTCCAGATCGCAAATATTCTTCTAAGCCGCTGCGCAGGTTGGCCAGCCGCTGTGGTTGTAAGAGATATTGGAAAGCACCCATCTCAGAGCCGTTTTCTGCACCGGTGGCAATTTCGAGCGGGCATCGATTGCTGAGCTGGCCGTAGCCCGGTTGACCGTAGGTTCTATCGGTGAAGCGGGGCTGGACTTCTAGGAGAATGGCTTGTTGCTCTTCGTCGCTGAGGGTGCGGCCTTTGGCTTCGGCGGCGGCGGCCAGGGCCAGATCGGGCTGGCAGCGGTAGCGCTGGGGTGTTTGGGAGCTGGGTGGCAGATAGCTAAAGCGGATGTGGCCTGCCTGTCGCTGCTGCACCCGAACTGGGGCGGTAAAGATCGCTTCGGTGGCGGCCAGGGTCTTAACGGTCATGGGGCCAAAGACGGTGACTCGCTCCAGGGTGGTGGAGGGGCCGGGTGTATTTGCATCCCCGGGCGCAGCGATAACTTCAGGATCGATCAGTTTCAAGGCGTAGACGGTGGTCGCATCACCAGGTGCAGGAGCAAAGCGCAAGGCTCTGCTACCCGGTCCAGGAATAAAGAGCAGGCGATTGTCGATTCCGGCTACCTGCATTTCAGCGATCGCTGGGTCGCTCTGATTAGCACGGATGCTGGCTTGCAGCTGGTCTCGTGCCTGGGCCAGAGTGTTGGGAATGGTTTCTAAGGTCACTGTGTTGGGGCTAAGGGAGCCGCCATCGGAGAGCAGGGTGATATTAATGGAGGGGGCATCAGCCTGTAAGCTTGGGAATGGGCTAAGGGAGCCGCTGCACACTGCGATGACCTGTCGGGATTCGCTGGCATCTAGACCCAGTTGCACTGCACTATCAGGATCGTCTTCAGTGGGGGCAATGGTGACAGCTTTGTCCGTGCCTGCCAACACCACGAGCCGTCGCGGTGACTGGGTCAGGATGACGCTGGCTTCAGACCAGGCTGGATCGGAGTGTGTCGCGCGGATGGCAGCCTGGAGTCGATCTCTCACCTGAGCTGCGGTAGTGGGCACCTCGGTCAAGACGACGGATTGGGTTGTGTCTCCAATGGTAATCTGCAGCGACGGTGCTGATGCGGTCAGTGCTGGATCCACTGGCCCGGATACCAGAACCGGTCGTTGGTCGATCGATTGGGTCGGTCCAACGATGCTATCGCGCATGACCAGTCCTGCCATATCCGTGGGCAAACGCAGCGCGCCAATGATGCTATGGCGGATGGTAATCTGGTTCATTGTGGCGGTTTCCTGGCCAGAAAGCGTTTGCACCCCCAGCGGCATGAGCGTGCAGTGGAGGATGTGAAGCCGCAGATTACCCTGAAAGTTCAGGTCAACGCCACCGTCAAGCAACAGGCCATTGAGGGTGAGTCGTGCCTGCTGTCCCTGTCCAGTGACGGTGATGGTTCCGTGCAGGCAGGGACGCACGCCATCTGCTGCTTCAATGGCTAGCTGGAGCTGGTCGGACAGGGCCACGTCCAGGTTGCCGATATCGTAGGTGCGATTGTCTAGCAAACGAATCTGTCCTTCGTTTTGCCCGCTGGCTTTCCAGGCGGCCAGGGCTGAGGTCAGGTCGGCGTAGTATTTTTTGCCGGTATTGGAGGATTTACTGTTGCTGACAGGGAGGTTTTGAGTCACAATGGCTTGCCAGGTGGCTGCTGTGGCTTGACTCAAACTGGCACGACGATCGTATGGCCCGCCCCCCATATCACCACTGAAGCCATAGGCATAGTCAACCGTTAAGGCAAGGGCATCCTTTGTTGTCGCTGGTAGCTTTTCTGGATCAGTGGGTAGAGCCAGTCGCCCTAGTTCTGGATCGAGGGTAATCTGTTTCACTGCGGGCCACTGGCTCAAATCGGCAATGGACAGGGAGGCGGGTGCAATAGGTTTGTCGTTGATATAGAGTTGGAAGATGGGACGGATGCCTAAGTAGTCGCTACTGCCTCCGGTCTGAACTTGGGTGAGTTCGCGCATCGCCATCTGACGACTGACCAGGGCTGGCACGTGAATGGCTTCGGTGCGCTGGGTGATGTCGCGCCTGACTTGGGGGCGGTTGAAGAGGGGGCAGTTATAGCCTAAAGGGTGCAGGGTGTAGCAATGGGCTTGCTGCCGGTTGGGGGTGACCTGGGCCAGGGGGTAGCTGGACCAGCGCCAGAGGAAGAGGCCGACGTTGGGAATGTTGGGTAGTCCGCGGTTACTGGCGATGCGGCGCACTTCAACCAGGCTGGAGGCGGTGCGGAAGGGGGTGTTGAGCAGAGCGGTGGCGGTGCGATCGCGCAAATCAAACATCCGGCCCGATACCAGCTGCGGATGATCGACATGCTGAGTCGCCCCTAGCAGTTTGAAGTATTCCACTGCCCGCACTTTCCAACCCGTGATGTCTTCTGCTACGCGCTCCAGAATAGCTGTAACGCCCTTGCGCCGACGATAGCCAACGGCATTCGCTACATGGGTCCGCTGGCTCACCACCTGATTGGTCTCTTGGTTCAGACCGCGCACGCCCAGCAGTTCGCCGATATAGGGCACAACCCATTCATCGCAGGTCTCAATAAACCAGTTTTCATAGAGTTCGCCGATATCCTGCTCAACAGCTGCTAACTCATGCTCCATCACGGCCAGTAGCGCCCGCAGCGGCTCTCCTTCAGCAATGTCGCGCTGACGGTAAAGGGCAGGGATGAGGTTGTATAGTCGCTCGGTCATGGCTACATAGCGCTATGCGCTGATAATTGTTCGTGGTTAATCGTTGTTGGATAACCTAAAGCCAAGGTATATAAAGCTTATGGGTTTTACTTCTTTTAGGATCTGGGTCCCAACATCAATGGATGTTGCGATACAACGGGAGTTGACTGAGATGGTTTAGGATGGCTTAAGTTGTGTCTCTCCAGGTAAATTGAATGTCCGCCGAATTGGGATTAATCAGTAGCAGCTGCGCAGCTTCCGCTCGACCGTTTACCCAGCGAGATCTCCAGGAAGGCAGTTGAGCACGGAGCTCAGCATTTTGAGACGTCATAAAATCAAGTGCATTCAGGTCTACGGCAATGACCCCAGGAATTTTCTGGATCGCAGAAATGACCTCTGAAGAGGTGACCGCCTGACCGAAGCGTCTATGCTGAAATGAAAAGGTTTGGGTCAGTGCTGCCCGCACCGAAGCTTCCACAGCTTCTTGTTGATAGGCTGGGTCAATGGTGATGGTGGCGTCTACGTTGAAAAAGAGCGGGATAAAGGGATCGAGCTGCACCTGTTGCAATCGGTTGCGCCGCTGGTCTAAAGCTGCCAACAGATTAGTACACAGTGCCGATGCTCTGGGGATTGGATCTCCGTTGCTGTCGGCCAGGGTAATTTGCACCAGATGGGCATCCCCGCTCCAGAGCAAGGCTGCCTGTGCCTGCCCGATGCCGTTAAACGTCTGAGCAAAATCCTCGAAGTCGGAGAGCGAAACAATGCGTGCCATCGTTAACAGGTTCAGGGGGGCATTGGTGCGGATCTCTTCTACGCTTTCCGGATCGGCACCGCCGCTCGCTGCAACCGGATTGGTCACTGCGGTCAGCCCCAGCGGTCGCACGAGCGGTGACGTCAAGCTCTCTGCAGACACTTCCCCTGCTAGCCCTAAACCGCTGCGATAAGAGGCCACCACATTGTTGACGCCTGTGGGGAGCCGCGCTCCCTGCTGCCCATCACCAAAGATAATGCTGGCATGATTGTTGCTGTCGTGGCGGACAAGATAACTTTGGCTGTTGGCGTCCTGGGTGTGTAGCGATTGAACCTCCGACCAGAGAATTCCATTGACATGAATAGCCAGCGTGCTTGCTGCACCGCTGTCGGTTGGTGCTGAGACATAGGTGAGTGGTGGTTTCTGCAGACGGAAGTGCTGATTGCGTTGGTTGCCATCACCGCTGCCCAAAACGGCGTCGGCGACCGTCTCGCCGTGGGTGGCCAGGGCCACATTTGCCCACAGAGTAATGGTCTCGCGCACATATTCGTTTGCCAGCGGTTGCCGTAAAACGATCTCGCTGCGCTCTACTCCGTTTTCGCGCACTGTATTGACACCGCTAACAATGGCAACTTCACTGACCATTGTGTCCGGATTCTGACTGTTTGCAGGGCGACCGATGCCGCAGACGATTGCCCGCCGCCCGCTGTTCAGGGCTGGAATGGTCTGAGCCAGTTCGACGCGATTGCCCTTCAGTCGTACATCTGCAGGTCTGATTTCGGCAAACAGGGGCAGCGCTTCGCTTTGAATCAATAGCTCCACTTCTCGCAGACTGGCTCCATCCAGCGGAGTCAGGGATTCAGTCAGTGTCAAGCGGGTGACCCGAACGCCAGTCTGACCAAAATCACTGCGTAACAATGACGCAACCTGGGCAATCTGGCGTGGCACGCTCTGCTCCCCATAGCGTAAGATAATCCAGTCTCCTACTTGTAGTTGTGGGTAGCGTCCCTCAAGGTCAAAGGTAGTGGCTGCACCCTGAATTGTGATATTGGGCCAGTCTGGATGAACAAAGCCTGCTAGGGGTGTGGCAGCAAAGCGCGTGCTATCCGAGGTGACGGTGAGGGCACGGACATCTCGCGTACTGGTATCGCGCAGCAGCAGCCAGCTGATGGACAGGTTTGCGATCGCATCGTTCCCAGCTGCAGTGCGGATACCCTGTTCAGTTCCGACTAGAATCGTACCCTCTGGATCGATTGCCAGGGCTTGAATGGCTTTCCCACTCAAACTATCGTGAGCAAACTGCTCCACTCCATAAGTACTGGAAGCAGGGGGCTTCTGTCGTCTGTAAAGACCGATGCGAGTGCCAATCAGCAAAGTTTCGCCAACCGTCAAGAGCGCTCGCACCCCCTTGAGCGATTGGCTGCCATCCCTGACCTCGCTCCAGCTGACACCCTCGTTATTCGACTGATAGAGACCCTGGTCCGTTCCAGCATAAAGAATTCCACGATCTTCTGCCAGCGCGTAGATCGTGGTGAGAGGCAGACCATTATTAACAACGCTGGGAATATTCGTTTCAGCTGCTGTTCCAGGTTGGATCTCAACCAGCGAGCCAGTGGAAAGTTGCGTCCAGCTCTCGCCCTGGTCCAGCGAGCGAAAGATTGTCCCCGCTGTGGAGCCAGCGAGCAAACTGCCTGCGCCATCGACCCCAAGCGAATGAATAACTAGATTGGTCAAGTTAATGTTAATTGCGGCCCAACTGATCCCACCATCGGTTGAGCGATAGATGCCATTCCCGGGCGTTGCCACGAAGAGCGTGTCAATATTGGCGCGGCGTATGCTCGTCAGTGCTGTGACTGAGAGGTAGGGTAGGCCCTGCTGCCGCGATGTCCATCGGGTGTTGTCCAACGCATAGATGCCACCCAGGACTTGCTTCTGCTCTGGGGGCACAGCAGACCACTCAGGGGCGTTGTGGCCAAAGGGGGCGGTTTGTTGCTGCATGACAAAGATTTGGGGCCCAGGTGCAGCCTCGGTCAGCACCCCGCTCTCTCCAGCTTGCAGCGTTTCGCGCAGGGCGACAGTTGTGTACCCTCCAATGCTATTGGCCTCGACAGATTTGACAATTGGCAAATACCAGTTTGTCCCAGCGATCGCAAATAGCTGACTGTTCGGCTGTAGCCCGCTACCAAACCCATCCAGGCGCAGCGATCCTACGACCGATTCCACGGTAGGCGAGACCCTGACCTGGGGTTGGAAGATCGGGGGAGCATTCCATTCCGGTCTGGCTGCGATCGCTTCCACCGTTTCAAAGGTTTGCGGCAATTCATCCTGTCCTGGAACGCTTTGCACCTTGAGTCCTGCGTCCAGAGTCACCGGCATGGTTGTGGTACCTGTATCGTCGACTGTGAAGGCCAGGGATACGCTCGCCGCCAGCCCCGGACGGATATCGTAACCAATGGCGTTGCTGAGTTCAATCACCGATCGCCGCTCGCCAGCCGTTCCCAGATAGCCCTCGTTGGCAATGCGCTCCTGATAAAATGTCAGCACATCAAGTACCCCAGCCCACGCATCCAGCAAAGCAATCGCCGGATCGTCCAGATCGCGGGTCGTCAGAGCAGACAGAGGACGGCGAACATGGCCCTGTGCATCCGCAAACTCTTGAGTACTGAGCCGTGCCAACATTTGACGCAAAAAAGTGGGCTGTGTCCCCAATCGGTAAGAGAGGGCCTTTTGGTTTGGTGCGTTATTGTGTTGCATAGACATGAGTCCTTTACCGTCCTCCCTGCATTGCAAATTCAATCTGTCCGTTATGGGGAGCAGCAGCGGTGTTCAGCAGCTGGGCAATCTCCAGGGGTGCGATCGGTATTTTACCGTTGGCCAGTTCGTTGCGGGCAGGTCGTCCCCAACGTTGGAAGCGGGTCACTTCTGTCCAGGCAACCCCAGGGACCTCCACTGTACGGGCAATCAGCTCGCTCAAATACACCGGTTGACCCAGAGTAAAGTTTTCAGGGTGAAAGTAGCCTCGTTTGCCGTTCGATAGCTCAACAGCACTAAAGGTCTCTAACAGCGCCTGCAAAACAGTACTGGCAAAGTGAGTGGGGTCAACCTGCACCGTTAGTGCAATATCCAGCCCCACATAGCGCGGCGCACGGATCGCAAGATCGTAGCCGCAAACGCGAGCGGGTTCGAAAAATTCCAGCAGTTCTGCCTTAAACGCCTCATCCACTGGGCGACGATCGCGGCGCACAACCACAATCGTTGCTGTGTACCAGCTACCCGTCCAACGCAGAATCGCACCCGCTTCATCGACCTCTGGGTGGCGTTTCACCATTGCCACATAATCTGCTTCTACAACGCAGCGTTCCTGGGTGTAGGCAGCAGCAGGAGCATTGAGCTTCACCTGGGCCACGGATTCAGGGTTAGTGCCTCCCTGAGCTACTGTATAATTATTAACGTAGTGGATGCGTTGGGCATACTGTAGGGCAGTGGCATTATCCAAGCCAACAATATGAGTTAGGGCGCGGCTTCCTACATTACCAATCAGGCCATTGCCAACCCGATAGGTTGCCTGAAAGCGCGCGCCAGGTTGAGGTTGTTGACCGCGTATCCCATCACCAAAGCGCAGGGTAGCGCCCTCGTTATTATCTGTTTCGACTACAAAGGTTGAGGTAAAGCGATCGCTCTGCATCAGATCTCGCTGTGCTTGCCAGATTATGCCAGTCTGTGCCGTTTCGATCGTTGAATATAGTGCAATACAGGGCAGCGCCTGACGCGGATCCTGGCGGGTTGCGATCGCAGCCGATTGCGTCTGGGCCAGTCCGCGATCGTAAGGTACGCGGCGAGTCAGCGAGCGATGGCGCAGAGACGGTCGGTAGTCGCCACGAAGCGGTACCTGGATTGGCTGCAATGCCACATCCTTGACGGTGCGCCCATGGTCAGCCAGTACAATATTGCCTCGCGCCACGCTCAATGGTGTTGTCTGACGGTTGTTTGCCACGGGTAGGTCAAAGGGTAAGGCATCCTCGCTGTGCCAGATAATTTCGGTAATGGCTTTAGCTCCCCCAGCTCCAGCTTCATTATTGATATTAAACATCACTCCCAGTGCGTCTTCGCGTTGGAAAACCTCCACCAGTCGTACCGCATGGCACCGCTGACCATCCACCCTGGCTGCTGCCGCTTGCAAAACTGGACTGCTGACTGCGCCATCGGTATCGCCACCTTCTTCATCCAGTAATGCAGCATCCAGCGCCGACAGCTCCTCCAAAATCAGCACATCTCCGGCCTTTAAATGGGGGGCATAGTCGAGGGTGGCTGATGTTGCTCCTGCTAGCAGCGTCAGATCGCGAGCACCCCAGGTATAAAAGTGCAGTTCGTTATTGCCAGCGTATAGCGCCATATCGTGCATGGTTTCAAACACCTGGGAACCCGCTAGCAGCGCCTCTTGATAGGCAGCGCTGCCCAGCACCACCTGCTGCTCGCCTTTAACCCCAGTCAAAATTTTAGTTCCCGCAAGCAAGATCAGATCTGCCGAATTCGGTTCGCTTCCAGCAGACACAGCAGGTACCGTATCGGTGTGGGTTGAGGTTGCACTCACCTGAACCTGCACCCAAACGCGAGCGTTGCAACCATCGTGCATGGCATAGTCCAGCAAGCGAGCGTGACGACGGACCGATGTCCGCTGCCGTGCCGTCCCCAAATAAGCTTCAGTGGCAACGGCATCCTGGTAGTAACTGAGCTGGTCTGCCACATGGGCCAACACCTCAACAATGACCTGTCCCGTATCCGCAACATTGCGCTCAGTCCACTGCGGTACAGTAACCGAAAGACGATCGAGCATCAGCTGGCGAAAGCTGTCAAAGTCTCTGGAGAGATAATCGATCTCCGGTACAGGGAGCGTTATCGTGGGGGCAGGGGGCGTCCGCTTGGGGTCAAACTGGGCGGGTTCATCTCCCTGGAGGGTAAATTCGATCTGAGAAAAGAAGGGATCCAGATTGGGGACATCCGCCAACTCCAACGTGTAGGACGGAAAAAGGATACTGAGGGCAGCCTCATCATATTGGAGCGGAACCCGCAATGCTGGACCATCCTCTGTTTCTATAGTACGGATTTCTCCCCCCAGGCGAATACTGGCCTGCTCCTGATCGGTACCCCCTAAAATGCGAATGTTGGTGGCATTGATATCCTGGGGCATTGATATCTTTTCGACGCCGGGGGCAGGGGGAATGAAGTAAAGGAGGAGCTGCGCAGATCGCGCCCCAGCGGATCTCCCCGGCGATGGTGCCGTATTTGCTGGTGCTGTTCCCAGGGCAGCATCCCCCAGCATGACTGCCCCATAGTCAAGGCCAATTTGGCTGGGATGCTGACCAATTGCCGTGCGGCGACGCGCCCGGAAGAAGGGATCTTGACTGTTGGCAACCCGGTTCATGCGGGAACCTCCTGCTGTAGGTGGGCAACCTGTCGTTCCTGGGTTCGATGAATCTGGTAGACGACGGTCACGCTTAGCTTATTGTCGTCAATCGCGATCTGGACATCTTCAACCAGGATGCGATCGCCTAACCACTGTTGCAATGCGCCACGCACCAGATAATCAGTGGCTTTGGCCAGCTCGTCGCTATTGGGGGCAAAGAGCAGCTGGTGGATGCCACTGCCAAATTCAGGGCGATTGACCCGCTCGCCAGGCATGGTAAACAGTACCTGCTCGATTAACTGATTGATATGGGCTGCTTCGCTAATTGTGGCAGAGCGCCCGCGTCCATCCAGTTGAAAGGGAAACTCAAGTTGCATCTCAGATACCTTTCACGCGGGGTTGAGGAACGATAGCTTGGGGAGGCGTCCCCGTCTGGGGACTAATCATCTTGCTATCAAAGAGTAATGCAGGCTGGCCACCAATTTTGACGCGTAGCGCTGGTACGATCGACTGGGTTGTGACGCAGGGGGGGGCACCGCTGGATGCCAGCGGACAACCCTGGACCACGTTGGGTAGCGTTGATGCTACAGCAGGCTGACCGCCTATTCTGACACGCGGCGGGGTCGCTGGGATGAGCTGCACTTTTCCCCCATGACCGCAAATGACTGTCGTTGAGTTGACTGCAATCAGAAATCCCGGCATTAGATCGCCTCCAGCGCGCCATTGTTAATGTTGACCATCGCAGGTAAGACCTTAACGCTACCAGCAGCGTTTTTGAGTTCGATCGCAGCGGGCAGCACTTCAGCTTTGGCAGGGCCAGCACTGAGTTCAACCCCAGCAGGGGTCACCTTGATATTGGCGGCACCGTTTTTCGCCTCAATGCCTGGAGCTGCCACCTTCAACGATGCACTTCCTTGCGTCAGTTGTACGCTATCAGGTACCACCTTGATGGTTGTGGCAGGATTGGTTTTGACCATCACTGACGTGCTGGCGGCATCCAGCTTAACAGACAATGGGCTGCTGGCCAGTTCGATCCCTGTCGGTAAAATTTTGATGGCTGTTGTTTCGCCGTTGGCGATCTCAATGGTGCCGCTCCCCAACTTCAGGCCCATGATGCCGGAATAGTCTATTTCGACAGCTTGCGGGCTCACGATCAGCGAAACCAGCGGTGCAATTGGCGTGCCGCCAACGCCAACCTTTACCGTTTTGGTCGTTTCATCGATCCGCACGCTGATGTCTTTTGCGAGTTGAAAGAGCTTTACCGTGGGAGCAGTGGCCAGGATGGGGAGTTCGCCAGTCCCCCAAAAACACCCGCTCCAAATCGGATAGTCGGGATCGCCCCCCTCAAACTCAACCCAGACATTCGTCCCTTTGTCGGGCATGACAAAAAGGCCCACCTGCTTGCCGGCATAGGGGACGCAGGGCAGGGCCCAACTGCTTCGTCCTTTTCCCAGAACGGCTGGCACTTCTACCTGTAACCGTCCCAACCGCATCGGATCCAGGTTATTGGTCACCTTACCGCGATATTTGCCGAAGAATTGTTTCATGTTGTTAGGGGGGTGATTGGCCAAAGTCGATCACGGTACTACCACGGGCGAAAGACTGCCGAGACCACCGCGGTGAAGGGTGAATTGTTGCGTGTAAGCGGTTGACCCTGAGTCTTGTTTGAGATCGATCGTGTGGGTTACCTGCCGGACGTAGTAGAAGCCGTCATAACTATAGCCGACGCCACGCACCCCAACCGTGCGGCCTGCCTGTAGCACCCCTTCGTATTTGATGCCGTTTAACTCGCCTTCTGCGATCGCAACCCGGTCAACCGATGCATCTGTCATCCCCTGAGCGCGAGCAGAGGCACTGACTAAATCCAGCCCAGCGATATCGCTATTCCAGCGCTTGCGCACGTTCCCCAACTGTGCATACAAGGCTGGCTGAGACTCCAGCGGTGGCCGCAGAGTCCCCACCGTTGCGTAGGGAATGCTCCGAGGAATCGACGAATGATGCACCCGCCCTCGAACCCGTTCAGGAGCAAGGGCATCGTAGCGAAACTGGATGGCGTTAAGGTTGTCCGCTGGCCCCATGTTGATGGTCAGCGCCCTTTGGGGAACTCCAAACGAGATGGGCGGTCCCCAGTAAGCCTGATTCATCAAAGGCAGCGGCCCTGGACGGATAAAAAAAGTATAGCCATAACGAGCCGCGATTGCTTCCATATAGTCCAAATCGGTGCCATGTTGCACAGGGACGCGCTCTATTGGAATCGGAACATCCAGCACCGGGGGCGGGATAATCTTAGGCACCACACCTAACGCAAGATAACTCGCCAGAATTTTGGCAACAATGAGGTTTTCGGTTAACGCCGGGTGTTCAACCACCTCTTCGTCCATATCCATCAACACGCCGATATCTTCACCCGTCACGGTCAAACTGGCCTGCTCGCGATCTTCAGGGATTAATTGCTGATCGGTAATAATGCCATCCATCAACACCTGGGGGATGGCATTGATAGTGACGACCAGCACCACCCGTTTGAAGGGCTGCAGCCGCCGCTTCAGCAAGACCGGGAAATCGATTGGATTGAAGAAGCCCTCGCTGCGGGGTGCCCGAAACGTCAGCTGAAAGCCGGAACGGCCCGAATAGCTATGGGTAACTTCAACCCGAGTCAACGAATCGGCCAGATCGGGGGCAGGCAATGGGGCGTATTTATGACCGACGAGCACCGTCAGATACATGCCACCTAAAGGCATCTTCAGACTCCCATTTGCAGATCGAATTGGGACAGCGGGATGTTTAGCCGTTTACCGGGCCCAGCCACCAGTTCGGCAGGATTCATGGCGTTGTTCGCGTCGCAGATGCGCCAGTATTGTTCGGGATGGCTAAGGGTTTTGGCCGCGATAACATCCAGGCGATCGCCTTCGGTGACGGTGAACTCCATCAGCAGTGGCAGGGTTTCCCCCTGGGGCAAAAAGCGACGCCGCACGTAGCGAATCGCCCGTCCTTCGGGTGTTGTCAGCTCGGCAGTCTCGATATTTGCGTAACGACTGGTTTCGCTGAACATAAATCTCCCTCGCGCTTGAACGCTGAACATTATCCTAATCCCAAATTTCCCAAAATCCCAGGTGCCAGAACATCTCAAATGTTACGAACGGTATCTTAAGGGCGGCTGACGATATTGCTGGCAAACCCGACAGCATTGGGATCCAGCTCACCCAGCCGCGTAATGTTGCCGATACTGCTGCTGGTCGCCATGACTTCCTTGGCAATCTGATGGGCCATAAACAGACCCTTGCCGATCAGATTCCAGCGCGACAGGTCGTTATAGGTCAGAACTGTCAGGCCAAGCGAGACCTGGGCCCGAATCGGGTTGAGGTTGACGTCATAGGCTTGCTCCTCAATCGAAAGACTGGTGATTCGCACGGGCACAACCCGTTTGATCCCCCAAACAAAGACCGTCAGTGGCACTTTGGGCGGGACCATTTCGATCGTGCCCAGCCGACTCAGGACAGCATTGGCTAGCACTGCTGCACTTTTGGGATAGACCATCATCTCCAGGGCCGAAAGCTGAGGGTAAATGCCCAACCGCGCCGCTTCTGCGTTTCTATTTTGGGCCCGCTCCAGCTGGTCGATAGCGTTGATTTCGAGGGTGACTGAAATAGTCTCCTCCGGGGGGCCTTGAAAGCGATCCCCGCTTTGAGTCAGATTCGGCGTGATGGAGCGGCTCAAGCTCTCAGGATTGTATTGAAAGATCGTCACGCTGGAGACCGGATTAAACAAATCGACGGAGATCAGCGCGCCTTTGGCAATACGCGGGGAGCCAGGGAAGGTGGTCATAGGGATGGAAATTTAGTTTGCCAGGCAGTCTACATATAACACAGAAAGAAGGAGGGTTGGGGTTAGCTTCTTTACGAAACGTTATCGTTTTGAATTAAGAATTCAAAATTAAAAAATCAAGAATTCAAAAAAGAATTTTCAGGCTCTATAAATTTCTGTAAGAGAAATTTTAGATTCTGTTTTTTTGTCTTCCGAATAGATATAATACCGTCCTTGTACTTTGGATTTTTAATGCCAAAGGTTGCCCCCTTTCCCTCATCCCTTTACGTTTTCAATTTTTAATCGATTGTTATCCTGCTCTATCCTCCTCTCATCCAATGAACTAACCAGACTTTCAGGCTTTTCCCCAGCGGATTATCAGTTGTTGGCTCTACCATGCCAGCGTCTCTGAAGAAAATCCGAAAGCGCATGCCATTGATGTTGATGTATTCCCCAAAACGGAAATCGTCATCAAGCGCATGTTGATAGATTTCATCAGGAACATCATTGATGTAAAACGTACCGACTGGAGGTGTCCAACCAGGGACATGATAATGACGATCTTGCGGATGAGGATTTTGCGATCGCGCCCTCTTAGTGGGTTGCGGATCTTCGGTTTTGGACTCTGCTTCCTTACTCTCATCCTGCATCGCAAAATCTTCATCGAGATAAACATCCTGCTTCTGGAGTTCGCCTTTAATTGCGCCAACAGCCTCCTCGATATAGGTTCGCTGAAAATGATCCAAACGCGACAGTCCTCCAGTTGTTCTATTCCAGACAATATCTTTGTACGTGTAGTAGCAGTACCAGAGATCTCCAGCCTGGCTGGCTCCGGAGTTAAAGTCTACCCGCTTGAATCTGACAGCGGCAACCACCCTCTCTGGGGTTATTTCCCGGAATGCTTTTTCTCCAGGACGCCATAAAGCCCTCTGATCTCCCTGTTCTTGCAAATCGAGTTGGTACCGTTCTGTATCAACGCCCGTTAATCCGTTCAGATCGACAATGTACAGCCAGTGGTCGCTATCTGACCCTGTTATCGGAAACTTGCTGGCACCCTGGATGGTTCGGGAAACGCAGACCCCAGTTTCGCTGGCAAAGTCTCGATTAAGTTTATTCAGCATCATCCCCTCCATGACGGTGCCCCTGACCTTGGATCGGTGACCAGGAAGTTCAAACCTGGGTTTAAAGCCTGTGCCAAATACGGGAGCTGTCCCGCTCATTGGCGCTCGGGTATCGCCCCGGAAGGCTAAACCCAACTGCTTAAACGTTTGCCGGACCTCAGTGGATTGAAGTAACGAACTATTTTGTCGCATCAGGAGAGGATCGTACATTCTCTCCGTTGGCCGTACATATTCAGGAGCTGGTCTTTCATATTGTTGCGACCAACCCGCATCAATCAACGCTTTAAACTGCTCCGGTGTCAGCCTCTTGAGATCGCCCATCTGCTTGATTTCCCAATCGGCACACAGAGCCTTCACCCGATCGTCCCCGATGTTTTCAACCATAAAATTGAACCGTTCTGCCCAGAAGGGGGCAGCGCGTCTAAAATCCCGATGCAAATCATCGGCTTGCAGCGGATCCCGCTGCTTTTTTATCCGCAAGAGTGCCGTTCCTATCTTTGTTCTTTCTCTTTTGCTTTTTGCGTTTACTTTGCGCCTGCTTGCACTGGGAGCGGAACCAAAGGGTAGGGTCGGCATCGTTTCACTTCGGTTCAACCGATTGGTTGGCGACGCTGGAACAGTCGCAGGCGTTGGCAGGGGTGCTCCTGTTGGAATCGGGGCGGGTACCGGTGCTCCTGGGATGGGCGCTGGTATAGCTCTGCCTGGAATGGGCGCTGGTCTGGCACCTCCTGGAATGGGTGCTGGTCTGGGAGGTCCTCCTGGAATGGGCGCTGGTCTAGGTGCTGCAGCAACAGACTCTTTCTCCTCCGGCCACGGATCCGCTGGATCCATCAGATTCCAACCCATGCTCGCAAGCTGAGCAATCATTGCGGGTTGACTGCTTGCTTCACCATACCGATCGACTAATTGACGGGCGACAGTGTGATGAATCCCATATTGTCTCAGCAATGCGTATGCTTCCCCGTCACTCATCAGTACGGGGCTTCGCGTTCTAGCAAGGTTGGAATCATCGTAAATAGTTCGTTGGAGGGTCTGGGGTGGGGCAGACCCGGCTTCGCCCTCCTGTTGCTCCACATGGGTCAGCTCGTGGGCCAGGGTCTCGTTGCCTTGCTGCGTCCCAGGGCGGTATTCCCCTTGCCGGAAGAAAATATCCTGGCCGGTGGTGAAGGCGCGGGCGCGGATGGCGCGGTTAAGCCGATCGGCCTGGCCGTCGGCATGAATGCTGACGCGGCTGAAGTCGCTGCCAAAAGACCGTTCCAGCGGTTGCCGAATGCGGGCAGGTAAGGATTGTCCCCGACCGCGTTGCTGGTGAATGGCGCGTTCCAGGGGTGGAGCGACGTTGCTGCCAGCCGAGTCAGCGTGCGGCAGGTCGAGGCTCTGAGACAGATCGCCAGCATCAGCTGCCATGGCGTCCTGATCGCGACATTGCACCAGAGCGGAACCAGTGCTGCTGGCAATGCCAGGGTTGCTCCAATTGGCTAGCGATTCGCTGGCGTGGCCGGGTTGAACGCTCCCGGCGCGGGTGCGGGTGGGGGCAGTGGCTGTTATCCCCACAGCATCCCCGTCTTGATGTTGGGGGATTGGCGTCACTGGGCTGCCTGCGGTTGCTGGCCCGGTGCGTCCTGCTTGAGGGTGGGTTGCTGGGTGCGCGATCGTTTTCGCGACCTGCTGCGCCACCCGATCGGCCTCCTGTTCGTATTTATCGTTCGCTGGACCGACGGTCAGCTTTGCCTGGATGATGGGTCTCCTTTGAGCGCGCTGGCCCAGCGCCGATTGCTGGCCCCCTGCTGCAGCATTGGCCACAGCCACCCGATCGAACCGATGGCCCAACCGAGTCCCCCATTGCGCAGCCTGCTGCCAGCCAGCCGATTGCTCCACAGGCGCACCACTGGCCCCCTCAGCAACTCGCCCAAAAGGACGCGGCTCGAACATTGCTGTCTCTTTCTCGGTTGCTGCCACGCCCTGAAGCGTGGGTTCGGCCTGAACTTTTTCGGTGGCACTCATAGAACTCTCCCTGGAAATTCAAAGTTGAGCCTGCTTCACTCAGACAAAACACGCAAAAACTCAGAAGATGCCCATGATTGAATCGATCGGTTTGAATGTTGCATTGAGCCTTTCAAAGGGGCAATGCTCTTCCACAATATCTCAATATTTTATTGTGGATCCCAGTAATGTTCTTTGTTTGCGAGAGCAAACGCCATTGCTTCTCTCAACAGTCCTTCTGCTGTTGCTTGCGGGTCTGAATCTTCTTCTTGCAAATCTTCCGAAGGTAAATCAAAAGCAACCAGAGATAAATCCTCGATTATTTGTCTGGTCTGATCGAGCTTGCCTGCTAGCGCTGCATACTCGCGAGCAGGAATGCTTGGTTTAGGAGCAGCGGGACTCTCCTCGCTAGATGATTTTTTTTCTTCAAGAGTCGTCAGTCCATTCCGTAACGGCATCAAGAGATATTGTTTAATGTACTGCGCATCATGCGCTTTCCCTCTTCCCAACTTAACCCGTGTCAATTGGAAAGCTCTTTCATTTTTCTCAGGCTTGTCAAAAATTCCCACCCCTCTTCCTTTTTCAACCGGTGGAGCATCCAAACCCAGAAAATCTACAAGGCGATAGAGTCCTTCATAAGCTTGAAACACTCGAAACAGAGGACTTGCGTCTGGGCGAGCGATACGCTCCAAAACCAGTGTGTGTCTGCCACCAGGGGCAGCGTTGAATTTGAATTGTACGATTGCTGACTGCGTCTGATCTTCACTCGTCCAGTCTTCAATCCACCGACCAAATGCTTCATGGTCGCCTAATCTGTAAGACTGAACCTCTTGAGAGGTACCCCGATCGACCTCGTGCATTGATTCCGGGCTTACCGCAGCAGCCATGATAGAGTATGCGACTAAATCGCAGATGGTTGCGAGCCAAGCTTCTGCATCTTGCAATTGTTGTTCTACTCTTGTACTTAAGTCAGCTTCTGAGGAGATTTCAGGCGTTGATCCTTCTGCGCTTTTTGCTTTTTCGCCTTTTATCGTTTGTGGTCTCAGGAATTTTTTCCCTAATTCAATCACTTCTGGGCTTTGAGCCACTGCGTAGGCAATCAATGAGACGAGAGTCCTGGGGGAACCCCCATATTCTGGCTGTGTCTCATCGTCAGACAGATCTGCATCTTCTATATCATAGAAAGAGCTAACCGCTTTTTCCAGCAAAGTCTTGCTGACACTAACGTTCCTGCGAAACTGGTGTTTTACCGTACCCTTAATACGACTTCTGGGTTCGCCCTGTCTTGCAGCATCTTCAACTGCCTGCTCTATCTCTAGATCAGTTGCTTCGCGCTTAAAGTTCACTGTTTTCTTGGAATGTGGCGGTATTCCAGAGGGGAAGGCTTGGTTAAACGCTCCCGTCAGTTGGTGTAACACAGAAGCTCCTCCTGGGATAGGCGCTGGGATGGGTGCTCCTGGGATAGGCGCTGGTACTGCTCCTCCTGGGATAGGCGCTGGGATAGGCGCTGGTACTGCTCCTCCTGGGATAGGCGCTGGGATGGGCGCTGGTACTGCTCCTCCTGGGATAGGCGCTGGGATGGGCGCTGCCATGGGAAATCTTCCTGGGAAGGGGGCTGGGATGGGCGCTGGGTCTGGAGAAAAAGTTGCCTGCGGCTGCGCCCCCTGTCCATTGCCCAGAGCTGCAAGAGCTGTTATTGTTATCGGTTCTCGTGTGGTGAAATGCTGGCTTACCAACCGCTTTGCGACGTCCTCTTCAACTCCCTTTTGCATCAGCAGGGTTTTTGCTTCGTCTGGGTCATTAATGTCATCGCCATTGTCATTAGTGATGGTTCGTTGGAGGGTCTGGGGTGGGGCAGACCCGGCTTCGCCCTGTTGCTCTACATGGGTCAGCTCGTGGGCCAGGGTCTCGTTGCCTTGCTGCGTCCCGGGGCGGTATTCTCCTTGCCGGAAGAAGATGTCCTGGCCTGTGGTGAAGGCGCGGGCGCGGATGGCGCGGCTGAGGCGATCGGCTTGGGCGTCGGCATGAATGCTGACGCGGCTGAAGTCGCTGCCAAAAGACCGTTCCAGCGGTTGCCGAATGCGGGCGGGTAAGGATTGTCCCCGGCCTCGTTGCTGGTTGATGGTGCGTTCAAGGGGCGGGGCGACGTTGCTGCCAGCCGGGTCAGAGTTCAGCAGGTCAAGGCTCTGGGGCCGATCGCCCACATCAGCTGTCATGGCGTCGCCATTGAGACATTGAACCAGGGCGGAACCGTTGCTGCTAGCAATGCCAGGGTCGCGCCAATTGGCTGGCAGTTCGCTGACAGGGCCGGATTGAGTGCTCCCGGTGCGGGTGAGGTTGGGGGCGGTGGCCGTTAACCCGACAGCATCCCCGTCCTGATGTTGGGGGATTGGCGTCACTGGGCTGCCTGCGGTTGCTGGCCCTGCGCGTCCTTCTTGAGGGTGGGCCTCTGGGTGCGCGATTGTTTTCGCGACCTGCTGTGCCACCCGATCGGCCTCCTGCTCGTATTTATCGTCTGCCTGACCAACGGTCAGTTTTGCCTGGATGATGGGTCTCTGGTGAGAGCGCTGACCCAGCATCGATTGCGGGATACCTGCTGCTGCATTGGCCACGGCCATCTGGTCAAACCGATGCCCCAACTGTGGTGTTTGTGACGCTCCTGCTGGCGGATCCACAGGCGCACCCGCTGTTCCCCTGAGCTTGCTCCCAAAGGGCCGCGGCTCAAACATGGAACTCTCTTCCTCAGTCGTCGTCACGCCCTGAAGGGTGGGTTCGGCCTGAACTTTTCCCGCTATGCTCATGGCAATTTTTGGGGGATAGAGGATTGTGTGTGGCTAAAAATCGGGCTACAAGCTCTGATGGCAGGAAAACAAACCGATCGAGAGCCAGTACCTGCTCCCTTTTAAGCACCTCCTGCTTTAAAAGCACCCTCTGCTTTTTCAAGTATGACTGACAAAAAGCAACCCCAACGTATTGTCAAGACTTAAAAATTAAGGGCTAAAAATTAAGCATTCAAAAAAGTGGATCTGCTGAATTTTGAATGCTTGATTTTCAATTTATATGTTGTTGCCCAAATTGGCAAATCGCACCGGGTGCGGACAATGCAATTGTCGATCCGATGGGACCGTTGCTCGGACTTTTGTTGCTGCTGGCGAAACAGTTCGCCGATCGCCAACAAGTACAGTACTCGTAACGACTTCAGAAAGCCCTGAGTTTGGCTGCGCTGATGTAACCTCGCCCAAACCCCTGACAGTGTTAGCCAAACTCGCGGACCTGTCCCCGATTGACCCGCATTTGCGCATTTATTGATTGAATTGATAGCCAGTGTTGAAACAGAGGTAAATGGTTGAAACCGTCGCGAGTTTTTGGGGAACACTTGCAGCAGAATGCGATCGCGTTTTAACTAGCACTAGAACCATAAACTTGATAAAAGTGGTAGAGTGGATGCCGTTAATGTAGAGGGGAGCTGCCCGATCGATCTGCATGAGTGGCCTGCATTAGCAACAAGGGTTGAGCATTTCTGCAACTTTTTCTTGAACGAACGGGGCATTGTTAGGGGCATCGTCAAAGGATTGCTTCAAGGACAAATCTGTTATGTTGTAGCGAGATCTATACACCCATTCATTTACAAAGGTTAACATGTCATGGCGGTAGTAACAACCTATCCCGGTGTCTATGTCCAGGAAATTCCCAGCGGTGTGCGCGCGATTTCTGGTGTCGCGACAGCCATCACTGCCTTCATGGGTCGTACCCGCTGTGGGCCAGTGAATGAACCCGTAACCATTAACAATTTTGGTGATTTTGAACGGTCTTTCGGGGGGCTATGGGCTGCTGGCCCGATGACCTATGCGGTCCGCGACTATTTCTTGAATGGCGGGGGACAGGCGATTATTGTGCGCTTGTTTAAACCTGGGGGAACCAGTAAAGCTCAGGATGGGCACGCCCGTCTTGCGCTCGATACGCTAGCGCTGATAGCGGCCAGCCCTGGCGACTGGGGCAATGGTGCGAGCGTTTCTGTCGACACGGATGGCATCAATGATGAAGTGGCGGCCCGATACGGCTTGCAGGTTGCCGATTTGTTTAATCTGAGCGCGAGCCACAAGGGCGCAATCGAGCGCTTTGCAAATCTTTCATTCGTCGAAGGCCCGCGCCGAATTGACCGGGTACTGGCCCTGGGATCTGACCTGATTCGGCTGGATGGTAGCCTGCCTTCAACGCTCCCAGACCTTGCCAAAGTGATGGAGGCGGTGCAAGCGGGGGGGGCGGCGCTTTCAGGGGGGAGCAATGGCAGAGGGCTGACTGCGACCGACTATCGGGGTAGCCAGGAGGCTAAAACGGGTCTTTATGCGCTGGATAAAACGGATCTCTTTAACTTGCTCTGCATTCCGCCTGACAGCCGCGATGGCGACACACCGGACACGGTCTATCAGGCGGCTCTGAAGTATTGTGTAGACCGGCGGGCTCTGCTCATCGTTGACCCGCCCAGTGCCTGGAGCGCCGATCCGAATAAAGCAGCAGCAGCGGCAAAAGCGGGCCTGAGCAGTTTGGGCCTTTCGGGAACGGATGCGCGGAATGCTGCGCTCTATTTCCCGCGAGTCGTTCAGGCCGATCCGTTGCGCGAAGGACAACTGGATACGTTTGCGCCCTGCGGTATTGTTGCAGGGGTGATGGCGCGTATGGATACCCAGCGCGGCGTTTGGAAAGCACCCGCAGGACTGGATGCAGCCATCAGTGGCACTCAGGGTTTGAGTGCGAATTTGACGGATGCTGAGAATGGCATGCTCAACCCGATCGGGATCAACTGTCTCCGCTTTTTCCCCATTGCAGGGCGCGTTGTTTGGGGGGCGCGTACGCTGCGGGGTGCCGATCAACTGGGGGATGAGTATAAGCATATCTCGGTGCGTCGGCTGGCCCTTTTTATCGAAGAGAGTCTTTATCGGGGGACCCAATGGGTTGTCTTTGAACCGAATGATGAATCGCTCTGGGCGCAGATCCGGATGAACATTGGTTCGTTTATGCAGTCTCTGTTTCGGCAGGGGGCGTTCCAGGGGCAATCGCCTCGCGATGCCTATTTTGTCAAATGCGATGCTGAAACAACGACCCAAAATGACATTAATCGGGGGATTGTTAATATCGTCGTTGGCTTTGCACCGCTGAAGCCTGCTGAGTTTGTCATTATCAGTTTGCAGCAAATGGCTGGACAGGCATAAATGGGTATTCCATGCCCCTAAGACTCAATCGAAGATAAGATAACGTTCCAGGAGGAGAATTCGGATGCAATTCAATGTCAACGCGGGTCGGATCGATCCGTACAAAAATTTCAAATTCCGCGTCAAATGGGATGGACGCTATGTTGCTGGGGTGCGCAGTGTCGGATCGCTTAATCGTTCCACTGAGGTGATTGAATATCGGCAGGGTGGCGATCCCAGTATGGCGATCAAGTCTCCTGGACAGACGTCTTTTGATGCCATTACGCTGGAGCGCGGTGTGACTCACGATGTTGAGTTTGAGCGGTGGGCCAATAAGGTGTGGAATTTTGGCTCTGGATTGGGGGCGGAGGTTTCGCTGAAGGACTTTCGCAAGGACATTATTATTGAGATGTACAACGAGGCGGGGCAGCTGGCGATTGCCTACAAAGTCTATCGTTGTTGGGTGTCTCAGTTTACGGCGCTTCCGGATCTGGATGCCAGTGGCAATGATTTTGCGATTGAGTCGATCCAGCTGGAAAATGAGGGTTGGGAGCGCGATTATAGCGTTGGCGAGCCGACGGAACCGAGCTTTTTAGAGCCAGCTGCGTAAATTGGGGTGCGAACTGAAGTGCGATGATTGTTCAGAGTTTACCGTGCAGCCTTTATCCAATCATCTGATTCTGCAGGTTTGGGAAGCGGGACAGCGGCAGCATCCAGTCGACCGGGCGCTGACCATCCTAGCGGCAACCTACAGCGATATGCCGTGGGAGATGTTGGCTCGCCTCAGTGTTGGTCAGCGCGATGACCGGTTGCTGGGTCTTTACGAGCAGACGTTTGACTCGCGTTTGGTGGGAACGGCGGATTGTTCTCAGTGCGATGAGTCGTTAGAGTTTGCGATGCCGATTGCGGCTATGCGTCCGGCGAATCGGGAGGAGCGGATCGGGTATGAGTACTTGTTCGAACAGGATGGGTATCATCTGCGGTTTCGTCTTCCTAACAGTTTCGATCTGGCTGCGATCGCAAAGCAGGCGCAGGAGACAGGTGCAGCAATGGACAGTACAGCTGCGTCCCGGTTATTGCTTCAACGGTGCGTTCTGGAGCCTGCCTACCAAGGGCAAACGATCGAGGTTTCGGCGCTGCCGGCTGCGATATCGGCTGCGATCGCCGCCCAAATGAACCAGATCGATCCTCAGGCGGATATTACCCTGACGATTAACTGCCCAGCTTGCGAGCATTCCATGACAGTCGTGCTGGACATTCTGGCGTTCCTCTGGGCCAAAATCAGCGCCCAGGCCCGACGCATCTTGCGCGATGTCCATATCCTGGCCGGGGCTTATGGGTGGCACGAGACAGACATTCTGGCCATGAGTACGGTCAGGCGACAGGTTTATCTGGATATGCTGAGGCAACGAGCAGGATCGTGAGTTATTTTCTAAACCACCTGGCCAGTCGAGTCTTGGGGGAGAGTCCTGTTATCCGACCCCTGATTGACTCTATGTTTGCGCCACCAACCGAGTTGCGTAGCGAAGGTGGGCCATCTCTGCTGGAACGACCCACTGGACAGTTGATGGGCGAGACGTTCCCTCCGATTGAACCCGCCAGTGAGACGGAAACAGCAGCGGAGCCGCTAACTCCCCCACCCCAGTTCCCCGTCGTGCAACCGATACAGTCCAGGTCACGCTCTCAGTCTGACTTACCTGCAGAGGGAGCACCCTCGTTACTTCCACCCGTGACTGCCGCTCAGACTGCTGTGCCGGTTCAGGGGTCTGGACAGGAGACAAGTGGACATGACCGCGCTCGGCCTGCAGCGGTTTCGCCGATGGCGAACTTTTCTGATGAAGATGTTTCTAACGCGGAACCGTCAGTCTCCGATCGACCTGAATCTACATCTGCCCCTTTAGCACGACAGTCAGCCAAACGACAGTCAGCAAAACGACAGCAGACCCATCAACACCCTGCCCGATCGGCATCTGGGGACGTCTTAGGGCACGATATAGAAGCTCAAACTGGCGATTTGCCGTCTGGGGAGCGGCTGAGGTCGCTGTCGCCCGATCGGGCAGAATCCGGTTCGCTGTTACCTCCTGCTGCAGGACGCTTGCAACCACCGACGCGGGTTCCAGTTGAGGCGCAACCTGGAGCTGCTGGTGCGATCGCGGCGGGTTCAGTTTCTTCCGTTTCTGCGGGTTCAACGCCTGCGGGTTCCACTCCTGTGGGATCGGAGACTTTATCGGCTGGGGTGCGATCGCAATCGATATCGATCGAACAAAAACAAGTTGTGCCGCAACAGGGTGATGCAACTGCTAAAGAGACAGCAGGACATCAACAGGCTCAACCGGTCAGACCTACTGTCGTCACCTCAGCCAGACCGCTGACTGAGGCTGCGATAGCCACACCAGCGCGACAGCCACAAACCGATTTGGGTTCCACACCAGACAGCAGTGCCCGTCAACCTGCTGTATCTCCTCATCACTTGCCAAGGGTTGCTTCAGAGATGATTGCAGCTGCTACCCCTGAACTGATTCAGCCAGGGAAAATCGATATCAACAGTGCTCCAGTCCAGTTCAGCAACCGTCCTGCTTCGCTGTTTCCTCTTGTGCCGATGGAGAATGCTCCGCCAGTGGAGACGCTAACTCCGGCTATCTTAGACACAGCGGCCCAAGCAAGAGCGCTGTCCAACGCAGGAGAACGCCAGACCGCTGTCCCGATTGATGGGGAACCCTTTTTATCGAGTCAGGCAAACAGGGAACCTGCGATGGCAGAGTGGCCAACGCGAAGGCCATCGCTCCAGGTTTCGATTGGTCGGGTGGAAGTCAGAGCGATGCCGCCCCCACCCCCACCCCCACCCCCACCCAAATCGGCACCTGCCAGGACGCAACCCGTCCTGAGCTTAAATGATTACCTCAAACAGCGTAGGGAGAGACGGCGATGAGCAACCATCTGGCCATTGCCACGGTGACGGCTACCTTCAGTCAGCTTTTGCAGCAGGCGGCCACTGAGGCCGTTCCAGGGGCCACAGTGACGACCAAGCGTCCTGAACAAGTCGACCAGGGTATTCCTGAAACCAGAGTGAATATTTACCTCTATCAGGTCAGTCCGAACCTGAACATGCGCAATGCCGATCTGCCAACCCGACAGCGCAACGCCAAGCTGGTGCAGCAACCAGTGGTGGCCATTGACCTGTTTTATCTGGTCAGTTTTTACGGCGATGAGAATCAGTTAGAACCGCAGCGCCTTTTGGGCAAGACGTTAAGCACTATCCATGCCCAACCGATCCTGACGCCTGCCCGCATTCGCGACACTATCCGTACGGCCACAGCATCGGACACAGAACACTACCTGGCGAGTTCAGATCTGGCGGACCAGATTGACCAGGTGCGCTTTACCCCAGGGTCTCTGACGCTGGAAGAGTTCTCCAAGCTCTGGTCCCTGCTCTCGTTTCATGCTCCCCATGCGCTTTCCTTGATTTACCAGGCATCGGTGGTGTTGATTGAGGCGGATGGAAGACCTGAACGGGCGCTTCCAGTGCGGGGCAGTCGATTTGGGGCTGCGCCCTTTGCCCAACCCAGCCTCGATCGGGTGCAGGCAGCGACAGGCGTTCGCGATCCGATCGTAGCGGGCAGTGCTGTGATGCTGGTGGGCCAGCGGCTGTTGGGGGAGGAGACTCGCGTGCGCATTGGCGACGTTGAGGTGGTTCCCGTCTGGGAGCAAACCAGCGACACCCGGATCGCCTTTTCGCTGCCGAATGGACTGCGAGCGGGCATCCAAAAAGTTCAGGTCTGCTCTGGCGTTCGCAGTGCTGCTGGCAGCAGTTCTCAGGTGGCGAACGGATCGGGTACGAGCAGACAAGGGGGAAATGGGCAGATGACGCCACAGTCGTATCTGGCGGAATCGAATGTGATACCGTTTGTTCTGCGACCCACCCTTGCATCAGTGACCGCAACCAATGCCACCACGATCGCAGTGACATTGGATCCAGCCGTGGGTCGAGATCAGCGGGTTATTTTGTGGCTGAATGAGTTGAATCCGCCCCGCGATCGCGCAGCTCGTAGCTACAGTTTTCAGGCACCCACTAGTAATGGCATCAGCTCCAGCAATACAGGGGCAGCAGCGCTGGAAACGAACGCGATCGCATTCACCATCCGCAACGTTGTCTCAGGGGACTACCTGATCCGCGTCCATGTGGATGGAGCGGAGAGTCCGCTGACAATCGATACAGATCCCAACAGCCCTACCTACGACCAATACGTCAGCCCAAGAGTGACCATTCCAGCATGACCGAGATCTCCTGGCTCGAAGCCAACCAGCGTTACTTGATGATGGCGGTCGATCGGGTCAAAACCGCTCTTCTGAAACACGTCAGCGTCTCTAGCAGTGCTTTCTCCTGGACTGAGCCAGCGGCACTCGCAGCCCTGCAAGCATCAGCCCAAAAATCGCAGGCAGAACTGGCTGCAGCTATGCACCCACTCCCAGCCCTGGAAATGCTCTGTCAACAATTTCACCTCTCCGATTTTGAGCGATCGGTTTTGTTGCTCTGCGCCGGGCCAGAACTGGACACATCCTTTGCCGCAGCCTGTGCCGAGGCCCAGGGAGATCCCGAACAACCGCATCCGACCTTTAGTTTAGCGATGGCCGCTCTGCCTCAGCCCAACTGGCAAGCCATTACCCCCGAAGCAGCTCTACGCCACTGGCAGCTGATCGACCTGGGACCCGGCCCCTCTCTGGTGACCAGCCCCCTGCGCATCAACGAACGGATTCTGCACGCGCTTGTTGGCTTGTCCTATCTGGATACCCAACTGGCTGGGATCGTCAATCCTGCACCGCCCCCAGAAGAGTTAGCGCCCTCCCACCAGGAGATCGCCGATCGCATCGCAACTCTCTGGCGTCAGGCCCAACCGACCGATCGTCTCCCAGTCATTCAACTCTGCGGCCTGGAGCGGGCCGACAAACAAGCCATTGCTGCCACGGCCTGCGCCGCAATCGGACTGCGACTGCACGTCATGCTAGCCCACACCCTGCCGACCACAGCCACCAACCTGGCGGCCCTGGCCCGACTGTGGGAGCGCGAGGCCATCCTGTTACCGGGTGCGTTACTGCTGGACGGCGACGATCTACAAAACAACGACAGCCTTCATCACAATGCTCTTACCTGGTTGATTGAGTACACAGAGGGTGCCCTCATGATCGCGGGCCAAGAGCGCCGCCGCGCTCGTCCCCAAAACCGGACCCTGGTCACCTATGATGTCGCTAAACCCTCCACCTCCGAACAACGTCAACTCTGGCAGCGTGCCCTCAACAATCACCCAATCGCCTCTCCTCTCAATGGCCAGCTCGATCCGCTGGTGGCTCACTTTGACCTGACTGCCCCTGCAATTCGAGCTGCGATCGCAAACTTACCCCCAGAGACCGCCAACAGTCCGGGGGAAAATACCCATCCCAATCTCCCCACCGATCGCGCCCCCAACGAAACTCAATCATCCGTTATCAATCATCCATCATCAATTCTTGCGTCTCTCTGGCAAACCTGTCGGGTCCAGGCCCGTCCCCGCCTAGACGACCTGGCCCAGCGCATTGAGGCCCTGGCCACCTGGGAAGATCTCGTGCTTCCCCAAGCGCAACAAGCGATGTTGCACGAAATTGTCACCCACGTGCGTCAACGCTTGACCGTCTATGGTGCCTGGGGGTTTGCAGGCAAAAGCAAACGCGGCCTCGGCATCAGTGCCCTGTTTGCAGGCAGCAGCGGCACCGGTAAGACAATGGCCGCCGAAGCAATTGCCCAAGAACTGCGGCTGGACTTATATCGCATTGACCTGAGCGCCACCGTGAGCAAATACATCGGCGAAACCGAGAAGAATCTGGCCCGCATCTTTGATGCTGCTGAAGCAGGCGGTACGATCCTGCTATTTGACGAAGCCGATGCCCTGTTTGGCAAACGCAGCGAAGTGAAAGACAGCCACGATCGCCACGCCAATATTGAAGTCAGCTACCTGCTCCAGCGCATGGAAGCCTACCGCGGTCTGGCCATCCTGACCACCAATATGAAGGATTCCTTAGACCCCGCCTTTTTACGTCGCCTGCGCTTTATCGTGCAATTTCCCTTCCCCAATCGGTCGCAGCGCATCCAGATCTGGCAGCGTATTTTCCCCGTTCAAACCCCCACCGCAGCCCTGGACATCGAAAAACTGGCACGGCTCAATATGGCCGGTGGCAACATCCGCAACATTGCCCTGAACGCTGCCTTCCTCGCCGCTGAAGCCCAGGAACCGGTGGGCATGAACCACCTCCTGCGAGCCACCCGCAGTGAATATCTCAAATTGCAGAAACCCCTGACCGAAGCCGAAGTCAAAGATTGGATTGAAGATGAATCTGGAGGACAACATGAACTCAAAATTCAAAACTAAGAATTCACAATCATATGAAATTAATCTGAAGATCGATAGTCTCATCCTGCACGGGTTTCCCAGTACCGATCGAGCGCGGATTGCGGCAGCGGTGCAACGCGAGCTGACGCGGCTGCTGGCGGAGCAAGGCGTGCCTCCAGCGCTGGCCCAGGGAAGGATCGATCTGGCTGCGATTGATGGCGGACAATTTGAAGCCGTCAGCGGCATGCCTGCTAATGTAGTAGGCTGTCAGATTGCGCAGCAAATCTATACCTCTCTTGGATAAAGCGAACCGATGAATACCGTCGTTTTAGAAGAAAACCAGCGGCTTTCCCAATCGTTATTGTGGGGGATGCAGCGCCGCTTTTTTGAGCAACAGGGCATCCGAGCCTGGAGCGAAGGATGGGTTCCCCACTACGCCACCAGCAATCCTATGATGGCGCGGGCCTACGCTCAGGTCGTGCTGGGATTTCTTCGAGACTGGTGCGCAGGTGATGCCTGGCATAGTGCAGAGAAACCCGCAGAAACTGCCCTGGACCCAACCCAACCTGTTTACATTGCAGAGCTGGGGGCAGGTTCGGGGCGCTTTGCTTACCATTTTCTGCGCCAGTTTGCCGAGATGATGGACCGATCGTCGCTGCGAGATCTATCGTTTACCTATCTCATTGCTGACCTGGCCCCAGCTAACCTGGACTTTTGCCGCAAACATCCCAAGTTGCAACCGTTTTTAGAACAGGGACAGCTAGACTTTGTCCGCTTTGATGCTGTGACGGATGGGCAGCTTCATCGTTTGCATGCTAACGTCACCTTAACTGCGGAAACGTTGCGCAATCCCCTGGTGGTGCTGGCCAACTACTTTTTCGACAGCATTCCCCAGGATGTTTTTACGGTGCGCGGTGGCCAACTCTATGAGTCGTTACTGACCTTGCACTATCCCACATCAGCACCCGCTCTGGACGATCCGGAGCTGGATAGTGGCACCTTTTTCAAAGCGCTGACGTTGGCCTACACCGATCGCCCGGTGACAACCGACTATTATGGAAATGCTGAGCTGGATAGCATTTTAGCGAATTATGCAGCGAACCTGACTGATACAACGGTTATGTTCCCTACAGTCGGGCTGCGCTGTTTGGACAATTTGCGTCAACTGGCCCGGGATCGATTGTTGCTGCTTTCAGCGGACAAGGGCTACAGTCGGTTAGGTGCGATCGCAGGTCGCGGCCATCCCCGTCTCACACTCCACGGTGGCTGCTTCTCATTCTCAACAAACTACCATGCCCTGGCCGAATATACGGCTCAGAAGCAGGGAGAAGCCCATACGCTTCCCGACTCTCCCGTCAGCCTGAACCTCTGCGCTTTTCTCTTTGGCCGCCCAGCTGAGGGGTATTTGGAAACTGGACTGGCCTACCAGCAGGCCATTGTTCAGGGGGGACCGAGCGATTTCTTTGGCCTGAAGAAAGCAGCAGAACAGCATTATGAAGCCTTTAGTCTGCCCCAGCTGATTGGTTACCTGCGCCTGAGTCAGTGGGATGCCAATATCTTCTTTGGGGCCTTGCCCACATTGCTAGCCCATGCCGAAACCGTGACGTCACCCTGGAACCAGGAACTAATCGTAGCAATTGGACACCTCTGGCAAAACTATTACTTTATTGGCGAAAAGCGAGATATGGCAGCTTATCTGGCGCAACTGCTCCATGTCCTCGGCCGCAAAGCAGAGGCGCTGACGTTTTATTCAATTTCTCTGGAGCGTCACGGCCCCATCGCAAGCACTTTCTACAATATGGCGCTGTGCTACCAACACCTGGGTCAGGTCGAGAAAGCACAACAGCTTCACAGTCAGGCACTGACCCTCGCTCCCAACCTGGAAATGTCCCAGCGTAAAACCTCGATCTTACAGCCCCAAAGGAAGCTGCTGCGAGCCACTTTGCCTGCAGGTGGATATCGATTGCCCATTGGGTGATAATTCAAAATTCAAAATTAAGACTTCAAAATGTCGTTGAATATTTTCCCCCTCGTTCTCGCTTGAAGGGGTAGTGACGATGGTGCAAAATCACATAAACTTCGGCACCTGATTCACACAAACTTCAGCACCTGATTCACACAAACTTCGGCACCCCCATTAGGCATTTTCTTAGCAACGGAGAAATTTTGGTCGCTAAGGGTCTGTCAAGAAATAACTTCACACTTTCGTAGGGATTTTAATTCGTGGTTTGATGATGTAATTCCAGTGTGGACAAATTTTACGTCGTATGATGTTCAAAGCATTCATCTCCTCGTTCGAGACCTTTTATCTTTATCTGGTACTTCTTCTTGAGTAAGGCAGCTTTTATCTTGAGGCCGACCTCAGTGGTTATCCCTCGAATCAATGCCAACATGATGGGGAGTGAGCGAAGTAGAATGCCTGCCCAGTTGAGGCTAATGAAGCTAAACAGCCGATGCTCAATAGGATTCCACTTTGATGTTCCTGTGGGATAGTGACAAACCATTACCTCTAGTTGGAACCGATCCACAAAAGCAACTTGCAGTTGTCGTTTCCAATTTCGAATCCGATAACCGTTGCTCCCCCCAGCATCACACAAAATCAGCAATTTGCTTTCCCGAGTAAATCTAGGACGATCTTTGCGTTGCCACCAACGGACAATCGCATCCACCGCAAACTCTGCGGTATCTGCCGTAATGCCGACATAAACGTAACCCAGATTATGAGCAACATCATAGATTCCATATGGGACTGCTTTTGCGAGAGCCTATTTGGGGAAGTCGTGTGAGTTGACCTGTTCCAGTTTCCGGGTCCAGACCCGACCCGGATTTTTAAAATTTCCAATCAACTCTTTCTTTTTACTGTCCACACTGATGACAGGATGTCCGGCCTGCATGAACAGCTGTTTAACACGTCGAATATATCTGAACTGGCAGTCTCGTTGCGTCCCAGCTTAGCTAATACTTTTGCGATTCATCTTGAGAGAGCACTTTTGTTACTTGAGCACCCGCCGGATGATTTCATGACTGAGCTGTACTCCCTGGGCGTGCAGTGCCTGACTCAACCTTCTCAAGCTTCAACGCACCCATTTTTTGCTGGTCATCGGATCTCCAGCTGTTTCTTCCTCAACTAGAATTTGGAGGTATTTCACAACTTCTGGTGTTTTTTTTCGACGGATTTACGTCCGCCGCCTGAACGCCGAATCTGGTTGACTGGGCGTTCGCTAAAGTATTGTCCAATTCTCGTCGTCCTCGTCGAATGGTATTCACATGCATTCCGGTGATTTGAGACATCAATTTTGTGCCTCCATGTCCCAGTTTTTTTGCTTCTAATGCGACATACCATCGGCGGCGTTGTTCATCAAGACACTCTAAAAATTGGTTAAGTTGACGATGCAATTCCTTGATGGGATCGTTGCCAGACTGCTGGCATCTCTGACACTGGCATTGATGCACTAATTTCTTGCTCACTTTCTAGACTCAACTTTCTGCCGAACCAGTGAGGTTACTCTATCGTAAAAGTGTGAAGTTATTTCTTGACAATACCTAAGGCCCAGTCGAAGCAACGCCGCACTATGCTCAACCATCAGGCACCTCGCACACCTCCTCTCCCTGCAAATACTGCAACCATTCCACCAGCTCCAGATCGTCCAGTCGCCTGCGACTGGATTTACTAAACTTCGCTTGCAGCCGTCGGGCAATCTCAGCCGCACTCCAGCCCAAGCGACGCTGCTGCAACTGGATCTGCACTAGCACTTCGCTCAGATCGAGCGGCTCATCGCCAAGGTCAGGAACACCTTCGCACTCAAGCTCGCTGACTGCGATCGCTCCGCCGTTAAGCTCCTTGCAGGAATCAAACTCAAAGGCAACGCTCAACTGTTCCCAACACTCCTCTTCCTGCTCGCAAGCTAGACCCAGTTGCGGGTTGGAGTCTTCTCCCTGAGCAATCGAAGCATCAACGCTCAATGACTCCCTTCCAACTAAAACATCTGGCTCGGAACCGTTTGCTCTAGCCGCGCTCAACTCAACCCTGGATGTACCGCCGGGAGTTTCCCCCCCAAACCCCCCCTCCTCGATAGCAGTAGTGGGGTCAGATTCGCCTGCATCGCAATCTGACCCCACTACCTGCCCAAGCTTCTTCCGTCGATCTGCTTGTAACTCCATTGCCGCAACTAATAGCCGCGATCTCACGTCGCTGACTCCTGAAATCGTCCGTAATTCTTTGTTTCCCTCTGCCTGCAACCGGTTCGGATGCCACAGCTCTTTGTGCTTGTAGAGGGTCTCTAATGAGATCCCGTAGCTGCTCAGGGCGCGGGCACGGGCAGTTGCTCCTGCCGGTAGCTCGCTTTTTTCCTCTAGCTCGGCTAGCGCCGCGCAGATGCGCTCTCTCGCTTCTCTAGCTCGTTTCTCGTTCTCGCTTTCCCCGCTGCTCTCGCTGGCTGCTTCGCTGGCGCTGTTGCTCTGGCTGTAGGGGTAATACTTCGGGCTTCGCTGCACGCACCGCGCCCACTCGGCGGCTCGCTCTTCTATCTCGTCCTGGTGGTCGCAATAGTCCGCGTAACCGGGCAGCGCTCTGGCAATGGTGACGATGTCATCGACCAGGGCTTGCCCTTTTAACGGGGCTTCGGCGTAGAGGATATGGCCGAAGACGTAGCTCCTCATCGCGATCCGCCCTAACAGTTGATTGGTTTGACCTTCTCCCGTCCACCCTGCTTCAACCTCGGCGTTCAGGTCGTTGAGGAATTTGTCGGCGCTGGCGGTCAGGCGATGGCGCACCCGGCGGCATTGTTTCAGCAGCTGCTCTAGCGTTGCTGCGCTCAGGTCGTTTTGGCTCTGCGCTAGCTGCCATTGGCTGGTGAAGCGCTCCCGGCTGCCCCGGATCGGCTCGAGGACCTCGTTTAATAGGTAGGAGCCGGCTTGCATGGGCAGGCGATGGCCGTTGTATAGGGTGGGGCTGCCTTCGGGCAGGTAGGGCTTCAGCTGGGGGAAGATTTCTAGCTGGCCAGGGGCGGGTTTGTATCCCTGGTTCTCCAGCAAGGTGGTCACGGCGGCGGCGATTTTCCAGGAGAGTTGCGCTTCGCTAAAGGGAAAGTACAGGTGAATGCCTTTGCTGTCGCTGGAGGTGCAGGTGATGGCGCGTACTAACCCCAATGGCTCTAATGCTTCTTGC
>JGI12316J14372_10001165_pt1 | contig 36571 bp, 33 predicted proteins | sample MarCyaLeptolynsp_FD_14372 | JGI IMG/M metagenome (IMG submission 14372)
AAAGGCGACGCCGTGTCGCTCAACGGCGAACGGATGTCACCGGCAACGCTTTTCGCAAAGCTGAACGACTATGGCCGCGACAACGGCATCGGCCGTCTCGACATGGTCGAAAACCGTTTCGTCGGCATGAAGAGCCGCGGCATCTACGAAACTCCGGGCGGCACCATCCTGCTGACCGCGCACCGGGCAATGGAATCGATCACGCTCGACCGTGGCGCTGCGCATCTGAAAGACGAACTGATGCCGCGTTACTCGGAACTGATCTATAATGGCTTCTGGTTCTCGCCCGAACGCGAAATGCTGCAGGCGCTGATCGACAAGAGCCAGGAACACGTCACTGGTTCTGTCCGCCTGAAACTCTACAAGGGCAATGTCATTCTGGTGGGACGGTCGTCTCCCTATTCGCTCTATTCCGAAGAGCTCGTCACCTTCGAGGACGATCAGGGGGCCTATGACCAGAAGGATGCCGCCGGCTTCATCAAACTGAACGCCCTGCGCCTGCGGACGCTGGCCAAGCGCGACCGGCTCGACTGAGGCAAACCGACATGACAACACCGGCTGCAGCGAAACTGACGGAAGATCTCGCGGCGGCCGGTTTTTTGTGTCTGGGTGGATTTGAACCCGGCGCTGGCGACGGAGTCCCCGATATTTCAGGTGGCAGTGCGGTCACGAACCTGCTTCTGATCGGCAGCACCGGTCCGTCGCTTTGGCCGAGTTTCCGCACCACTCCGGAATTCGCCGACCCAGCTCCCCATGCGCTTGACCGGTATACCAAACGTGCGCTCTCACAAATCGCTGCGGACCATCGTTACGAAGTCCTGTTTCCATTTGAGGGCCCGCCCTATTTCCCATTCCAGCAGTGGGCGTTGAAATGCGGCGGTTTCTCTCAAAGCCCGCTTGGGGTTCTGGCGCATGCGCAGTACGGCCCCTGGACCGGTTTCCGGGCCGCGTTTCTGACATCCGAGCCTGTCATCGCGACACCAGCGCCTACGGTATCCGGCCCGTGCGAGACCTGTTTCGACAAGCCGTGCGTGACGGCCTGCCCGGTTGACGCGATTTCGCCTGAGACGGGCTATGACGTGCCGGCGTGCAAGACGCATCTGGCCTCCGACCCCGCGATCGCCTGCTGGTCCGGGTGCCTCGCCCGGCACGCCTGCCCCTATGGCGGTGATCACAAGCCGTCACCCGAGACGGCGCGGTTTCACATGGAGAGTTTTGTCGGGCTCTGGGGTGCGGACCCATAAATGAGGCCGAGCTGTTCTATTTCGCGTGTGACCCGACCGCTGCAAAGGTCTCCGCGTCCCCGCCGGACAGCGGCTTGAGATGAAACCAGCCGACCTGACGCGGCTGAAATAGATTTCTGGCCTTGCGGGTGAAAAGCGGCGGCTGGTGATCGCCGACGAGAAGGATCTCTGTTTCCTTGAGGTTCTCGTTCAGGGCAATGTCCCGGACGAGGTGCGATACGTTCAGCCATTGCTCGCTCATGCGGCACAGCTCACGATCTTCAAAGACACCGCCGTCATCACACGAAAGCCTTGCTGGCACTTCACCGGGCAAAACCGGCTTGTGTGAATTCAGCGTTAGCCAGTAGACAAACCTCGGCCGGGATTCCTCCTCGGTCAGGAACGCTTCTACGGATCTCGCCACATCGGCATCGCACAGGCCCTTGAAGGTCACACCGCAAAGGGGCAGCGGCTCGCCCGTTGCCAGTCCTGCCTTGTTTTCCCGAAAATAGAGCTCTTCGAAGCCGATTTTCGGAAACCAGTCCTTGCGCTCGAAAAACTCTTCAGTGAACGCGTGGAACGCTGCGGTTCTGTAGCCGGCTTCCGAGGCCCGTTTTGGCAGGCAGTCGGTATCGCCACGTTCGCGAAAATCCCGATAATCCGCCCTGACGTTGCAGAGTTCCCTGGCTTCCCCAGAGGTTGTCGAACCGAAATATTCGGTTGCGCCCTGCTCGACGGCATATTTTTTGCGGATGTCTTCCTTGAGCAGCGGCCCCCAAATGAGGTTCTGGTGCTCTTGCGAGGAAAAGGCACCGAGCCCCTCCACCATCACGATAAGCACGTCGCTTCTTCCGCCGTTGTCGGTCAGGTGTGACACACCCGATTTCAGACTTGCTGCATCCTCGATCGGCTCAAACTTCTCGGCAAACTGCATTTGCAGGTTCATCAGATCCTGTGGAGCTGTGTTTATCCAATAGTCAAAACCGCCAAAAATCATCGCAACGAGCAGGAACGGAACAAGAGAAATCCGGTCGCGGCGCTTCTTCAGGCTGACGACGACCTTGTACGTCAGCACGAACGCAACAGTCAGGACGGCAAAGACAACGAGATACGTAATCGATTGCGCGATGTTGAGCTCACCCAGGAACTGCAGGGAGTCCAGAAGCATGGCAAGCGGCATCTGGAAGTAGCGCGATACGAATGCGGCAGCGTCCAGCGCCATGACACAGAATAACAAGAACAGGAACACGAACCTGTTCACGAAAAGACCCGTAAGGCACACAAGCGCCAGAGCAAGCACGAACTCTGCTCTTGGAGGGCTATAGAAAATACTCAGTACAAAAAAGATAATGTTGCACAGGAAAAGCGGTAAGATCGCGAATTTAATGGTTTCTTTTGAAAAGAACCTGGAGTCACGAAGGGACCTGAGCCCAGCAAATGAAAGCCGCATAATGATCGACTCGACAACACGTGAAAGTGGAGCTGGGTTGTATCATTTCAGACTTTAAGAAATGGATAATTCCGGGCGGACAGGCGACACACCGAAGCTGTGCAAAGTGGGGTTGGCGCGCGTCAACCCAACCGAAGAACGCCGTCCTGATCCGGGCAAGTTTCAAGCGCTTCTGCAGCCGTGCGGCCATCGCCAAGGGGGGCGTCCGGCCAGATCTCGGCAAGCGGAATGAGCACAAAGGCCCGCTCGCCCATCCTGGGATGCGGTACATCCAGATTATCCTCATGGATCTTGCGGACACCGTAGATCAGAACATCCACGTCGATAATCCGGGGACCCCAACGTACTTCGCGAATGCGGCCGAGCTCGTTTTCAATCTCAAGGCAGCGTCCCAGCAGGGCCTGTGGGCTCAGCACCGTATCAACGATTACACAGATGTTGACGAAATCATCCTGCGGTACGGGGCCCCAGGGCGGCGTCCGATAATTTGATGAGCGCGCGACCATCGTGATGCCGTCGGTTTCGTCAAGAAGCCGGACCGCTTCGTCGAGATTTGCGGCGGGATCCCCGAGGTTGGATCCGAGCCCGAGGGCGCAGCGGGTCGGTGCATCAGGCATGCTGTGGGTCGTGGTCATATCAGACAGGCGTCCGTTCCAGATGAGTGGCCTCCAGCATACGCACGCAATCCGCATGCGGACCGACATCATGCGCCCTGACGATCGCCGCCCCTTTGAGGAGCGTTGTCATGTGAACCGCCATGGACCCGTGAAGTCGGTCGTCGGTCTCCACATTCAGGACCGCGCCGATCATCCGTTTTCGCGACGCGCCGGCCAGGACTGGACACCCGTGCTTTTTGAGCGTTTCGAAACGGTTCAAGATGACGAAATTCTGATCAACGGTCTTGCCGAACCCGAAACCGGGATCAAGGATTTGTTTTTCGTTCGGGATCCCGGCCTTTTCCGCCAGACCTAGTGATCTCTCGAAGAACCGGTCGATATCGTCGAGAATGTCGATGCTGCCATCTGCCCTGTCCCGATTGTGCATCATCACGACATGGACGCCGGCCTCTGCCACCGCATCGGCCATTTCCGGATCCCGTTGCAGGCCCCAGACATCGTTGACAATCACAGCCCCCGCGCGACAGGCCCGGCGTGCGATCTCTGCCTTATACGTGTCGATGGAAACAGGCGTGCCAAGCTCGCAGACGGGCTCCAGGACAGGTGCCAGACGGCGCCATTCGTCTTCCAGGGCGACCGGGTCTGAACCGGGGCGCGTGCTTTCCGCGCCGATATCGAGAATGTCGGCCCTTTCGGCGATCATCGCTCTTGCATGCGCCAGGGCTGCCGTTTCCTCATTGTGGCGTCCTCCGTCGGAGAACGAGTCCGGCGTGACGTTCAGGATGCCCATCACATGGGCACGATTTGTCGGCAATTCGTATCGGGCGGCTTTCGCCATGCGGGAGATCCTCTCTAACTCGCATCGACTGATGCCCGTTCACCGCGACCGGGTCAAGCGGACGACATCTTCCTTGACGCGATGCGGGACTGATCTACTCGGCAGCCGCCAGACGTGTCGCCCTGTTCTTGAAGACAAGGTGCAGAACAATGCCGACCAGCGGCATCAGAGGAAGAACCGTCGCAAGCCCGATCAGCGGGCTACCCAGAGCGGCGACGATGAGACCGGCGAGGATGCCGCCGCCAAATTGCATGAAACCCGTCATCGCCGAAGCCGCTCCGGCAATATGGGGAAAGGGTGCCATTGAATCGGTGAAGCTCGCGGGCAGAACGAATGCGAGCGCGAACACGAACACGGCCACGGGCCCCATGACCGTCAGGACCGTCGGCTCCATGGTCAAGGTCAGGACGCACATCAGCGACGAAGACACAACCCATAACATCATGCCGACCGGAACGAGCCTGTGCGCTTCCATCCGCTTGAGCAGCCGCCCCGTTACGATTGTCCCGACAATGAAAGAACCGGACTGGATGATCATCACCATGCCGAATAGTGACGGCGACAATCCGACTTCGTCCATCAGAACGAACGGAAGAACATTTGCGAGCGCGTAAAGACCGCCCAGTCCGCACCCGATCAGAATGCTGGGGGAGAGAAATCTCGGGTCCTTGAGCAACATCAGATAGTTTGCGGCAAGTTGCCTCGGATTGAGGTGGTGCGCTCCGGGATTGGGATTGGTCTCCACCTGAAAAAGGACGATTGCGGCCATCAGCACCGCACCGTAGATCACCATGCACCAGAACACTTCTCTCCAGCCGAAGAGCTCCAGAACAAAACCGCCGATCGTGGGCGAGACGGCAGGCCCCAACGCCAGCATCATCGCGATCGTATTCATGATGTGCGCCGACGCCTGTCCGGTGAACTGATCACGTACGATCGCGCGCGAAACGGAAATGCCGACAGCCGCCCCTACGCCCTGCAGAGTGCGTGCGACGAGCATGAACTCCACCGTCGGAGCAAATGTCGCCAGGAAGCTTGAGAAAAGGTAGAGACAAAGAAACGCCAGCGTCGCGCGCTTGCGCCCGAACGCGTCGGAGAGCGGGCCGCAAATGAGCTGGGCAACCGCGAATCCGGCAAAGTAAGCGATCAGCGTCAGCTTGATCGCAGCGTCGGTCGTCCCGAACACCTCCACGAGCTTCGGCATGGCGGGGGTATAGAGCGCCATCGAAATCGGTCCGATGGCAACCAGCCCCGCGCCAAGCAAAGACGTGCGTCGCGCGCTCATGATGGCGTGTTCAGAGGTCATTTCCGTCTGCTCGGCCCCTCCTCGGAAATCAGGTTGTCCTTCATATCCTGCAAGAGCCGCTCAAGTGTGGCCCTGTCGCGCTCGGGAATGTCTTCCAGCGCACGGGAGCGTACGGACTGCAGCGCCGTCCCTATTCTTTCCAGCAACGGATCGGCTTCGGGTGTCAGTTCCACGAGTTTGGCCCGCTTGTCCTTCGGGTCCGGGCACCGCTTGATCAGATTCATCTTCTCCAGTGAATCCAGATAGCCGACCAGGGTCATCGGTTCGACATACATGATGTCGGCGAGTGCTGCCTGCCGTTGTCCCGGGTTCCGCCAGACATAAAACAGCGTGCGCGCTTCGCCGACGGTCAGTCCGGTTTCCACGTCNGACAGGGCAGTCTCGAACCGCCNGCGCAGCAAACGCGCNAGATCGACGACCAGCATCGTGACGCTGACATTCGGGTAAGCAATATTCATGATCTGTCTATTAGTAAGGTTTCCTTACGAATTAGTGCGTCATTGCGGCACTGTCAATGCGCACAATCGTCACCGCATTGCACAATTGCCGCAGGCCACGTATAAAGGCGCCAAATTCGGCGACTGCGCCGATCCCAGAAATTACACTTCCAGGCGTGTCACGGGTCCCAATCGGGCCCGTGCTGTCTTTTGGAGCCACTCATGAACCTTCGCAATATCGCCATTATCGCGCACGTCGACCATGGCAAGACCACCCTCATCGACGTTCTGCTGAAGCAGTCCGGCGCCTTCCGCGACAACCAGCGCACGGAAGAGCGGATGATGGACTCCAACGACATCGAGCGCGAACGCGGCATCACCATTCTGGCGAAAGTCACCTCGCTGGTCTGGAAGGACACCCGCATCAATATCGTCGATACACCCGGCCATGCCGATTTCGGCGGTGAAGTCGAGCGCATCCTTCACATGGTTGACGGCGTCATCCTGCTTGTCGATGCCGCTGAAGGGCCGATGCCCCAGACCAAGTTCGTGCTGGGCAAGGCCCTGAACCTCGGTCTGAAACCGATTGTCGCCATCAACAAGATCGACAAGCCGGAACAGCGCGCCGACGAGGTTCTGGACGAGGTGTTCGACCTGTTCGCAGCGCTTGATGCGAACGAGGAGCAGCTCGACTTTCCGGTTCTTTACGGCTCGGCCAAGCAGGAATGGATGGCACCGGAGCCGGACGGGCCGCAGGACAATATGGACCCGCTGTTCGACATGGTCCTGGACAAGGTCGCCCCGCCTGAAGCCGACCCGGGCGAGTTCCGCATGCTGGCAACGACGATTGAGTCCGACCCCTTTCTCGGCCGCATTCTGACCGGTCGCATCGTGTCAGGCACTGCGCTGCCCAACATGGCCATCAAGGGTCTTGCGCGTGATGGCAGCGTTGTGGAAAGCGGCCGCATTTCGAAGATCCTGGCCTTCCGTGGCCTGGAACGCCAACCGATCGAACAGGGTGAAGCGGGCGACATCGTTGCCATTGCCGGAATGACCAAGGCGACGGTTGCCGACACGCTGTGCGCCACGAGCATCGAAGAGCCGCTGCAGGCCCAGCCGATCGACCCCCCCACCCTTTCCATGACCTTCCGCGTCAACGACAGCCCGCTGGCCGGAACGGAAGGTTCCAAGGTTCAGTCCCGCGTCATCCGCGAACGGCTGATGAAGGAAGCGGAAGGCAACGTCGCCCTCAAGGTCGAGGACACGGACGAGCCGGACGCATTCGTGGTGTCCGGACGCGGCGAATTGCTGCTCGCGATCCTGATTGAGAACATGCGCCGCGAAGGCTATGAACTCGGCGTCGGCAGGCCCCGCGTTGTCTACCAGTTCGATGACGCCGGCAACCGCCTTGAGCCGATCGAGGAAGTCATCATCGACGTCGATGAAGAGCATTCCGGTGTCGTGGTACAAAAGCTGCAGGAGCGCAAGGCCGACCTTCTGGAGATGAAACCCTCCGGCGGCGGCCGCACCCGTCTGGTGTTCAACGCCCCGACCCGCGGCCTGATCGGCTACCAGGCCGAACTTCTCTCCGACACGCGCGGCACCGCGATCTTCAACCGTCTGTTCCATGGTTATGAGCCCTACAAGGGCCCGATCCAGGGTCGCCACACCGGCGTGCTTTTGTCGAACGGCACGGGTGAGGCCGTGGCCTATGCGCTCTTCAACCTGGAGGACCGCGGCCCGATGATGATCGATCCGGGCACCAAGGTGTATCCGGGCATGATCGTTGGTGAACACACGCGCGGCAACGACCTTGAAGTCAATGTTCTGAAAGGCAAGCAGCTCACCAACGTGCGCGCCGCCGGCAAGGATGACGCGGTCAAGCTGACAACACCGAAGAAACTGACGCTGGAAGCTGCGCTCTCCTATATTTCCGACGACGAGCTGGTGGAAGTCACCCCCAGCTCCATCCGTCTGCGCAAGGGCATCCTCGACCCGCACGAGCGCAAACGCGCCGAACGCGCCGCCAACAAGGAATCGGCGTAAGCTGCCTGATTGCAGAGACGAAATGAATGAGCCCGGGCACTGTCCCGGGCTTTTTTCTTTCGACGTTTCCGCTCAATCGTCTTGGTTCGACCCCTGAGCGGACGTGATCCTACGCTAGGAATCGGAGCTCTGTGCATTGGCTCTATTCCAGATGCACAACCTCATTTTGAGGAGCGGGCTCACTCGCGTTTCGAAGGATGGTCATTTGCCTGAGAACCTGCCGCACATCCTTTGAGACGTCGCTTGCGCGGCTCCTCAGGATGAAGATCCGTATTGAAGTTGCCCTTCCCAGAGCCTTGGGGATCCTCAGCTAATTTCGCCAAGACCGGGACATTCGTCTTGAGACAAGCCTGTATCGTCTGTCATTGCCGGACTTGATCCGGCAATCCAGGCCGTGACTTCGCCTCAAGCTCTTTTCCTCCATCCGGGAAAAATTCACGGTATGGGTCCCATGGTCAAGCCATGGGACGACGGGAAAAAGAGGGGTGACGGAGTTGTCTAAGCTATTCGCCGCTGCGCCCGCCCAGACAACGCGTCCTAGGGCGCGCCTGCCAGGATCTTCGGCACCTTGTTCGGCCGGAGGCGATGGGCGTCCGGCATACCGCTCCCCAGCAGGGGACGCAGATAGAGCCGGAACTCGTCGGTGACGTCGTGACCCGAAGCCGTGATGAATTCATCAGGCATCGTGCGGGTCTTTCCGGCCACCATTTCCAGCGGGACAAGTTCGTAGTCGACAGAGTAGTGGCCGGTGCGTTTGATCGTCACCGATCCGTCGCGGTCACCGAACATACCGTATTGAACAGCCTTTTCGCCGACTTCGCGAGCTTCATTTTGGTCAACATCGGAGACACACCCGACAAAACTGCGCTGGATATAGCCGAGCGTATCCCCCCGCACCCGCGTGATTTGCAGTTCGTCTTTGACTTTTTGCGTCAACAGATCCGCCAGCGCACCGCTTCCAGACAATTGCACATTGCCGTGCGCGTCACGTTCGACTTCGCTGGCCAGTTTGGCGATGATCGGTTCGCCGGTGCCGTCATGAATGCCTTCGCTGACAGCAACAACACAGCGACCGAGCCTTTCATACACGTCCTTGACGTCCCTGATGAACTGATCGATCTCGAAGGTTCGCTCAGGCATGTAGATGAGATGGGGACCGTCATCGGAGAACTTCTTGCCCAAGGCCGAGGCGGCGGTCAGAAAGCCTGCATGACGCCCCATGACGACACCGATATAGATGCCGGGAAGCGCCGCATTGTCGAGATTGATGCCCATGAACGCTTGAGACACATATCGCGCAGCTGACGGGAAGCCTGGTGTGTGGTCATTTTCGACCAGATCGTTGTCGATCGTTTTCGGAATATGGATGCAGCGCAGATTGTAGTCCGCCTTGCGTGCTTCTTCATTCACGATACGAACAGTGTCCGAGGAATCGTTCCCGCCAGTATAAAAGAAATAGCCGATCTGGTGCGCCCGCAGGACTTTGAACAGTTCCTGGCAGTATCTCAGATCCGGTTTGTCGCGTGTCGAGCCCAGTGCCGAAGACGGCGTGTTGGCGACCATCTCCAGGTTATGAGTGGTCTCCTGGGTCAGATCGTAAAAGTCCTCGTCCAGGATCCCGCGCACACCGTGCACGGCGCCGTAGATCAACTCAACACTGCGGAACTTGCGCGATTCCAACACCGCCCCAACCATGGACTGGTTGATAACTGCCGTCGGCCCACCGCCCTGGGCGACCAGTACCTTACCGTGAAACACAAAGATGCCCTCCTGAATCTATGTATAGAAACTGGCATCAATGATGGTCAACGAACAAGGGCCTAATTGGGCGGCCGGCACGATCGCGTCTGACCCGTCGCGTGCCGCGGCCTTTGATACGATCACTTTTGGGTGCGTGAACGGACCTGGATTTGCCGCCTCATCCGAGGCAGCCCTCACACTCCTGAAGGTCTTGCGTTGCGCTTCGGGCGGATACTCCAGGCAATCCCAAGGACAATCAAAAGCAGAACAACAGGGAGAAGCGCCAATGGTTGCCCCGCTGCGATCAGTGCTGTGCCCGCCGCGCACGAAATGGACGCTGCGGCCTCCGCGACTGTCGAAGCCTTCGAAGCCACCTGCCGACGCCGGAAAGTTGTGCGTTTGGCTTGTGCTCTGAACCAGAGCTGAACCAGGATTGCGCTCGCGGCTGCGATCAATGCGCCGGTAAAGGTGACGACCGCGCCCCACAACGATATGAGTGCAAGACACAGCGCGATCGGCAGCACGATCCCGGCAATAAGCGTCAGGACCGACAACACCTTCGCCCACAGGCGTGTCAACGCTGAGATGGGGGCCGTTGCAATCAGGTCGGGTGCATCCTCACCGGAGATGGTCAACCAGGCAAGGCCGCCGGCAAGCTGTCCGACAGCCATGACCACAACAGGAGCGATTATCACGGAAACTTGAGTGTCTTGGCCAAAACTGACCCAGAGCATGACTGCCGGCGGGATAAGATAGAGCACCTGCATCAGCGTCTGGGAAACCAGCCACGGGTCGCGGGCGATGAGCTTGAGTTCCTTGTGAACAAGCGCGCCGAGCGGCGAGTAACCGCGAAACACCCGGCCGGATGAGTGTCCGTGCGGGGTCTTTTCCGTGGCACCAAGCGCCGACACGACAATACGGCGAAACTGGACTGCGCCAAGCCAGGCTCCCACCGCAAAAAACAGGACGGAGGCCGCAAGGATCAGAAAAACGGCATTGGTCTGACCGGCCACGGCGTGAGCAGGGAACCACCAAATGGAGTCTGCAGACGGCGCATGGCTCGCCAGAAAGGCCGGATCGAAGAGTGTGAACCGGGACATCGACCCGAAGGACAGGATTGCAACCACCTGCATCCCGATCAGGAAGGCGGCTCCGACAATGGCGGCCAGGATTTGCGCAGTCAGGCGCGTACGCTGTGCACCCACCGTTCGAAACAACGCGAGCGTTATCAGCACACCTGCCCCTGTTGCCATCAGCGATACTGAAAGCAGAACCACATATCCCGCAAGCCAATGCTGCCCGCCAAGCACCACGGCAACGTTGACGAACGGAGACATGACAAGCGCCGACATCACCCAGCTTGTTAGAGCCATCATGACGATGCGTACAAGAAACAGGTCGCGGGAGGGTGCAGGTGACGACAGTATCAGGTCGAGATCATCACGAGCGTAGAACGCACGCGTTACCGATTCCATCGCCTGCGACAGCATCATGGTGAAACTGAGCAGGACCGTGACCGAAAGCATGGCCAGTTCGCTCTGATCCAGCACAAGCCCGGGCGCCAGGCGGGTTGAAAGCAGCGCATAGGCGATCAGATGCATGATCGCATAGAAGATGCCCATGCCGATCAGGGCGCGCTGCAGGCTGGTATTGCGCCAGCCTGAAAACATCCAGGCCCAGTCGCGCCAGGCAAGCCGCAGTTCGTGCCGTGAAAAACGAAGCAGGGCGGAAGGGACCGCTATCGCGTTCATGCGACTTTCCCCTCGGGAGGACCCGCATTGCCGGCAATCAGTTCTCCGTCGGAGACGCCGCCCACGATTTTCAGGAAAATGTCCTCCAGGGAATTGCCATCGGCACTGGCCCGTTCGCGCAACTCCTCCAGCGTGCCTTCGGCAACGAGTTGTCCGCGAGCGATGATCCCGATCCGGTCGGCCATGCGCTCTGCGACTTCCAGGATGTGTGTTGTCATGATGATCGACACGCCCTGTGCGACAAGGTCGGTCAGCACTTTTTTCACCTGCCGCGCTGATCCTGCGTCCAGTCCGGTAAGTGGCTCGTCGAGAATGATCAGACGCGGCTCATGGATCAAGGCTCCGGCAAGCGCCACTTTCTGACGCATACCCTTGGAGAACCCGCCGCAGCGTTCATTGGCGTGGGGTCCAAGTCCGAATGAATCGAGCAGGCTGTCAGCCCTGAAGCGCGCAAGGTCCGGTTCCATGCTCCAGAGGCCTGCCACGAACTCGAGATATTCGAGCGGCGTGAGCTTGTCGTACACCATAGGCTCGTCTGGAACCCAGGCCAGAACCTGCTTGGCGGCAATCGGGTCCGCAAAGGCGTCGATGCCGCAGATCTTGACGGCGCCCGCATCGGCTTCGAGCAATCCCGCGACCATCCGCAACGTGGTTGTCTTGCCAGCGCCGTTCGGGCCGAGCAGAGCATAAAATTCTCCGTTGCGCACAGTCAGGGAAAGATCGTTTACGGCGGGTTCGCTGAAGCGTTTATTGAGATTGAGAATATCGAGTGCGGCGGGACTGGAGGACGGCATCTATCTCTCGTCGAAAGGAGGTTTCGGCCAGTTTACCGAGGGGACCTTTCGCTAGGGTAAAGTCCGGACCTGTCTCGTGGGTTGAAAGGCCTCGACCGGACAGGAGATTCAGGAAACCAGTATTGTCCTTCGACAACAAAACGCTTCTTCCACTTAGTCCCCGCTCCCCGCCCGGCCGCAGATTTGCTGAAGCTGAGAGGAACGTCGCGTTGAGGCAACGGTTTTCAGGTTGTCAGACGTCCAGATTGGGGGCGCGAAGCGGAGATTGGCAGGTCCGCGGCGAATTCTCACATTATCCGCATTCAGGTCATGTGCGTACACCCCGTTGAAGGTCTGCTTTCCGCACTTGGCTCCAAAGGAACGCCTTTCTGAAGAAGGGCCCAAATCCACCACACACAATCGGCAACACGAACACGTCCATCGCCTTTGCACGGCTTCGACAGCGACGATAGACACAGCACGCGCCCCTCCCCAAAACGTCGCACTTGCCTGTGTGCACTGCGATAGGCTCTAATCCCGCGCACGAACCGCACCCGGGAGGACGAGTTGAGCAAAACCAATCGCGGCAATTTCTTCGAAGACTTTGAGATCGGTCAGGTGATCCGTCATGCCACGCCGCGCACGGTCACCGGCGGCGACCAGGCGCTCTACACCGCGCTTTACGGCTCCCGCTTCGCGGTCCAGTCTTCCGACGCCTTTGCCCGCACGCTCGGCTATGCCCATGCCCCGGTCGACGATCTGCTGACCTTTCACATCGTTTTCGGCAAGACTGTGCCGGATGTGTCGCTGAACGCGGTCGCCAATCTCGGCTATGCCGGCGGGCGTTTTCTCGCGCCCGTTTATCCGGGTGACACGTTGTCGACGGTCTCTGAAGTCATCGGCAAGAAGGAAAACTCCAACGGCAAGACCGGTGTCGTTTATGTTCGCTCGACCGGCTACACATCAACGGGCACCGAAGTTCTGGACTACGTGCGCTGGGTGATGGTCAACAAGCGCGATCCGGCTTCGCCGGCGCCGGAAGCGGTCGTTCCCGATCTGCCGGCTGCCATCGATCCGGACGCGCTCGGCACGGCGGTTCCGCTTCTCGACAGCGCAAAATGGGATAACGATCTTGCAGGATCCCAATTCCGGTTCGCCGATTATGCTGTTGGCGAGAAGATCGATCATGTCGACGGCATGACCGTCGAGGACGCCGAGCACCAGATGGCAACCAGGCTCTTCCAGAACACGGCCAAGGTGCATTTCAACCAGCATACGGAATCAAAGGGCCGTTTCGGCAAGCGCCTGATCTATGGCGGTCACGTGATCTCGCTGGCCCGGTCGCTTTCCTTTAACGGGCTCGGCAATGCCTTCCATATCGCCGGCATCAACGGCGGACGGCACGTGGCGCCGCTCTTTGCCGGAGACACGGTCTACGCCTGGTCGGAAGTGCTCGATAGCTCCGAAATCGAGGGCCGGATGGATGTCGGTGCGCTACGCTTGCGACTGGTCGCCACCAAGAACCTGCCTTGCGGAGATTTCCCGCTGAAGGGTGAGGATGGAAAATACCTGGAAGATGTCATCCTGGATTTCGACTATTGGGCGCTGATGCCGAAATAGGTCAAAACCCGCTGCCGAAGACTTTCGCATGACGCGGCCCCCCACCCCGGTTACTATGAGGGCCGAGGAGGCCGGCTATGCTGACGACGCTTTCAGCGCGGGAAACAAAGATCTTGTTCGCCATCATGCAGGACATGGTCGCTGTCCGGGACGCTAAGGAACTCAGGAAACAGATTGGCGAACGCCTGCTCGACCTTTTCGCTGCCGACTATTTCGCCTCTTACGTCTGGAAGAAGGATGGCGGAGATACTGACGGTGTTTTCCTAAATATGGATGCCGGCAATCTGGCCGCTTATGAGCAGCATTTTCAATATGTCGACCCGATCACGTCCCGCTTCCGTATGTGTGGGCGGGCCACTCATGTGGATCAGGTCATGTCCCGCGAAACTTTTCTGCGCACCGAATTCTACAATGACTTTCTGGCGAAGGACGGGCTGCACCACGGGATGAATTTTCATGCCTTTTCCACGTCCAGCCACCTTGGAGATCTGCGCATATGGCGCGGCCGGAGCAAAGAGACGTTTCAGCGGCGGGACCTTGAGCTTCTCGACGCGATCGGAAACGCATTTGGCAACGCCCTGGACCATCTTCGCAGCGTTGAGGAAAGGTTGCGCAGCGCCGACCCCCGCTTACGCTTGGCAGACTGGGCGGCGCAACATCGGCTGACGGCACGGGAAAAAGAAGTGCTTCACCTCGTCGGTGAGGGCCTGCGCGACCGCGAGATTTCAGAAGCTCTTGGCGTTTCGATCACGACGGTGCGCTCCCATCTCAAGGCTGTCTTTCAAAAATCAGGTGCTCGAAGCCGCGCTGAATTGATGGCCGCAATAAACGCGCCCGTTTCCGTACAATAAAGATCTCCTTCTCCTCATTTCCGAGGATGCGCCTGTTTCGACACAGGTGTTTGTTGGTCCCTCTGCCACAAGAGAAGGGGAACAACTATGAAATGGCATCTCACAGCCGGTTTGGCCGCACTTGCGGCAGTCAGTGTCAGTGTCACTCCCGCATCCGCAACCGACGAGCTAACCAGCCTGACCGCGACGCAAGCGGCCAGTGCCATTGCCGAGAGAAAGCTGACAGCAACGGACCTGGTCAAAGCTCTGATCGAGAAAACCGGTGACGATCCGGGGAACGTTTACATTTCCTTCGACGCTGAAGGTGCTCTCGCCGCGGCAGCGGAAGCAGATGAAAGCGTCGCCGCGGGTCAGGCCCTCGGACCGCTGCACGGAGTGCCGATTGTCGTGAAGGACAACATCGCTTCAGCCGGCCTGCCGACCACCGGCGGGACACCGGCACTGAAAAGCTGGGTCCCAACAGAAGATGCACCCGTCTTGGCGAAGCTGAAGGAGGCAGGAGCGATCCTGCTCGGTAAAACGAACCTCCACGAACTCGCTTTCGGCATCACCTCCAACAATGCCGCGTTTGGTGCGGTTGCGAATGCCTACAATCCGGACCGGTTCGCAGGCGGGTCCAGCGGTGGAACCGGGGCTGCGGTCGGGGGCCGTCTCGCCCCTGCCGGGCTTGGAACCGACACTGGAGGGTCGGTGCGGATTCCAGCTGCGCTTAACGGTGTCTCCGGACTGCGCCCGACGGTGGGCCGGTACCCGGCAGGTGGAATTATTCCGATCTCGTCGACCCGCGATACCGCGGGGCCGATTGCCAGAACACTGACGGATCTGGCGCTTCTCGACGGTGTCATCACAGGTACTTCCAACGAACTGGCCGCAACAGAGCTCAGTGGTGTACGTCTCGGTGTTCCGACAGTCCTGACAGAAAACCTGTCGCCTGAAACGGACCGCCTTTTCAATGCCGCTCTTGATGCCTTGGAAGGCTCCGGTGTGACCCTCGTTCCTGTTGACCTCGGCCGGGAGCTTGAGCTCGCCGGCAAGGCGGGCTTCCCGATTGCACTTTGGGAAGTCAAACGCGACCTCGCAGCGTTTCTGGAAGTAAATCAGACCGGCTTGACCTTGCAGGATATCGCCGCCGAGGTGGCCAGTCCGGATGTCAAATTCGTTTTCGAAAACCTGGTTCTTGGCGATCAGGCCATTCCTAATGAGGTTTACGCAGAGGCGATAAACGATCTCAGGCCGCTTGTTCAATCCGCCTATGCGCAGGTCTTTGTGGCCAACAAGCTGGACGCACTCGTGTTTCCGACCACACCTTTGGCGGCGCAGCCGATAACGGGATCGGATCAGACAGTATCGCTCAACGGCGAGGACGTTCCGACATTCCAGACGTTCATCCGCAACACCGATCCCGGCTCGATCGCAGGCATACCCGGACTGTCGCTCCCGATCGGTGTGACCTCGGACGGCCTGCCCGTAGGCCTTGAACTCGATGGACCGGCGCATTCCGACCGTCATCTGTTGTCGATTGGCTTGGCGGTCGAAGCGGCGCTGCCTGAGATGCCCGCGCCTTTGCCGCACTGATCCCGGGCATCAGGAAAACGTCGCGCATTTCCAGTCTGGACATCGATGGAATTCCTGGCGCACACTCCCCAAAAATCAGGAGCGTGCGCCATGGAAACAGTTTCGTTCACCCAGATGAAGGACGGCACGAAAGAAGACTACGAGCTTCTGGAAAAGGCCGAAAAACCCTATCACGCATTGACCGCAGATCGAATTCTGTCAGAGCTGCGCCGTCAGGGTGAGGACACGCTTTCCGGTTACAAGATCACGCGCATGGATCACGGTTTGCAGTCCGCCACCCGGGCACGCCGCGAAGGCGCAGACACCGACTGGATTGTCGGTGCTTTGCTGCACGATATCGGCGACGGGCTTGCCCCGCAAAATCACGACCGGTTTTCAGCCGAAGTGATCCGGCCGTTCGTGCGTGATGAAGTTGCCTGGGTTGTCGAGCATCACGGCATTTTCCAGATGCTCTACTATGCCCGCCACTATGGTTGGGATGAGAACGCGCGGGACAGGTTCAAGGACCACATCCATTTCAAGGCCTGTGCGGACTTTTGCGAACGCTGGGACCAAAGTTCCTTCGACCCGGATTATCCCACCGACCCGGTGGAAAGCTTCGAACCGTTGATCCGGGAAGTCTTCGCACGCAAGGCTTATGACCCTGCTGTGATACAGGAGGGTGTCTCGAAGGGATTACCCGAAATCTGAAGAGATCCGAAGCGGCATCCGCCGCTTCTCAGGTCAGGGCTTTGCCGCCGGGACAACTTCCGTTGTGATAGGCGCGGCCTGACTTTCTTCCTCAGTGGTTTTGGAACCGAAGGGCATCGGCACCCAACGCTTCAGGAAACGTCCGGTCGCTGAGCCCCGGGATTGATCCTGAGGTGCAAACGCTGTCTCGACAGCTGTGCCTTCGGTCGAACCCGCGTCCGTTGGTGCCGGAGCGTTGGCGACGGCAGCGGCAGCCGGTGCGGCTTCACCGCTCACAGTCTGATCACCGCTTTCAATCGCGGCGGTCGTCAGGTCTGCTTCGTCATCACCCGCACCGAGCGCTTCCGCCAGACGGCTGGAGCGTTCTTCCCAACGTTGCTGCCGCTCTTCGCGGGCATCGTAACGGGCGGCAAGCTTCTGGAACTTTTCGTTGTCCAGCCGCTGCTTGGAGTTTACCGCGCTCGCAATGCTCGGGTGCACCTGGTACTCGGGACACTTCGCGCTGGCGCGGAAGGGAACGCCCTCGACTAGCGTGGTCGCATCGAAAACGTATTTCTTCTCGCAGACCGAAATCTTCGGCGGCGTTTTGGTGACCTCGAAATGGTCGTAACCGGTCTTGAGCATCTTCCAGAATTCCAGATGCTCGTTGTCCCGGTGGCGCGCCATGTTATCCGGCGTCATCCGGAACGGAAACGCCTGTACCTGGAACGACCGCTGCCCGCCTTTGAAGCTGTCACGCGCGAGCGAGTAAATGTCCTGCACCTGCTCGTCGGTCATGGCATAGCAGCCGCGGGAAGAGCAGGCCCCGTGCACCATCAAGTGTGAACCGGTGCGGCCATGCGCCTGATCATACCGGTTCGGGTAGCCGAGATTGAAGGCAAGGTGATAGCTGGAATAGGGGTTCATCAGCGACGGAGTGATTTCGTAAAATCCTTCCGGAGCCTGACGGTCGCCTTCCTTGAATTTCGGGCCAAGCTTGCCGGACCACTTGCAGATCTCGAATTCCTCAAGTTTCTTGAACTTGCCGCTTCGGGTCTGCTTCCAGACCTCCAGCTCGGACTCTTCCTTGAAAATCCGGATCAGGATCGGTGATGTCGAACTCATGTTGAGGTCGTTCATCTTCCGCTTGAGGTAGTTGCTGACAGGAAGGTTCGCCTTGTCCGGCCCCGCATTGAACTCGTCTGCCTGACAGGCTGCCAGGAAACCGGCAGCAAGAAGCGCAGCGCCGATTTTCACCGGCCGGCGGCCAGCTTTGCGGTTAGAACTTTTATGCAGGCCTGATGGCGTATCCAGAAGGCGCCCGATGACCATATTAACATCCCAAACTGTTAGGACCCTGAAAGTCGCTGCAGACTGTCTGCCTTGTCTTCTCAGGAACTCCTGCGTCTCGCCCCTGCGCAAGGCTAGGGAATGATAGTTGACGATACGTTACTGAAACCCACCTGCCACTGCGAAGCAAATTCCGGTGATAAGAACAAAAAACCGGGACAAAATCCCCACCCGGACGCCCAATCTGTGTCTGAATGCAGGCAGAATCTGGCCAGACAATGGCAAACAGGGCCGCAATGGCTGCGTCCGCGCCGATATTTCTCCTGACATTCCCGTGAATTAGGCCAATTTGTCCCGCAGCGTCAGCTCAGGTTGCGGCCGATCGCGACAAATTTCTCGCGCCGCTGTCTGCGCACCTCGTCCGCGCTCAGATCGGCCAGGTCCTGCAAGGCAGCTTCAATGGACTTGCCCGCGGTATCGATCACGATTTCGCGCGCACGATGCGCCCCGCCGACCGGTTCCTCGATAATATCGTCGATCACGCCAAGCTGTTTTAGGTCCTGGGCGGTGATTTTCAGCGCCGTCGCGGCATCCTGGGCCTTGGCACTGTCGCGCCACAGGATCGACGCAGCGCCTTCCGGAGAAATCACCGAATAGATGGCGTGCTCCATCATGAGCACCTTGTTGGCCGTGGCGATCGCGATCGCGCCGCCCGACCCGCCTTCGCCGATCACAACGGCAACAGACGGCGTGCCAAGCCCGAGGCCGACATCCGTTGAGCGCGCAATGGCCTCGGACTGGCCGCGTTCTTCCGCACCGCGGCCGGGATAGGCCCCGGACGTGTCAACGAAACTTATGAGCGGAATGGAGAAACGCTCCGCCAGTTCCATGATGCGCACCGCTTTGCGGTAGCCTTCCGGACGGACCATGCCGAAATTGTGCTTCAACCGGGTTTCGGTATCGTGTCCCTTTTCCTGGGCGAGAACAGCAACGGACTGGCCCCGAAAACGGCCAATCCCGGCAATCAGGGCATGGTCTTCGGCAAACTTGCGGTCGCCAGCAAGGGGTGTGAAATCCTCGATCAGGCCGGCGATATAGTCGATTGCATGCGGTCGGTCGGGATGGCGGGCGACAAGCGTTTTCTGCCAGGGTGTCAGCTTGGCATAAAGATCCTTGAGCGTTTGCGCGGATTTCGCGTTCAGACGCTCGATTTCGTCGTCCACATTGACAGCTTCGCCATCTTCGGCCGCGATTGCCCGCAATTCCTGGATCTTGCCTTCAATATCCGCGACGGGCTTTTCGAACTCCAGATAGCTGTGCATGTATCTTTTTACCTGAAACAAGCCGGCCCGCCGGCTAGTGATCGGCCGGTCCGGTAAACTGACATAAAGGCACTTTTGCACCCTGATGGCGTAATGTGGAGCGCTGTATCAAGAGACGCAAGTGGGCGCAAGCCTCCCGCCTGGGCACGCGGGTAATTTCAAGCTGCATCGAAGGACGGCCATGGAAGGGTGCAAATGGCGGCGCCCACCGATTATCTGGAGGCCTGATCGCTGCCTGCACCCTCAATATCGAGCTTGCTGGCTTCCACGAGCAAACGGCCGTTCTTGGTGTCGATCGCGATCCTGTAAGGAATCAGAACGTTTTCACGTCCCATCGGCGCAATCCACACTTCCATGTTGGCCCTGGCCATGTATTTGACCGAAGGTTTGGAAGGCCGGTGACCTGCAACTGGAACCCATTTCGCCTTGCAGACAACCACCATTCCGTTATAGCCGCGCCCGGACACTTCTTTGGTGCCCGCATAACTCAGCTTGATGTCAAACCGTGTCCAACCGTCAAAGATCGGCAGATTCCGGCTGCATGCCTTGGGTCCGAAACTGTCTTTTGCGCGCCTGACAGGCATGAGAGCGGCGCTCAAAGGATCGATTGCACCGCGCTTGTGGCGCTTGGTGATCTTGATCCGCTCGGGGTTGGGCTTGAACTGCGGCGCAACTTCCGCGGACCGGATGTTGCGGGAGCCCTGGGTCAGGTTGACATAGAAGTCCAGGTTGGCCGCTTGCGAAGCCATACGGTATTTCGAGGGAACGACTTTCGATCCCACAAGCCATCCGGACGCTTCCGCGCCGCCCTTGCCTGTTGAGAACAGCGTTCCGATCCCGGCAGGTGCGACGGTAACCTTGGCGGAATAGGCATTGCCCTGCATCACCAGGGACAACGTGCCGCGCCCGATTTTGAAACCAGCCAATGAAATTGCATAAACACCGCCAACGCTGTTCTTTTTGGCTTCTGCCGGAGAAACCAGCAGCGCGCCAGCAAGCATCGGAAGGACGACGAGGCGTCCGAGTGACGTCAAACCAAACACTTCAAAAACCTCCGCACTGCTCTGATGGCAGCGAACTGCGCCCCCGCACAAACAGTGTTCCGCGACGTTAACACTAGCATGAAAATCGCCTGCGGAGCGCGATCAATCATTCTAAATTATGGTAACTCAGTGGTTAACGGCCAGTGCCGGAAGGAATAAAAGCACAGAATCGCCGCGAAGGGCAGGACATCTCTTGACGTTCGCGCGAGCTGCCATTATAGCGGGGCAACTTTTTCCGAGAAATGCCGGAGACGATGTCGCCGGGCCTCAGGTCCGCGCCGGTTCCGGTTTGGACATGCTGGGTTCCATGTAACGGCCCAGCCACGAAAACAAAAGGTGATATCATGGCACGCCGTTGCGAACTCTCCGGCAAAGATGTGATGACGGGCAACAACGTTTCACACGCAAACAACAAGTCCCGCCGCCGGTTCCTGCCGAACCTGTGCAACGTGTCTCTGATGAGCGACACGCTTGGCGAGACCTTCAAGCTGAAAGTCAGCGCACACGCGCTGCGCTCTGTCGAGCACCGCGGCGGTCTGGACGCCTACCTGATGAAGGCATCTGACGACCAGCTGTCCACCGCTGCCCGCAAGATCAAAGTCAGCATCAAACGCAAACAGGCAGAAGCTGCTGCCGCCTAACCCGGTCGGGATAGAATAATGACGGACACCCGGAGCTTCTCCGTGGGCCATCACGCCATCGCGATCCTCGCGATGGCGCTTGTCGTTGTGGCCTCCAATTACCTCGTTCAGTTTCCGGTCGAGCATATCGTCGGCGGGATCAACCTGGCTGACACACTCACCTGGGGCGCGTTCACCTACCCGATCGCGTTTCTTGTGACCGACCTGACCAACAGACGGTTCGGCCCGACGGCAGCACGCAAAGTCGTCATTTCCGGCTTCCTGCTGGCAATCGTCGTTCCGATGCTGTTCTGGACATTCGACGAGGCCTTCACCACGCCGCGTATCCTGATCGCATCCGGCACGGCTTTTCTGGTCGCGCAGCTTCTTGACGTCACCATTTTCGACCGGCTGCGCCGCATGACCTGGTGGAAAGCACCGATGACGTCCTCGCTGATCGGCTCCGCCATCGACACGCTTCTGTTTTTCGGGATCGCATTTTCCACAAGCTTTGCGTTTGTCGACGGTCTGTTCGGCATGGACGACGGTTCCCTCGCCTTCCCGGTTCCGTTCCTGGGCATCGCCGACAACATGCAGACCCTGCTCTGGGTTTCGCTTGCCGTGGGCGACATGCTGGTGAAGGTGCTGGTCGCACTTGCCCTGCTGGCGCCTTACCGGGTCATTCTGAATTTCTTCCAGCCTGTTCCGAACGGATCGGCGGCGTAAGGCCAAAGCTGACGCGAGACAAATGAAAGAGGCGCCTCACGGCGCCTTTTTTGTTTCCTTCAGTGACCGAAGGACGGCGGACCGAGTGTCAAAGTCAGCTCTCGTCTTCGTCCAGCCGGAACCTCAAGAACACCGTCCGTTGCAGAAGCGAGCGGTTGTTGTCGGAAAGCAGCGTCAGGATGACCTCGCCGGCCGCGTTCTGGTGAATGGCGAGCGCTTCCATGTTGTCGATCTGATGGCTGAAATCGGCTTCCAGGATCACCTCGCCATCGACAACCGCACCGGGTTTGATCGATGCCGCATCAAACCGGCGAAGCCTCATCCCGATCAGGTCCCGCAAATTGAAACGGCGTTCCAGCAAAACAAGATCGCCGTTCGGCAGAAAGGCGGCATCGGTTGCATCGAACCGGTCACGGCGTCGTATCGAAAACCGTTCCGAACCATTCGGCCCGATCAGGAAGGCGGGGAAATCATGGGCATCACTCGGCGTTGATTCTGCAACGGCAACCAGCTTACCTGCCAGCGCGCCGTCATCCGGTGCAGCGGCAAGCGCTTCCAGTCCGGCGTTGCGTGGCAACTTGCTTGCTTCCTCCGGAAGCGCGACCTCGCCAACCATCAGCGTTTTGGTCGACGTCAGCGGCCAGGGATAGTGGTAGATCGCGTTGCGGGTTTCCGCGGTCACATAGAGCCCGGAGGGCGACAGCGTCAGGGCCTCGGTGTCGTGTCCCCAGCGGGCTCGAAGCGTCTTCCCGTCCGCCCCAAGAAGCGAAGCGATCCTGAGATTGTCTATGCCGGTCGGGGCTCCTTCATCCGTTTGCTGCACATCGCCCGCAACCCAGTGCCCGTTATCCGTGACCGCCAGAAATGCATCGCCCTGATCCAGCATAATCATGCCGGAAAGCCCACCCACCTTGCGGTCGGATGCCAAAAGTTCCAGCCCACCGAGAAAGGTCAGTTGACCGAACTTCGTNTCGGAATGACCGATATGAAAGGTTTCGATGGGCTTGGTACGCAGCTTGACCCGTTCGCCTTCGACCAGCAGGTCGAGGCCGTGCGCACTGACCGGCGCAAGCAACGCTGCCACCGTGCTGATCATTGCAACAAAGCGCCGTTTGCCGGGAAGCCTCTGGCTCTCTCCCATACCGGGTCCTGCCGCCTTAGCGGTGCCCGGCCCGGCGGCCTCTGCCGCGGGACTGATAGGCAAGCTGGACTTCATCATCGAACAGGTCGGCGAGTTGATCCGTCATCGCCCCGGCCAGTTCCTCCGCGTCGACGATGGTCACAGCACGGCGATAATAGCGGGTGACATCGTGGCCGATCCCGATCGCGATCAGTTCGACCGGCGAACGCGTTTCGATTTCCTCGATGACGTAACGCAGATGTCGCTCCAGATAATTCCCCGGATTGACGGACAGCGTGGTGTCGTCGACGGGCGCACCGTCGGAGATCATCATCAGGATCCGGCGCTGTTCCGGCCGGCCCAGCAATCTTTCATGCGCCCACAGCAGCGCCTCGCCGTCGATATTCTCCTTCAACAGACCCTCGCGCATCATCAGGCCCAGGTTGCGCCGGGCTCTGCGCCAGGGCGCGTCGGCGGACTTGTAAATAATGTGCCGCAAGTCATTGAGGCGCCCTGGTGTCGGCGGCTTGCCGGCACCGATCCAGCTCTCCCGTGACTGACCCCCCTTCCAGGCCTTGGTCGTGAAACCGAGAATTTCTACCTTGACGCCGCAGCGCTCCAGCGTGCGCGCAAGAATGTCTGCACATGTTGCGGCAACCGTGATCGGGCGGCCGCGCATGGAACCGGAATTGTCGAGAAGAAGCGTCACCACCGTGTCACGGAAATTGGTGTCGCGTTCCTGCTTGAACGCCAGCGGCGACATCGGGTCGGTGACCGCGCGGGTCAGCCGGGACGTGTCAAGCAGACCTTCCTCCAGATCGAAATCCCAGGCTCTGTTCTGCTGCGCCATCAGCTTTCGCTGCAGCCTGTTGGCCAAGCGTGCAACCGCGCCCTGGAGGTGGGTCAGCTGCTTGTCGAGGAACCCGCGCAACCGGTCCAGTTCCGCCGTATCGCAAAGCTCCTCCGCCGTGACGGTCTCGTCGAACTGGCGGGTGAAGACACGATAATCGGTTTCCGGTCGGGTCGAGAACGGCGTGTCCTGGCGATCGCTTTCCCCCGGCTCTTCGGAATCGTCCGCCATGTCCTGCTCGGCGAAGTCTTCCATGTCGATGTCGGCAGCTTCGGTGTCGCCGTTTTCCTGCTCTTCGCCGGAAAGTTCCATCTCTTGCGGCGCAGCTTCCTGTTCACCGCTTTCGTTGTCTTCGTCGTCGCCGGTTTCGGCTTCTTCGTTGTTGCCCTGGTCTTCGTTCTGGTCCGGATCGTTGTCCTGGTCCTGATCCCCGAGCTCGTCGCCCATATCGAGTGATTTCAGNACGTCACGAAGCCGGGACGCAAACGTGTCCTGATCTTCNACTTCNGCCTGCAGCATGTCGAGTTCGGCCCCTGCCTTGTCCTCGACCCAGCCGCGCCACATGTCCACCAGGTTCTTCGCGCTTTCNGGCGGTTCCGCGCCCGTCAGTCGTTCCCGCACAATCAACGAAAGCGCATCCTGAAGCGGCGCTTCTTCGCGGCTCGTAACGTCAGGCGCTCCGGATTTCCGGAACCGGTCGTCGAGCATGACAGCGAGGTTCTCGGCAACCCCCTGCATGCGGCGCGCCCCGACAGCCTCNCATCTTGCCTGTTCCACTGCTTCNAAGATGGCTCTTGCGTCGGCACCCTGCGGCAGGTTCTTGGAATGAACCGCCTTGTCGTGACAGGCAAGACGCAAGGCCAGGGAGTCCGACAGCCCACGCGTGACCGCAATTTCGTGCGCATTCACTTTCCGGGACGGCTCGGGCAGGCGCGCCGTCATTCCGCTCAAGCCCGGACGGTCGCCGGAGAACAGAACTTCCAGTTCCGCCTCGCCGGCGATTGCCCGCATGGTGCCGCTCACCGATTGCTTGAACGGTTCGCTGGTCGGTGCGGGCTTGTTGCCGGGAAGCGTATTGTGACCGGGACGCGGTGCCATCAGATCCTCAGCTCATCACGACATTGACGGAAGATTCCGGCAGGTCCTCGCCGAAACAACGCTGGTAGAACTCGGCCACGAGGGACTGTTCCATGTCGTCACACTTGTTGAGGAATGTCAGCCGGAAGGCAAACCCTACGTCGCCGAAGATCTCGGCATTCTCGGCCCAGGTAATGACGGTCCGCGGGCTCATGACGGTCGAAAGATCACCATTGATGAACGCATTGCGGGTCATGTCCGCAAGCCGCACCATCTTGGAAACGATGTTCCTGCCCTCGTCCGTCTTGAAGTGCCTCGCCTTGGAAAGAACGATGTCGACTTCGTTGTCATGCGGCAGGTAGTTCAGAGTGGTGACGATCGACCAGCGGTCCATCTGGGCCTGGTTGATCTGCTGCGTGCCGTGATAAAGACCGGAGGTATCGCCGAGCCCGACCGTGTTTGCCGTCGCAAACAGCCGGAAGGCGGCGTGCGGGCGGATCACCCGGCTCTGGTCGAGCAATGTCAGACGCCCGGAGGATTCCAGGATGCGCTGGATCACGAACATCACATCCGGCCGCCCGGCATCATATTCATCAAAAACCAGCGCAACATTGTGCTGGTACGCCCACGGCAGGATGCCGTCTCTGAACTCGGTGACCTGCTTGCCGTCGCGAATGACGATGGCATCCTTGCCGACCAGGTCGATACGGGAAATATGGCTGTCCAGATTGACGCGCACACAGGGCCAGTTCAGTCGAGCGGCAACCTGTTCGATATGCGTGGACTTACCTGTTCCGTGATATCCGGTGACCATCACCCGGCGATTGTGGGCAAATCCAGCCAGGATCGCGAGGGTGGTTGCCCGGTCGAACAGGTAATCGTTGTCTTGCTCCGGTACATGCTCTGACGGCGTGGAAAATGCCGGTACCTTGAGGCTGGAGTCGAATCCGAACACCTCCTGTACAGAAACTTCAGTGTCCGGCAAGGCCATGGCCGCAGTCGTCGTCTCAGTCATCAGTCCTCCGCTGCCCGAATTTTCGGGAAGGATCATTTGGGAAAAGCTCGCAGGACACTGCTAGCTTAAAGGAAACCGGCTTTTTTCAGAACGTTGTAGGCCTGAATAATCTCCCGCAGTCGGTCCTCGGAAGATCGGTCACCGCCGTTGGCGTCCGGATGGTTCAATTTCACAAGCTCCTTATAGCGCGCTTTTATCTCAGCGCCACGGGCTGTGTAAGGCAGATTGAGCACATCCAGGGAACGTTTTTCAAGCGTTAGCAGTTTTCGCTGGCGCGGACGGCGTGCCTGTTCGGCCCGCTGCTGCGCGTTGCTTCGCATGCGTGAGCGCGGGTCGTACCCGTCAGGCCCGTCGGCGGCCTGTTTGTTAACGCCCATTTTCCAGGTTGGCCGGTGCCCGGTCAGGCTGTCTTTCTGGTAGGACCGCACGTCGTCATCACCCATGCCGACGAAGTAGTTATACGACTTGTTGTACTCCCGCACGTGATCGACGCAGAAATTGAAATACTCTCCCTCGCGGTCGCGCCCCTTTGGAGCACGATGCAGGCCCGGACGGTTGCAGCCCGGGTGATCGCACACAGGATGGGTGTCCTGCGCGGCACGCTCCTTGTCCGGCTTCACCCGGATACTGTCGAAGAGTTTAGAGTCCAGTTTCATACTGTCGAATATCGAATTCTATCAGATCGCGGGCAAGCCGCAGGGTGTTGCATTTCCCCGGTGTCCAAAGCTAATTTCCCGGCACAGGCCACCTGGGTCTCGCACAGCCCGCCACTCTACCAGCCGCGGCAGGGCCCGCAAAGACTTGACTTTGTAAACTCCGATCACACGTTGAGGCCATGAACACAAAAGAGACGATTACCGCCAAATTGACGACCGCGTTTTCACCCGATTTCCTGAACGTGATCGATGAATCCGACAAGCACAAAGGTCACGGCGGCTGGCGCGAGGGCGGCGAAACCCACTTCCGGGTCCAGATCGCCGCAGATGCGTTCGAGGGCATGAACCGCATCGCCCGTCACCGGGCAATCAACGAGGTTCTGGCCGATGAGCTTGCCAGCAGCGTTCATGCCCTTGCCCTTGAAATAAGGACACCTGGCGAACCGGACCCACGCGCAGCCAGAGCAGGTAACGCCGGCTGATTATCCGCTTTGGGCGGACGGCCGTGACGTTTCGACGCTGGCAGCCGCGCGCGCCTGCCCGAGCGGCATGATGCGCAGGCGGGTGATGCGGTTTTTCTCCCGGCGCAATACCGTGAAACGGAAGCCGTGGAAGGTAAAGATCTGCCGCTCTTCCGGAATCATGCGCGCTTCATGAATCACAAGCCCCGCGATCGTGGTGGCTTCATCATCCGGCAGGCTCCAGTCCGCTGCCCTGTTGAGATCACGGATCGGCACTGAGCCGTCGACAATCACCGACCCGTCGGCCTGCGGCCTGAGGCCTTCCAGCTCAAGGTCGTGCTCGTCNGCGATNTCTCCGACGATTTCCTCCAGGATATCTTCCAGNGTCACNAGACCCATCACTTCGCCATACTCGTCCACGACNAGCGCGAAATGCGACTTGTGACGCAAAAACGCGTTCAACTGATCCTGCAGGCTGGTCGTGTCCGGAACGAACCAGGCCGGCGCCGCGATTTCGAGGATGTCGATCTTGGTCGCATCGCCGCCTGCCGCATGCAGCGCACGCAACAGGTCCTTTGCATGCAACACCCCGATAAAGTTGTCGCTTTCGCCGCGCCAGAGCGGCAAGCGCGTATAGGGTGCGGCAAGCGCCGCATCGACCAAACGTGACGCATCTTCGTCCGCGTTCAATGCCAGCATGTTGGTCCGGTGCACCATCACGTCCGACACTTCCAGCTCGGCGAGATCGAGAAGGCCGCCGAGACGGTCGCGCTCACCCTTTTCAAGTCCGCCTTCGATATGCTGGAGATCGACCGCACCACGCAACTCGTCGTGGGCCGACAGGATGGACGCATCGGCGCCGACATTGATGCCTGCAAACCGCAGGATGTGCCGAACGATCCACTCCACGCCCGCAACCACGGGGCCGAACACCGCAACAACGACGCGCACGATGGGTGACACCATCAGCGCAAACCGCTCCGGGTTTGAAATGGCCCAGGTTTTTGGCAGGACCTCTGCGAACACAAGCACCAGCGCCGTCATGACAAGCGTCGCGATCGCAACGCCAGCTTCGCCGAACAGGGTCAGGAACACACTGGTTGCCAGCGCAGAGGCAAGAATGTTGACGAGGTTGTTGCCAAGCAGAAGCGCGCCGATCAGGCGTTCACGCGACGAAATCAGACGGCTCGCAACACGTGCGCGCCAGTCGCCGGTTTTCTCCAGCTGTAGCACCCGGGCCCGGGAAGCGGCCGTCAGCGCCGTTTCCGAACCGGAAAAGAAACCAGACAGGAACAAAAGCACGAAAATAGCGGCGATTGCCAACCAAAGAGCCGTTTCCATCATGGCTCGAGTTTCTCCTTGAGAAAGTCAGTAACGGCATCGGGATCAACGCCCTTTTCGATGAAGGCTTCACCGATGCCCCGTGTGAGAATGAACGTGAGGTTGCCCCGGCTCACCTTCTTGTCCTGCGCAATGATATCCATGAACGTGTCTACGCGGGGAAGCTGCCCCGGGATCTCCTGGACCCGGACGGGAAGCCCGACGTCTGTCAGGTGCGCATGCACCCGCGCCACGGTGTCGGCGCCGACAAGTCCGAGCCACTCGGAAAATTCATGCGCCAGCATCATGCCGATGGAGACGCCCTCACCATGCACCAATCGTTCGGTCTCATAGGAAACCGCAGCTTCCAACGCATGCCCGAACGTGTGGCCCAGGTTCAATAGAGCACGGCGTCCGGCTTCCAGCTCATCAGCGGCAACAATGTCGGCCTTGGCCTGGCAGGATCGTGCGACTGCCTCGTCGCGTTCCGATCCGCCTGCAAAGACAGCGGCCCAGTTGTCTTCGAGCCAGGCGAAAAATTCGGCATCGCCCAGCAGCCCGTATTTGGCAACTTCCGCATACCCGGCGCGGAAGTCGCGCGGTGTCAGCGTGTCCAGAACCGCCGTATCTGCCAGAACCAGAACCGGTTGAAAAAAAGCACCGATGAGGTTCTTGCCGTGCCGCGAATTGATGCCGGTCTTGCCCCCAACCGAACTGTCGACCTGCGACAGCAAGGTGGTCGGCACCTGAACAAAGCTCATGCCGCGCCGCGTCGCAGAGGCGACGAACCCGGCGAGATCGCCGGTAACACCGCCGCCCAGTGCAACAATGGCATCGCCGCGTTCGAGCCGTGCTGCCAGAACCTCGTCGCAAAGCCGTTCGAACTCGCGGAAACACTTGCTGCTTTCGCCGGACGGGACAGTCAGAATCGTATGCTCAAGCCCTGCCGACGCAAGGCTTGTGGAAAAGGCATCAAGATGTAGCCCGGCAACTTTCTCGTCGGCTATCACGGCGAGCCTCGCGCCTGGCAGAACGGAGGCGATCTCTGCCCCGGCGCCTTCAATCAGCCCCCGTCCGATCTTGATATCGTAGCTGCGCTTGCCCAGGTCGACCCGGACTGTTGTCATCGGTGATGCGGCTTCCGCCACGATCGTGTCTGCCATGTTTTTTGTGTCCGACAATCAGTTGATCGAGGTCTGTGAGGTTAATTGGCCCTCATCTTGAAACAGATAATTCGCCATCGTGACAAGGATCTGGTCGACGACCATGTCATGCGGCACATCTTCAGACGTCACCGTCAGGGCCGCTCTGGCATAGATGGGTTCCCGCTCGGCCAGGAGCTTGCGCATGGTGCCCTCGGGGTCCGGCGTTTGCAGAAGAGGCCGCGTCGATCTGCGGCGCACACGCGCCATGACCGTTTCAAAGTCGACTTTCAGCCAGACAGACAAACCGTTTTCCGAAATTTCAGCGCGCGTCGTATCGCTCATGAAGGCACCGCCGCCCGTTGCGAGAACCTGAGGGCCTTCGCCAAGCAATCTGGCAATGACCCGCTCTTCGCCACTGCGGAAATAGGATTCGCCATGCTCTGCGAAAATCTCCGAAACAGTCATATTGGCAGCGCGTTCTATTTCGGAATCCGCGTCGACGAATTCAAGACCCAGGCGCTGCGCAAGCCGTTTGCCGACCGTTGATTTTCCACATCCCATGATGCCGACAAGCACGATCGACCGCGTCCCGAGGGCCGTGACGAGCCGGTGGAGATCGATGGACTTTGCTTTCGTGTCGGCAGTCTCCCCCGCGGGATGCTGCGTCTTGTCGTTTTCTGTCATGGCTGCGTTGTAGCATATTCGCTAAAAAAGACACGTCGCGGAACGCCGTCGGCGTTTTTCTTCAAGGCAGTGCTTTTGAAAATCACGAAGCCTTGCGCATGCCGCTGCGTTTTTGAAACAATCGGGCATTCGATTCGCCCCTGGAGAGCTTACGTGCCAACCCTCACCCGATTGCTGCTTGTGCTTGCTCTGCTTGGAGCGCTCGGCTACGGCACGATCTACGCTCTTGCGAATTTCGTCGATCCTCGTGAGCGGGAAATCACGGTCAGGGTCAAGAAGGACGGCTTTGGTCGGTAGGTTTAATGGCAACCAGCTTCGACCTTGAGAACTTTCTGGAAATGCTCGCCGCCGAACGAGGCGCAGCGGAAAACACGCTTGCGGGTTATCGCAGGGACCTTGAGGATTTCTCGGTCTTTCTCGGCAAGAAACGGATCGCAGCAGCGCAATCCGACGACATTTCAGCCTATATGGGAAATCTGACCAGCCGCGGTTTCGCCGAATCCTCACAGGCGAGACGCCTTTCGGCGTTAAAGCAGTTCTTCAAGTTCCTCTATTCGGAGGGGACACGGCAAGACGATCCGACACGGACCCTGTCGGCGCCCAAGAAGCGCGGCAGCCTGCCGAAGGTTCTTTCCATGGATGACGTCGACCGGTTGATCGAAACGGCTCGAGCTGAAACGCAAAAACCACAGCGCAGTGCCGCTGCACGGCTGCGGGTCCAGCGCATGTACACTCTGATCGAAGTCCTTTACGCCACCGGGCTGCGCGTGTCTGAACTCGTTGCGCTCCCCGTCGGCGCCGCCCTGCGAGATGCCCGCCTGATCGAAGTGAAAGGCAAGGGTGGCAAGGAGCGTCTCGTTCCCTTGTCACATGCTGCCCAGATGGCGATGCGGGACTACGTGGGCCTTCGCACTGCAGAAGGCGCTTATGAAAAAAGTCCCTGGCTGTTTCCCTCTCATGGCGGCAGCGGGCATTTGACGCGGCAGCATTTTGCGCGTGACCTGAAGGACCTGGCAGTCGCAGCCGGACTGGATGCCGCGAAGATTTCACCGCATGTGATGCGCCACGCCTTTGCCTCGCATCTTCTGCAAAACGGCGCGGATTTGCGCGTCGTGCAGCAGCTGTTGGGCCATGCGGACATTTCGACGACACAGATCTATACACACGTGCTGGATGAACGCCTGCGCGAACTCGTTGAAGGCGCTCATCCGCTCGCAAAAAGGTAACGCAACGCCTCTATTGCACTGCAACAAGCGTCGATCTAAACTCCGCTGCCTAAATTTTTAGCATCGGATCACAATCATCATGCTGAAGCCCATCAGCGACTACGANACGCTGANAGCCGAGTTCCGCTGGTCGTTGCCAGCGACTTACAACATGGCCGCCNCCGTCAGCGACAGCTGGGCCGCAAGCGATCCTCAGAGGCTCGCGATCCGANACGTTCTGTCCAACGGGTCTGTCGAGGACTGGACTCACTCGCAACTCAACAGCGCGGCCAACCGCTGCGCCAATGCGCTGATCGCTCTCGGGCTGAAGCGCGGCGACCGGTTTGCACTGCTTTTGCCACAGTGCCCGCAGATAGCGATTGCCCATATTGCAGCCTACAAGATCGGCGCAATCGCAGTCCCTCTGGCGGCTCTTTTCGGGCAGGAGGCCTTGAAATACCGTCTGTCGGATTCCGGGGCACGAGGCCTGATCACCGATACTGCCGGTCTGGAAAAGATGTCCTCGATCCGGGACGGCCTGGCAGACCTCGACTTCATGATCTCCGTCGACGGGCCGGACACAANCGCACTGTCCTTCGAGGAACTGCTTGGAAAAGCAAGCGACNGGTTTGAAACCCTGAAGACAACACCGGACGATCCGGCGCTNATGATCTACACTTCCGGAACAACCGGTCAGCCCAAGGGCGTGTTGCACGGTCACAGGGTCCTGATNGGACACATGCCCGGCATTGAGCTCTCGCAGAACTTCCTGGGGCAGAACGGCGATCTTCTTTGGACGCCCGCCGACTGGGCCTGGGCTGGCGGTCTCCTGAATGCGCTCTTTCCAGCNTTGAAGCTNGGCGTCCCGGTCGTNTCGCATGCGTCCAGGAAATTTGATCCCGAATTTGCGTTTCACCTGCTGGCGAGCCAGCACGTCCGAAACGCCTTCATTCCGCCGACNGCGTTGAAGATGCTGCGCGCGGTNGACCGCCCGGCGGCGCGTTTCAAGCTGAACTGGCGCAGCGTCGGGTCGGCCGGCGAATCCCTCGGACGCGAGACCTATGACTGGTTTGCCGCCGAATTCGGGTTTCCGGTGAACGAGTTCTTTGGCCAGACGGAATGCAACGCCGTGCTCGGATCGGCTGCCTCGCTCGGCGTGACGCGATCCGGCGCGATCGGTAAGGCAACCCCGGGACACGAGGTCGCCATCATCGACGACGGCGGCAATCCCCTGCCGCCGGAAACACTTGGACAGATCGCCATCAAAAGACCGGACCCCGTCATGTTCCTCGAATACTGGAACAAGCCCGAAGCAACGCGTGAAAAATTCATCGGCGACTGGATGATCACCGGAGACCAGGGTGTTCAAGACGAGGACGGCTACATCCATTTTGTCGGCCGCGACGACGATATCATTACCTCTGCGAGCTATCGTATCGGTCCTGGAGAAATCGAGGATTGCCTGATCAAGCATCCTGCGGTTGCCCTTGCCGCCGTCGTCGGCAAACCGGATCCGCTGCGGACCGAAATCGTAAAGGCCTATATCGTCCTGAAGTCCGAAGAAGCTTCAGGCGAAGCGCTTGAGGACAATATCAAGGATTATGTTCGTGACCGGTTGTCGGCACATGAGTATCCGCGCGAGATCGAGTTCGTTGATTCCCTGCCAATGACGACGACCGGAAAAGTCATCCGGCGGAAACTGCGTGAGCTGGCTCGTTCCGAGATCAATTGAAGATCATGTCTTGCGTGATTTGAGCTTTGCTTTCACCGTTCGTCCGAGCCCCCGCAACTGTTTTTCGAGGGCGATGTCGGCCGCACAGATCTGCCGTTTCAGGCTGCTGAGCGGCTCGCTGGTAAGTAATAGCGTTCCGGTTTCAAGCCGGCCGCGCCAGAGTGGCTCGATCATGGAATGGCCTGGAATGGCGAGCGAATCCGCTTGCCTGAAGCCGGGATGCGCCAGGTTTTCGCGAAACGCCTGGATTGCCAGCTGAGCGCCTGGAGAATACCGCGCAAAACTCTCGTCAAAGGCAATCTTCCATGTAAAGACATCCCCGCCCTCGATGAAGGACACCAGAGACGCAATAACATGGTCGCCCACGCGAAGCTGGTCTATGCGGATACGGTCGTCATGAGCAAGGGCAGCAATTGCCTCGCGGGAAAAAGCTGCGGTCTGTGCTTTGCTCTTCAAAGCTGATTGTCCATGGCCTTTCCAACCGGATGCTTCCAGATCGAGAAACGCTTCAAAACTCTCTGGAATCGCCGGACCGGTGACACACTCGAAGGCGACGGGACCGTGATCTTCAAGCCGGCGCAGGAGACGCCGCATCTCCTTGCGGCGTTTGCCCTTGAAGGCTTCTTCCAGTTGTTGCTCGCCCTCAGCTCCCGAAGCGTGAGCAGCCCTTTGCGCCTGCAGTGTTACAAAGGCCTGCACGCCCTCAAGATTCATGAGACGCTGCGCCGTTTGGGACGCAAGGGGCAGATATGGGATCGCCAGTACGCCGGCAACGCCGGCTGCTGCCTTGAAAAAGAGCGTGACGTCTTTTTCGCGTGCATCCGGATGCATCAGCGGCGCTCCAAGAGGCGCATAGTCGCTCGTCCAGGCGGTTGCCACTGGCAGCGCAAGTCCGGCAGGACGCCGTCCAACAGGTGCCGCGAGCAGCCACCTCCCCGTTCGTTTCTCGCGCACAACAACAAGCCGCACGGCGCTGCCACCCATATGGTGGAGGAACGGACGCAGGAACTGCGGACCGAAAAACGGATTGGGATCAAGCGCGTCGTCACAAAGCGCCAGCCAGGCAGAAACAGGCAATTCAACGCTTTGCGGATCAAGCGTGATCGCCTCTGCATCCGGTTTTTGGACTACATCAGTTTTCACCTGACACGCTCCTGGGCGCGAACATCAGCGGCAGAACGAAAGTGGTCACCTTCAGCTTCCGCTTCACGACGATTGCTAGCACTGTTGCTTCCATGAGAATTGCGCAGCTTGTCGCGATCGCTGCTCCTGCAAGACCAAGCAGCGGAATAAGCAAGAGGTTGAGCAGAACGTTTAGGAAAAACGTCGCGGCATAAATCCCGGCACAGGACCTTTGGTGCCCCGTCATGGAAAGCAATGCGTCTGCAGGACCGACGGAGGCACGCGCAAGAACCCCGATCATCAAAAGGGCGATCAGCGGATAACCGTTTTCAAACCCGCTGCCGAAGAGCCTGAGCAGCAGTGGTGCCACAAGCAAAAGGCCTGCGCCGGCGGCAACCGACGGCCAGAACGTCCAGAGCGTCGCCTGTCTTGTGTATGCCGCGAGACCGGAGAGGTCTTCGTTGTGGGTATAGGCCGAGAACCGATGCGCCGAAGCGGCCCTGACGGCGAAATAAACAAAGTGCACCAAAGCCAGTGTTCTGGATGCTGCAAAGTAGACGGCAACTTCATCGGGGCTCTGGAAGAAACTGACCATGATCACGTCGGCGCTCGTGATCAACTGGAGAAATCCCTCAACCATCAGCATTGGAAGCGAAATTGCGAGCCATGGCTTCATGTCGACCTTGGACGTTCCGGCGGGAACCTGGAGCGGCAGTCGTTTTCTGAGGTGAAAATACTGATAGCCGGCGACAAGTACCGTCGCGCTCACGGCGACCATCACAGCGGTCTCCGCGCTTGCCGGGATCCCTGCGACGACAGCCGCGACCAGCAGAAACAAAATTGCTAGCGGCCGCCAGATATAGGTTGGCAACATCGCCAGGGAAGTCCAGTCATAGCTGCGCGCGATCCCGTCCTGGACGAGCCCGAATGCGAAAAACGGCAACGCCAGGAACACGATCATGAGCGGCTGAACGTAGTAGGGTTCGATGGCCGAACGCAGCAGATAGACCACGCCGGTGGCAAGCAGGGCGGCACAAACGCCGATCAGAAAGGCGACTTGACGGCTTGCCTTCAGAAAACCGCGCAGGCGGTCGAGGTCACCGGACTGTCTGTATTGGGGAATGAAGCGGCTGGCAGACGTTGAAAACCCGCCACAGGCCATGACGCCGAGTATGATGACAAAGGTCCAGGCAACCGAATAGATGCCGTAATCATGAGCGCCAAGCAGGCGCGCGAGAACAATTTGCGAAAGGTAAGCCAGCGCAGCGCCCGCGATTCTCACCGCGAAAGTAGACACGGCCATGCGCCCGGCGGCCTGTTTGTCCGATCCGCTGCCGCGCAGGACTTCGGAGAACCGTTCGGTGCTTTTGCCCAGCGCTTGAAACCAGGCGGCGTCTTGAAAACGCTTCGTCCAGGAATTGGCGGTAAATCGCACGTGCAAGGCCCTTAAGAATACCATTTGGTATTTGTGCCATGAGGGGCTTAATTTTCTGTGGCCTTGCGCTGATTAGTTTTGCGAGTGCTTCACAGATACGTGAGAACGCCGGTTTTTGCTGTCGACGCGAAAGAAACCGGGCTGACCGAAGCTCGGAGCGGATTGCCAAACCGGGCTGTTTCCAAAAGGGCAAAAGCAAGCAACTGACGTCAGCCTTTCTTTTGAAAATGAGGACAGAAGATCCTGACGTGCCAGCATGGGGAAAAAAACCGCAAGTGACCGTCTTCACTGACCGCCTATGGACGCTTGACAGCGAAACCCAAATCTGGAACAAATAGTGAACAAACTGGCATCCGGTTCGAAGTCAAGTCTCCAGACCATTGATATTCGAACCGGGTTGTTTTCGCGGACCTGAGAGGTTGCCTCCCCTTCGCTCCGCGTTTTGATCCGGTCCCTGCTAACGCCGCCAAGCGCAGGGACCGGATTCCTGTTTTCCTTTAAAGGGCCGTACCGGCGATCCCTGATGCGCTCAGCCGTTTCTGTGACCAGCTGTCTGGACCGCTGCGGCCAGAAAGAAGATGCGGTCAGGCAAATTGACGCCAGAACTGATAAGACCGGTCCAGCCGATCCAGTCGCTTGCTTTTTTCCGCAGGATCCAGGTCCCGGCGGTTCAGCAGGTTCTCGATTTCCTGCCGCAACTCGTTCATGTGTTTGGTCGCATATCTGTGCATCTCTACATCCTCCGTTTCTGCATATTTGAATGCTTCACAGCTGATGTATTTTGGGAAAACCAATTATCAAATTAAAAGTTGTTCACGAACAAAAAGCGGGGAAGTCGAGAATTAATTATTC
>JGI12316J14372_10001167_pt1 | contig 36469 bp, 29 predicted proteins | sample MarCyaLeptolynsp_FD_14372 | JGI IMG/M metagenome (IMG submission 14372)
CGTCCTTGATCATGGTCTTGCCGTCAACGAGAACCGCGTCTTCGTACTTGATCGTGTAGTAGTGCTCCTGAACGCCAGTTGTCGCCGTGCGCCAGAAATGAATTTCGATCTCCAGGGCTTCACCGGTGGCCAGTGCCTGCCACAGAAGAGCTGTTGCCTTGTCGACCGGCTTCTGGAACGTGGCCGGCATGTGACGGCGGCGGGCGATGATGGTGCCGGACTGCGGATCACGCGGAACAACGGCGTTCTGTTCGAAGGCGTAGACCAGGCAGGTGCTTTCCTTGCCTTCCTGCCACAGGTTGCCGATGCTGTCTGCGGTGGTTGCGTCAGCTGAGATGTCGCCCTGGGAGGCACCCTTGATAGTCATGTATGCGATGTTGGACATTTTGACTTCCTCTGTATCTTGATCCTGAGAACTTTCGTTCGATTTCCGGGGGCGCTGTTGCTTGGGTGTTTGGCGCCGATGCCAAAGGAATTGCAACGGGTGTGCCAGTTTTGGCAAAACTCATTATGTAATTGATTTTGCTGGTATTATTTTATTTTCGCGGCGAATTAACGACTGTGTCAGTGTGCAGTTTTCTGCACAGTTGACCCAAAGCCGGGAAAAAAAGCGCGCAATATCCGCGTGACGAAAGTCACATAAAGAACTTGTTGACGTCGAAACACCGCTGAAACACCGGCACTGAGCAGCCAGAAAGCCGGTCTTGCATGTTCCAGACGCCGCAACCACGCCACTTTCGAGGCTCGAACACAAACGCATCAGCCGATCAATTGAGCGGATAAGACAAGTGTGCAGATTTCCGAAGCGTCAGATCGCGAGAACCCGAATGGGTGGTTCGCTCTTTGCACGGTAGGCCTTGCGCCTAAGCACGGCTCCAGCGGACACGAAGAAGGGGCGCTGTTGCCAGCGCCCCTTTTCCAGGTCAAGTATTTGAAGCCTACTCGTCCTCTATCCGGACCGGCACAAAGCGAACATCTCCGGTCGGGTTGGCCAGCAGAAGCAGAGCAGACCTGCGGCCATCATCTTTGAGCTTGCCGATTTCCGCTTCCACATCGGCAGGCGTTTCCACCGGCTCCTGTGCGACTTCCTTGATGACATCGCCGGCCGTGATCCGTTTTTCAGCCGCGGAAGAATCCGGCAGAACCTCGGTAACGACCACGCCGGTCACATCGGTGTCGATGGAGAACTGCTCGCGCAGGTCATCGTCCAGCTCAGCCAGCATCATGCCGAGAACTTCGCTTTTAGCAGCGGGTTCTTCGACCGGCTCTTCATCCGTCTTGACGCTTGCTTCAGTCGGTGTGTTTTCCTCAAGACGCTCGAGGATCACATTGATCGTGACCTCTTCGCCCTTGCGCAGGACGACCACTTCAACTTCCTTGCCGATGGCCGTTTCAGCCACCATGCGCGGCAGTTCCCGCATCGCCTCGACTTCCCTGCCATCGAACCGGAGGATGACATCACCGGCTTCGATCTTGGCTTTTGCGGCCGGGCCGTCATCCGTCACACCGGCAACGAGCGCACCCATGGCTTCATCCATGGCAAGGCTTTCGGCAATCTCGTCCGTAACTTCCTGAATGCGAACACCCAGCCAGCCGCGACGGGTTTCACCGAATTCGCGCAACTGGTCGATCACGCGCATGGCGGTCTTCGCGGGAATGGCAAAACCGATACCGATGGAGCCGCCGGACGGTGAAATGATCGCCGTATTGATGCCGATGACATTGCCTTGCATGTCAAAGAGCGGGCCACCGGAGTTACCGCGGTTGATGGAGGCATCCGTCTGGATGAAGTTGTCATAGGGCCCGGAATTGATATCGCGGTTACGCGCCGAGACGATCCCGACCGTCACCGTTCCACCCAGGCCGAACGGGTTCCCGATCGCCATCACCCAGTCGCCGACACGAATTGTGTCGGAATCACCGAAGTCGACCGCCTTGAGCGGCGTTTCCGGTTCGACCTTGAGGACGGCCAGATCGGTTTTCTCATCCGTACCGATGATCTCGGCGCGGAGTTTTGTCCCGTCATTGAAGTTGGCGGTGATTTCGTCAGCACCTTCAATCACGTGATTGTTGGTGATGATGATGCCTTCCGTGCCATCGACCACAAATCCGGAGCCGAGTGACTGAACCCGGCGCGGCGCCTGATCATTGTCCCGGTTCTGACGATTGAAGAATTCCTCGAAGAACTCCTGGAACGGAGACCCGTCCGGCACCTGTGGCATCGGAACCGATCTGCGTCCCTGCACAGTCTGCGCGGTGGAGATATTGACGACGGCATCTGCGAGATTTTCCGCGAGATCGGCGACAGAAACCGGTCCCTGCGCCTGTGCTGTGTGAACAGGCTGGAATGCAATCATTCCGCCAAGCATGAGGCCCGCCGCAGCAAATGCGATCCGGGTCATGCGACGGCGAACAAAATTTGGAGCCATAGGGCTTTCTCCTCATCCCTTCCGGTACGGCTGTCAGGAAGAAAAAACAGCCGCGAGCTTCTTAGGTCTTGTATCCAGAATATAGAACGGGCGGGAGATTTTTGCCCCTCCCGCCCGGAAACTTTTCGTTATCCGCGTATGATCCACACAATAATAAGTCCCAATGCGGCGACAACGAGACCGGTTGTGCGAAGGGTCTGGTCTGATGTTTCCAGCGCGCCTCGCATGATGGATTTCATCCCGCCAGGCAAAAGCGCATAAAGAACACCTTCAATCACCAGAACCAGACCGATCGCGGTCACCAGGTCATTCATTGAGAGGCAAGCGACGGCGAGCGCGTCGAGATGCCCGTACCTCCATCATCTTCCACAGCCGGTGCATTTACGCCGGTCGGATCCTTGAAGAACCGGAAGAAGCTGGAATCCGGCGACAGGACGAGACTGGTATCGCCTGACTGAAGACCGGCTTCATAGGCCTGCATGGACCTGTAGAAGGCGAAGAATTCAGGGTCTGCACCGAAGGCTTCAGCAAAGATCCGGTTCCGCTCCGCATCACCGTCACCGCGGATGATTTCCGCATCCCGGTTGGCTTCAGCTTCAATGACCGTTGCATCACGATCCGCACGGGAACGGATACGGCGAGACTGCTCTTCACCCTGTGCGCGGATTTCCGTCGCTTCCCGCTGACGTTCCGTCTGCATACGCGCATAAATCGCCTGAGAGTTGGCATCGGGAAGGTCCGCGCGGCGGATCTTCACGTCAATGACCTCAATTCCAAGTTCTTCCGCGTTGGCACTCACATCACGGCGGATGTTTTCCATTACGCCCGACCTGTCGTCGCGCACGAGCGCCACGAAGCTGGTCCGGCCGACTTCCGACCGCAACGAAGACTGCAGGAGGGTCGACAGACGCCTGTTGGCCGTCAGTACGTTCTGAACACGCTGATAGAACAGGACCGGATCAGAGATCCTGTAGCGCGCGAATGCGTCCACGATCAGCCTCTTCTTGTCCGAGGAGATCGGCTCGAGCGGAGGCATGTTGAGGTTCAGGATACGCTTGTCCATGTAGACGACGTTCTGAACGAACGGGATCTTGAAGTAGAGCCCGGGTTCGGTTTTCGGTGCTTCGACAATCTGACCGAACCGCAGAACAAGTGCCTGCTGGGTCGGATTGACGACATAGACCGACAGGTAGCCGATGACAGCAACGACAACGACGACAATTGCGATAATACCGCTACGCATGATCAGTTACCTCCCGTCCGTGTGGACGGCGCTGTGCCACGTCCGTTCAGATCGTTCAGCGGCAGGAACGGCAGGACGCCGGAACCCGATGACTCGCTGTCGATGATGATCTTGTTGTTGGCGCCAAGAACCTTTTCTAGGGTCTCGAGGTAGAGACGCTCCCGCGTGACATCGGGCGCCTTCTGGTATTCCTCGTAGATCTTGCTAAAACGCTGGGACTGACCGGTTGCTTCCGCAATGGTCTGATCCTTGTAACCGTTTGCCTGTTCAAGAACACGTGCTGCCTGACCGCGGGCTTCCGGGACGATCCGGTTGGCATAGGCTTCCGCCTCGTTGCGGATACGCTCCTGGTCGGCGCGGGCCGCCTGAACATCGCGGAAGGCTTCGATGACCTGTGCCGGCGGGTCAACGCGCTGCATCTGAACTTCGGTAATCTCAACGCCTGCGCTGTAGGAATCGAGCGTCGTCTGCATCAGCGTCGCAACGTCGTTCTGAATGGAAACGCGGTTTTCAGTCAGGATGGCGTCGATGTTCGAACCGCCGACGACCTCACGCATGGCGCTTTCGGCAACGGCCTTCACCGTACCAGCCGGTTCCTGAATGTTGAACAGGTAGTTGGTGATGCCCTCGGTCGTGTTCTTGACGCGCCAGAGCACCTTGAAGCCGACATCGACGATGTTTTCATCGCCCGTCAGCATCAGGCTTTCTTCCGGAATGTCGCGCGCGCGGACTGCACCGGACGTGGAGAAGGTCTCATCCACACCGACCGTTGTTTCGCGCTGCAGCTCGACAGCGGGCTTGTACACTTCACCGATCGGGTAAGGCAGATTGTAATTGAGGCCCGGAGACGTCAGCCCGCGAACATCACCAAGCACCAGCTCAACGCCGCGCTCGCCTTCGTCCACCGTGTAGATGCCTGTCGCCAGCCAGCCGATGACGCCGATGCCGATCACAATCAGAATGCCGGCAAATCCGAGGCCGCCACCGCCACCACCGGGCAGCACGGTCTTCATGCGGTCCTGCGTTTTTTTCAGGAGTTCTTCCAGGTCCGGCGGGTTACCACCGCCGCCGCCACCGCCCCGGTTCGGACCTCCTCCCCACGGGCCGTTGTTGTTTCCACCGCCGCCCCATGGGCCGCCGTTGTTTCCACCGCCACCCTTCCAGGGGCCACCGCCACCTGACTGATTGCTCCAAGGCATCAAGACTTCCTTCTTTGAACTCCGGCAGGCTGTGCCGGAAATGGGCATTCGCCCGTTCTGACTCACCGTTGGTTATAGGGAGGTTACCTTATGCTTTCAACGAAAAGCCCAGTATATGTCCCACGTAAAACCAGTATGTTTTCCCGTGCCGCAGGTGGGTGTCAGACAGGGCCGTGTCAAGTTAAATGCACCGAAACTTCGAGAGTTAATGTTAACCCGGCGCGCTTTCGCCCCTGATCATGTCGACATGGGGGATGCCGTCTTCGAGATAAACGTCCGAAACTGTCTCGAAACCCAGGGAATTATAGAAGTTTTCCAGGTGCGCTTGCGCGGACACGTGGATCGTGCACGCAGGAACCAGCTCCCGGGCCTTGTCGATACCCGCCAGCATCATTTTGCGACCCAATCCGCCGCCTCTGCCGGCCTGCGCAATCACGACGCGGCCAATGCGCGCACTTGCCGCTTCCGGCTCGCCGAGCAGCCGGATCGTACCCACGAGCTGGCCGGAGGATGTGTCCCGCACAAGGAGATGCAATGCCTCCGGGTCCTTGCCATCAATGTCCTGGTAGAGCGATTCCTGCTCCAGAACGAAAACATCCTGACGCATCTTCAGGAGATCGTGCACGTCCATCGGACCCAATTCGTCAAGGCGTGCCCAACGGGCAATCGTTGTCTCGGTAAAGCTCATTGTCCCGCTCGTTAAGTCCCGTCAGGCCTTGCGCCGGTAGGTGATGAACGAAAACGCCGCACTGTCTCTTTCGGAGCGTTCGCCGCGGATTCGTCCGGTTTCTTCCCAAACAGCAGGGTCTATCTCCGGAAACCGTGTGTCGCCAGCCGGTTCGGCGTCGACTTCCGTGATTTCCAGCCGGTCGGCCCGCTCCATCGCCTGCCGATAGATCTGGCCGCCACCGATACAAAAGACCTCGTCGACGCCAAGCTCCGCGGCGAGCTCCTGCGCCCGCTCCATCGCACTTTCAAACGACGTCGCTGTTTCAACACCGTCCGGGGCGTAGTCCGGATCACGTGAAATCACCACATGCGGCCGCTTCGGCAAGGGCCTTCCGCCGAAAGACAGGAAGGTCTTTCGCCCAGCTATAACAGGTTTGCCGAGAGTGAGGCGCTTGAAGTGCTTAAGGTCCGAGGAAAGTTTCCAAGGCATGTCGTTATCTGCACCGATGATCCCGTTGCGGGCGACAGCGGCAATCAGAACAAGGTCCGGCAAGGCTCTCTCCGAATCCGGTTTGCAATTCCAGGTTCGCCTCCTAGCATGAAATCGGGCGTCCGCAGAATTTCCTGGCAACTAATTTCACGAACTTGTCGGATTCTTCCAGCGCTCTCCGTCCTCGTTGTCGAAACGTGTTTCTGAAGGGAATTAGGGGAAGGGAATACTTCAAATGTCCAATCTCATGGAAACTGTCCTGGTTGAGCGGACGCGCGCGCTCATTCCGGACACAAATGTCGAACAGAAGCGCATGTTCGGCGGGACCTGTTTCATGGTCAACGGCAATATGCTGGTCTGTACTTCCAAGAATGGATTGATGGCCCGGGTCGGCAAGGAGCAGGAAGCCGCGGCGCTCGCGAAGCCGCATGCCTCGCCATGCCGGCCGGCAGGGCGTCCGATGCCCGGCTTCATTCGGATCGAACCGGAGGGGATTGAAAGCGACGAGGATCTGAGGGACTGGGTCGAGATGGCGCGCACCTATGTGTGCGCCCTGCCCGCCAAACCGAAAAAGGCGCCAAGCGGAAGGGGCGCCAGATGATAGCTCCCGGATTTTCCGCCGAAACCTTCAAGTTTCTGAACAATCTGAAAAACAACAATTCGAAGGCCTGGTTCGATGCAAACAAGGCGGACTACCAGGCGTTCATCAAAAAGCCCGCAGACGCTTTTCGCGCCGCTTTGGGTCAGGATCTTGCCGATCTCACCGGCCACGACATGATGTCCAAGCAGTTCCGGATCAATCGGGATCTCAGGTTTTCCAAGGACAAGACCCCCTATAACACCCATATCCGGATGGCGTTCTGGCCAAAGGGCGGCGCTTTTGAAGGAAGAGACGCGCAGCCGCCGAGCTTCTTTCTGTCGGTGGAGCCGGAGCTCATCCGCTTCGGCACCGGCTGCATGGCCTTTTCCAAGCCGGTTCTGGGCAGATATCTAAACGCGCTGGAAACGGGCCAAGGCGAGGAAATCGAAAACCTGCTGGACAAACTGACCGGTGAAGGTTTCGAACGGTCGGAACCAGACCTTGCCAATGTCCCGCGCGGTTTTCCGAAGGACCATCCTCACGCGGGACTTGCCCGCCACAAGGGGCTGGCCGTCTGGAACACGATCAGCGACCCCCAGGCCCTGACCGGCGACGCTGCAACAGCATTCATGATTGATGCGTGGGCACCAACCCTGCCGTTCTGGCGATGGCAGGTGGGTCTTTCGAATTCGGACTGATCAATGAAGTCAATGCGGCCCATCCTTCGAGACGGACCTAGCGGTCCTGCTCAGGATGAAGGTGAGCGTGAGGAATGGCCGCACACATCGTCACCCGGAAAACGACCTCATCCTGAGGAGCGCGTTTTCGCGCGTCTCGAAGGATGGGCCACGCTCTCAAGATCCCGCTTTGCGTCCGCGAACCGACAGCTCGGGAAGCAGCTCAAACTCGCCTCTGATGAGAGCTTCCTTCTTTTCCCGGCGCCAGCCCTTTATCTGGCGTTCACAGGCAATCGCATCGGTAATCCGGTCGAACACACAATTGAACACGAGCGTTACGGGCCGATAGCGCGCTGTGTAGCCGCCATGTAATCCTTGTTGGTGCTCGCTGATCCGAGTTTCCAGGCTCTTTTGCGTAATTCCAGTGTAGTAGCTTCCGTTCGAACAGCGCAGGACGTAAACGATTGCCGTCATTATCCGTTTCTATCTTAAATTGTAAAACCTTCCCTTTTTATCTCCCGAGATGCTGGCGAGCAAGCGGCCCATCCTTCGAGACGGACCTATTGGTCCTCCTCAGGATGAGGGCGTAGTTCTAGCGGTTGATTCAAAAGAAACTTCATCCTGAGGAGCGAGCTTGCTCGCGTCTCGAAGGATGAGGTCGTTTTCCTGTCGACGTTGTGTACGGACATCCCACACGCTCACCTCATCCTGAGGAGGACCGCCAGGTCCGTCTCGAAGGATGGGCCACGGGTTCCAGACCGCAAGCGCACTTAAGCTCAAGCCCGCTGAAGATTGGCCAGGATGATCTCGAGCCATATCCGGGTTGGTGTAATCCAGGCGAGCCAATTGTTATAGTCGCCGGAATAGACAACGGCGGCGACGTCGGCTTTCGGACAGACAAAAAGCCGTTGCCCGCCATTGCCGAACCCGCCGAACCAGGGCACCTGACCGCCCAACGCGGGTACGTGGGCGTTACCGCAGAACCAGAAATAGCCGTAGTCGACGCCCTCCCCGGTCGCGATGACGGGACGGAGCGAGGCGGTCAGCCAGGCTTCGGGCACCACTTGCCGCCCTTCCCAGACGCCGTCGTTCAGTACAAGGCGGCCGATTTTCAGAAGATCAGGCGCCGTCAGCCGGATGCCTGAAGCCGATGAGTGGGTTCCGTCCTTGCCCGCCGACCATTTGAACGTCTTTATGCCAAGAGGGTCGAACAGGACTTCCTTTGCGAACTCCGGCAGGGTTTTTCCGGTTCCGGTTTCGATAATCTTGCCGATCAGCGCGGTCGCGCCACCACTATAGATCCAGCGGGTGCCGGGCTCTGCAACGAGCGCGCGGTCCAGAATGAACCGGTAGCGGTCCGGCGCAAGTTCCATCGCGATCTCGCTGTTTTCCGGATCGGTATAGGGCTTCGTCTCATCCCAATCCATACCAAGGCTCATGGTAAAGGCGTGCTCGATGGTCCGGCTCATGCGGGCCGGATCCGCCGCGAGATCCGGATAGCCCGGAAAAGCACTCAGGATCGGCGTGTCGAGGCGCGGTACAAGATCCCGTTCCAGCGCGATCCCGTAAAGCAGGCTGACAACGCTCTTGGTGATCGAACGCAAATCATGAAGGGTCTCGGGTCCGAAGCTGACGTCGCCAAGCGGTCGGCCCCAGTCTTCGTCCGGACCGCTGCCATAGCTTTCCAGGATCGTTTCACCGCCCCGTTCGGCCAGAACCACATGAAGATTGCGAAGCAGTCCGGCTTCAACGCCTGCGACCAGCTTGCGCCCGATCATGGGGTCGAAGCCCCGGTTCTCGGCCGTCAGTGCGTGAGGTGACAAGGAAAGGGAAACGTCTGGAAGTGCCATGGCTACGACCCCGAAGGACAAGCAATTCCTGTATTCTGACCAGACGAGGTCAAATTGCGAGCGATTTCTTGGCCGCATCCGGGTCGGCGGATCGCGCCGTCTTGACCTTCCAGCTGCTGGAAACACCATAAAGCGTTGTCTGGACATCCGCATGCACATGAGCCGGAGAACAAACTTGAACCGCAGAACTTTTTTGAGAACCGCCCTTTCCGGCTGCGCAGCAGTCGCGGCGCCGCAGTTTTCGCTTGCAAAAACGACAGACGGTTTTCTGGAATTGACGGCTGCCAAAGGGCAGGTGCGCCTTTACGGCGCGAATGGCGGACAGTCGGATCTTTGGCTCTATAACGGTCGGTTGCCGGGTCCGGAAATCCGCGTGAAGCGCGGCGAGCGGGTCAGGGTACGCTTCAAAAACGAGTTGGACGAACCGAGTTCGGTCCACTGGCATGGCATCCGCATCGACAATTCCATGGACGGCGTTGCCGGAATGACCCAGCCTCCTGTCCAGCCCGGCGAAGTCTTCGACTACGAGTTTCTGACGCCGGATGCCGGGACCTACTGGTATCACGCCCACAATATGAGCTGGAACCAGGTCCCGCGCGGGCTCTCCGGTCCTCTGATCATTGAAGATGACGAAACGCTCTTTTCGCAGGACACCGACATTACGCTGGTGCTCAGCGACTGGCGGCTCAACGAAAACGGTATCCTGGACACCGCAAGCTTTGGTGCCCGGCACGACTTTTCCCACGCAGGCCGGCTCGGCAACTGTCTGACTATCAACGGCACATCGCTACCGGATATTCCCCTGAAGAAGGGCCATTGGCACCGCGTGCGGCTGATCAACTCGTCGGCTTCCCGCATTCTCGACCTTGCCCCGGAGCGCTTCGGCGCGAAGCTCATCGGCCTCGATGGCCAGACATTCAATGCACCACGCGACATGCCCGGCACGGTGCAGCTTGCCCCAGCGCAGCGCATGGATCTCGTCTTGCGGCCTGAAGCAACGGGAACGATTCCATTTGAAATGATGACCGGACGGCCGTTTACCTTCGCCAATTTTCAGGTGAAAGACGCGGAATCTGAAGGGCCCTCTCTAAGATTGCCCCCGGTCAACACCCTGCCCGAGCCCGACCTGCAGGGCGCGCTGGAAATGCCGCTTCTGATGGAAGGCGGCGCAATGGGTGGCATGCGGTCGCTGCTTAGAGACCGGACGGAAGACGAATTGCGCCAGATGATGCAGGACGGCCTCTTCTGGACCTTCAACGGCACACCCGGCATGCAGGACGCACCGATGTTCTCGGCAAAGCGGGGCGAGACTGTCGTTCTGGAAAGTCGAAACGACACCAGTTTCGCCCATGCCATGCATGTTCACGGTCATCACTTCCGCCTTCTGGAGCGCAACGGCGAACCACTCGAACACCAGGATTGGCGCGACACCTTCACCACAGACCCAGGCGAAACGGTGAAGATCGCCTTTGTCGCGGACAATCCCGGCAAATGGCTCATCCACTGCCATATGCTGGGTCATGCGGCATCCGGGATGATGACGTGGTTTGAGGTGAGCTGACAATCGAATCCCGCTAGAGTGATCTGACATCTATTCTCCCAGCCAAGGAAAACGGGTTTGAAACCCGCAGCGCCTCCAGCGATTTTGTTCCTGCATGCCTTGCCTTTGGACGGGGCAATGTGGCACGGCCAGTTTGATCTGTTTCCTGCTCGTACTTACGCTCCGACGCTGTATCAATACGGCAGTTCGGTCGAGGACTGGGCCTTGGCGGCACTCGAACAGGTGCATGAAGAAAAACTGATCATCATCGGCTGCTCGATCGGAGGCTCGTGCGCGCTTGAGATCGCGAACAGGGTGCCGGAGCGGGTAAAATGCCTGGTGCTGGTCGGCACCAAGGCGCACAGAAATCCAGAACCAGCCTTTTTGGAAAAGGCAGTCGACCTCATTCATGGACGTGGCCCCGGCGCCGCATGGGACGCCTATTGGGCACCGCTCTTTTCGAAATCCTGCGATGCCATGGTTTTGAAAAACGCAAGAGACGATTTCTGCAAACGGACCGCGGATGAGCTTGCTGACGGCACGATCGCATTTCACACCCGTCCCAGCCGATATGAGCTGTTACGCAGCTTCACCGGCGAGACAGTCTTTGTCTCCGGTAGCGACGACATTGCGCCTGGTCCTCAAACCACGCGCAAGCAGTCACAGGATGCTCTCAAGGGCAGTTACCACGAGGTGCCGAATTGCGGTCACTATGTTCCGCTCGAAGCACCGCGCACCTTTAACGCCATCCTTCAGGGCGAGCTTTCAGGACATTTCTCGGGTTGATCGGGAGCTGAACCAATTACACCGCGATCGGCGCAGCGATGTGCGGATGGGGGTCGTAGCCAACCAGCTCGAAATCCTCGAACTTGAACGCGAAAAGATCCGTGACAGCCGGATTGATCTTCAGCTGCGGCAGGGGCCGTGGGGTGCGGGTAAGCTGTTCCCGGGCCTGATCGAAATGGTTGGAATAAAGGTGCGCATCCCCGAACGTGTGTACGAAGTCGCCCGGTTCCAGCCCGGTGACCTGGGCGACCATCAAGGTGAGCAGCGCATAGGAAGCGATGTTGAAGGGTACGCCCAGAAACACGTCTGCCGAGCGCTGGTAGAGCTGGCAGGACAGCTTTCCATCGGCCACATAAAACTGAAACAGGGAATGACACGGCGGCAGCGCCATTTCATCGACCAGCGCCGGGTTCCAGGCCGAGACGATCAGGCGCCGGCTGTTTGGGTTCGTCCGGATCATCTCCAGCAGTTTTTCAATCTGGTCGATTGACCGGCCGTCAGGGGCCGGCCAGGAACGCCACTGGTAGCCGTAGACGGGTCCAAGCTCTCCGTTTTCGTCGGCCCAGTCATCCCAGATCTTGACCCCGTTCTCGTTGAGATAACGGATGTTGGTGTCACCTGCCAGAAACCACAGCAGCTCGTGGATGATTGACCTGAGATGCAGCTTCTTGGTCGTCACCACCGGAAAGCCTTCTGACAGGTCGAAGCGCATCTGGTGCCCGAAGATCGACCTTGTTCCGGTGCCCGTGCGGTCGCCCCGGTCGACGCCTTCCTCGAGAATTTTGGTCAAGAGATCGAGATATTGCTGCACGGCAATTGACTTTCGGATGAGAAAAGGAGAGCCACCCATTAACTTCGCAGATTCTGGAAAAAACGCAGCCCCTCGCCGCGCGCTTTCCCCAGATCCGGCTTGTTCGGCTGTGGATGAGCGCTTCTGAAGCTTGCCGGCAAAGCATCCGTGTTGCCCGAAACCTCTTTCAATTCAGGGCTGAAACGCTTATATCAAGCCTGCTGGTTCGCCAGCTATGGCAATAAACTGTCAGTGCAATAAACCTATCGGACCCGGGGGCGGTACCCGGCGCCTCCACCCAAGCCCGTGAGGCTAACTTCAGGAAATCTCGCGGGTTTCGGCGGGGGCGAAATAGGATCGACGAGGGCGTAAAGACTGTGCTTTTGCTCGGCATTGTACCACCGTTATCGGGCTGTTTTAATAGTTGCAAACGACAACTATGCTATGGACAACGCTGTCGCTGCGTAATGCAGTGCCGGTAGTCCTTTAAAGCCCTGCTGGATTAGCACCGGCAGGCGGGGTTCGAAGGCACCTGGCAACAGAAGCCTTCACCTTCCGCTCTGCTTCTACTCCAAAATCCGCTCCTGACCAGCTCCGCTTCTGCCGGGGCTAAGCCGTTTCAGGAAAGACGCATTAATCCGGTATCACTTGGAAAATTGCCTTTTCTTTTTGGTCACGGAGCGTCAATGTGGAGCGGAAAGAGCAATTTTAAAGCGAGATTCGACGAGAACTGATGTCTGAAGACCTTCTGCGATACGATATCCTGATCCAGGACGCGCTCAGGGGAGCGGTCAAGAAGATTCTTGCCGAGGTCGGCCGCACGGGCTTGCCGGGTGATCATCATTTCTACATCGCGTTTGACACCAACGCACCGGGTGTCCGTATTTCCCAAAGGCTCAAGGAACGCTATCCGCAGGAAATGACCATTGTCCTGCAGCACCAGTTCTGGGATCTGGCCATCGGTGAACATGCATTCGAGGTTGGCCTTTCCTTTGGCGGCGTGCCGGAAAAACTTCTGGTTCCGTTTTCCGCCATCAAGGGCTTTTTCGATCCGTCCGTTCAGTTCGCGCTGGAATTCGACCCGGGCAAGACCGCCGAGGAACTTCCCGAAGAGCTTCTCGAAGCCGTCGAGGAACTGGCAAAGGCCGAGCAGGAACACGCCGACAACGAAGCCGGACAGGCTCCCGATACCGACAAAAAACCTGAAGCGGCATCCGCCGAGAAGGACGATCAGGAAAAACCAGCCGAAAAAAGTTCCGACAGTGACGGCGGCGGTGAAGTCGTGTCGCTGGACGCGTTTCGAAAGAAAACCTGACCGCGGGAGACTGGCATGAGCGCGGAGATCGTCAATCTGCGCCAGGTACGCAAACAAAAAGACCGGGCGGACAAGGAAAAAAGAGCTGCTGACAACCGGTTGAAATTCGGCCGCACCAAGGCCGAACGCGATGCTGCGCGCCGCAGGCGTGAAGACCTCGAAAAACAGGTAGAAGGCCACCGCCTGCCCGAGGCCGAAACCTCCGACGACGACACTAACTGACGCAAATGGCCCTTCTCAAACGGTCCATTTCCCTGCACGGCCACCGCACAAGCCTTGCCCTTGAGCCGGAATTCTGGGACGTCGTAGACGCCCATACGGCAGCGGAAAAGCGCTCTCTTGCGGGATTGATTGCGGATATCGACGACAACCGCGACCCGGACGACCCGCTGTCATCGGCGGTGAGGGTCTGGGCATTGAAGAAGGTCAGGTTCGGACAATCCTGACGATTTCTATTGCGCGCCCGGCAGAACCAGCGGTGCCCCGACATCCTGCGTCAGGATATCCTCGATGGAAATCGGCGGGTCGAGCGGCGGCAGGCTGTTGGTCGGCTTGGCGGCCGGCGTCGGTCCACCAGGGACCGATTGTGTCGTCTGCGGCTCGGACGGGCTCAGGACTGCCCGGATGCGCTCAGCGAATGGTTCGTCTCCAGCCGGCTGATCCGCGCTGCTCTGTTGCCGCGGAGCCGGAAGGGCGTCCTCGATCGGTAAAGGGTCAACCCCTTCCAGAAGATCTCTCTGCTCTTCTTGCGCCTGGGCTTCTTCTTCCAGCCGCAACCGTTCTTCTTCGGCAGCAAGCGCTGCGGCTTCAGCTTCGCGAACCCGGCGGTCCCCTGCCTGCCTCTGGCGCTTCAACTCGCGGACAATACGGTCACGTTCCAGGATCTCGGCCTGCAGTTTTTCAACCCGCTCGACTTCCTGCTCGAAAGCCCGCAGGGTCAGATAGGCCGTGAAAGGCGCAATATCGATCTGGCGGTCAGGCGCGTCGACAGATCCCTCAAACAGCAACCCAACCTGGGGTTCCGCGCCGGTCACGGCATCTTCGCCAGGGTCCACCTTCAACGAGAAATCAGCATCGAGATCGTAGGTTCTCAGATCAACTTCGCCGGAACCGAAGATCTCCGCCCGTGTGGAATCGACCACCACATTGCGGGCGCTCAAGCGTCCGCCGACCAGGGTAAGAGTGCCATCGACGCGCTCAAAAGGCAGGCTCCCGGCGGCCATGTGGCTGACGAAGACCTCGCGGATCCTGTCATCTTCCAGCTCAAGTCCGGCATCGGCCGCGCGGGTCACCAGCGGGAATGCCTGCGGATTGAGTCCGCGGAAGTCGCCCTCTTCCAGAGAAAACGTGCCGCCGCCACTGAGACCCGAGACAATCGCCGAGATCGACCGGCCCGCGCCTTCGAATTCCAGGAAAAGATCGAGCGTACCGGACGCAACCGCGCGGTTGTCCGGCCGCCAGATCAATTGGCGCAGGTCCGCCCGGTCAAATTTGACGCGCCCTGACATGGCAGCTTCCGCGTCAGAACGCTGTACCGAAAGGCTGCCGGTCAGCTTGCCGCCCGCAAACGCGCCGCTCAGGCCGTCCAGACGCATGAGCGTCGGAGAAATACGCAGCTCCGCACGTGGTGTGTCAATCGCCGTTTCCTCGTCGATCAGGAGCCGGCCGGCTTCGAATTGAAGTGAAACATCCAGACGATCCAGGAGCGGTGTGCCGAAAGGACCGGTCGGCCAGATGCTCGTTCCGTCACCTGCGGCAAACCACTGATCCGGACCAAGTACCAGCTCAGTTAGGCTGCGAAGATCGGCCTGGCTCAGGATAAGCTCTCCGGAAAAGCGGCGGTTCCGTTCCCCCGGTGCGGCCTCAAGATCGCCCTCCAAACGTCCTTCGAAGGTTGTCTCGCCGAGTACACCGGATGCATTGCTGATTTCCAGCTCACTGCCAACGCCTTTGACTTCAAATGTCATGTCCGCCGGGATCGTGCCGGTCATCACCGGCATGACACTGCCGGCCATCAGCGCCAGCGGTGCCATATCGTCCGTCTTCGCGGAAATCGTTACGCTGTAATCCGGATCCTGGTCTTTCTGAAGCTTGATCGTGCCGTCGGCGGCAAGGTCCGATACGCCGACACTTGCGGCAAGCGCGACGTTCAGCCCCTCTTGCGGGATGCCCTTCGCCGTCAGGCTCAGCTCGCCGCCCGCGTTTTCATCGATCGGGATGATGTCAAATCCGAGTTGCTGAAGCAGTCTGCTGCCGTCAGGCCCCTTCATTCCAACAGCGAGATCGAGCTCCGCGCCGTGCCAATCGTCGACCCGCCCCTTGAGTTCGGCGCTGACCGAGGCTTCCGCTCCGCCCGCAGTGCCGTCCAGCGTCAGCGTCATGTCGGTGCCGTCACCGAGAGCAGCAGCTTTCAGCTCACCTTCAAAGTTCGCGGGAACGAGGCTTCCTGCGGCTTTTTCCAAACGCTCGGCAAAGACCGAGTCCGGGAAGACACTGCCGGTAAGTGCAACAAGGCCAGACAGGTCCCGCGCATCCAGCACGCCGGCAACGGCTCCCTCGGGCGCTGAAAAGAGATTTCGGATTTCCCCGCTGACATCGAAACGGGCGCCCGCAAAATCATCCGCGAACAGCCGGTCGATCCGCACTCCGCCATCAGAATATTCGGCCTCCAGCGCGAGCCCCTTGCCGTCGACTCCGCGCGCGACGACTTCGCTCGCACGCACACGCAGAGAAACGTCCAGTCCCGTCGGATCTTCGGTGGTTCCGCTTTCGCTCGTTTCAGGCTGTATCAGCGCCGCCAGGCTTTCGATTGAATCCAGATCCAGGCGGTCGGCATCAAGGCTGAGCGAGAAGGTCGCGTTGCCGCTACGCGGCTTGCGATAGGAAAGTCCCCCGCGCGCTTCCGAACCAGCCAGCGTAAGCCGCAGATTGTTCAAGGCGGCGCCTTCCGGCAACAGGTTCAATCGCCCTTCAAGCGCGATCGGTTCCATGGCCGAAACACCGTCTTCCTTTTGCTGCCACCAACCAAGGAAAGAACCGGGCTGGTCTGAACTGATGGAGAGAGCTCCGCGGTAGCTCATGGAGGGTTCGAGCCCGAGATCACCCTGCGTGGCAACCATCGTCCGGCCGGGCAAACGTCCGGCAAAGCGGGCAACGCGCCAGCCACCGAGCATGGTTTCAAGGTCCAGACGCACATTCTGAATGATGCCGCCGCCGGCAACAACGGCCGGCACGTCCATGGAAATCGCCCCTTCGATGGGCGGAAGCGGCACTGCACGAAGGGCAGCGATCAATTGACTGCTTGCATCGTTGAGATCCACGGGTGCAAGCGGCCCTCCGCCAAGCAACCGGTCAAGGTCCACCTGTTTCGACTGCGCCCGGATCTCGAACCGCTTGTCGCCGGCATAAACCAGGTCGGCGCTCCCGGTCGCGCTGAGCCGCTTGTCTTCCGGTCCGTATCGGAACTCGAATTCGGGAACGGCAACTTCGGCAATATCCGCCGTAAAGCGGCCTTCCGACTCCCAGCCGTTCTGATTTTCGTCGTCAACGACAATCGACGCGATATTGAAATTGCCGTCGAACGCAGGCGCGGCATCGGCCTGCTTCAACATGCCGTCGAAGGAGAAATTGACCGCCCAGTCTGTCGGGGTCAGTTCACCCTTGATGCGAATGCCGAGATCTTCCTGGGCCCTGCCGGTGGCAATGGAGACGTTATAGGGGGAACCTTCGATCGACAGGCTGCCCCCAGCTTTGAAAGGGCCGGCGAGCGAACGCGCGCTGACCGAAAGGTTGCCATTTTCAATCGTGTGGGTTTCACCGGAACGCGCATCGACGATGGACAGAGCGCCATCCTGGATCGTGACTTTCTCGAAGGCGACATCTTCGGGCGGAAGGTTGGCCAGTGCTCCGTCGGAAGTCCGTGCGGTTAGCCAGTCGAGCCGGCCTTCTTCATCCAGCGACAGCGACAGGTGCGGACGGTCAAGCTCCATCTCGATAACGCGGATCTCGCCTTTCATCAGAGGCGGCAACTCAATACGGACATTGAAGCGGGAAACGACGAGCAGAGGATCTTCCGCCTCACCGACCCGGACATCGGAAAAACTGAGGGATGGCGCCGGCAACAATCGCAGATCGGCCTCGCCGAGCACAGTTACCCGGTGCCCCAGTGCGCGCTCTGCATAAGATTCAAACGTGGAACGGTAAACTGTCCAGTCGACAAAAAACGGCCCGACCAGTGCTGCGACCAGCACCAGGATGACTGAGATTCCCAGCGTTATGTAAACGGAGTTCAGGCTTTGTCTCCTTGCTCTCCAAACACACCGGACAGATGTAACCTATCTTTGCTGCACTGCAAACAGGCAAGCAGCCGCACCCGCCGTCCACGGCACGTATAGACTGCCGAGGTTAAAATCGAGCTTATTGAACTGATTCGATACAATATCATGACTGAGGCAGGATCTTGCCCGGATTCATTAAATTGTCCGGATCAAACGCGCGTTTGATCGACTGCATATAGTCGATCGCATCGCCGTGTTCGCGCCGCATATATTTCTGCTTACCCTGTCCGACGCCGTGCTCGCCTGTGCACGTGCCTTCCATCTTGAGTGCACGCACCGCAAGACGCTCGATGAAGCCGTCCGCTTTCCGCTTTTCTTCCGGATCATCCAGGTTCACCAGCACCTGAACATGGAAGTTTCCGTCGCCGACATGACCGACAATCGGGGCCAAAAGCCCTTCTTGTTCAATGTCCCGCGCCGTTTCGCCAACGCATTCGGCCAGACGGGAGATCGGCACACAGACATCGGTTGCGACAATGTCCGCTTCCGGACGCAGGCCCTTGCCGGCCCAATAGGCATCATGACGTGCGGTCCAGAGTTTCGTCCGCTCCTCGGCGACGGTCGTCCATTCAAACGGGCCTCCACCGAACTCCTCCGCAATCGAGGAGAACATTTCGGATTGTTCCTGAACGCCTGCCTCGGAGCCGTGGAACTCGAGAAACAGCGTCGGTGTTTCGGCAAGGTCCAGTTTCGAATAGGAGTTGCAGGCTCTGACCTGAAGACTGTCAAGCAACTCGATCCGCGCCACCGGAATGCCCATCTGGATCGTCGTGATCACTGCGTTGCAGGCAGATTCCACGTCGGGAAACGGGCAGATCCCGCCGGAAACGGATTCCGGCTGGCCGAACAGACGGATGGTCAGCTCCGTAATCACGCCGAGCGTTCCCTCCGATCCGACAAACAATCTGGTGAGGTCATACCCCGCAGAGGATTTGCGGGCCCGCCCCCCGGTTCTGATGATGCGGCCATCGGCGGTCACAACGGTCAGGCCCAGAACGGCATCCTTCATCGTGCCGTATCGAACCGCATTCGTTCCGGAGGCCCGTGTTGCCGCCATGCCGCCGAGACTTGCATCCGCTCCCGGATCAATCGGAAAGAACAAACCGGTGTCCCGGATGTAACTGTTGAGTTGTTTGCGTGTAACGCCAGCTTCAACCCGACAGTCAAGATCTTCCGAATTCACTTCCAGAATCTTGTCCATCCTGCTGAGATCGATCGAAATACCGCCGAGCGGCGCATTCACATGGCCTTCGAGAGACGTTCCTGTTCCAAAGGCGATCACCGGCACCTTGTGTGCAGCACACGTTTGCACGATTTCCGCCACCTCCTCGGTGGACTGGGCGAAAACCACAGCATCTGGTGGCTCATTGCGGAGCCAGGTCGTGGTGTGGCCGTGCTGCTCCCTGAGCGCACTTGATGTCGAAAGGCGTTCGCCGAACCGCTGTTTCAGCAAATTGATGACGTCTGCAACTCTCTCGCTCGGATCGCCCGGGCGCACAACTTCCGCTTCAATGGCCATTTCGGACCGGTATCCTTCCTTTTGGGGCTCGCATTTGGCCCCGTCTTTCAAATCTGAATATGTTAGCGGAAGCGGAAAAGGTCAAAGCCAAAACTGGCCTTGGCTGCGAGCGATTGCACGTCAAGGTTTCGGGAGATCAGGATGACGGCACTTTGGGAAAAAGCACTGGTCAAAAGCAATGTCATGACCGTGAAGGACGACTGGATCGACTATAACGGCCATCTCAACATGGCCTATTACAACGTTCTGTTCGATACGGCGGTCGACCAGGTGTTCGAACGCCTCGGCATGGGACCGGATTACGTAAAGACCCGTGGCGCTTCCTTTTTCACCGCAGAGGTCCATGTCTGCTACCTCCGCGAGTTGAGCGCGGGGATGCCTGTAATCGTGACCCTGCAGCTCGTCGGGCTCGATTTGAAGCGGGCGCATTTCTTTCAGGAGCTGCGCCACGCCGAGGAGGACTGGCTGTCGGCGACATCCGAACAGATGAGCCTTCATGTCGACATGACCGCGCGCAAGGTCGCCCCCTGGCCGGAGGACATACTGCACAATCTGACGGCGCTTGCGGAGGCACAGGCCGATTTGCCTCGCCCGGAGCGCGCCGGCAGGAGCATCGGGATCCCGCAAAAGGCTCCGTGAAAACAAATTGGGGTGATTTAGGCCAATTGGGCTTTCGTAGCCCTGTTCTTTCGTCCCGACTCGGGCAAAATGGGCACCAGCCAGACAATGTACCCGACCCCCGGCCCCAACGATGCGCAAGATAATTGAAACCGCCGGCCAACTTCCAGATATCCTCATAAGCTGGATAACGCCGAACGTGCGCCAGTTCCGGTCGAACAAGCTGCCGCTGGTCTGGCTGCTTGCGATCGTGGTCGGCGCCCTTGTCGCCCTTGCCGCAATCGCCTTCAGAACGGCCATCGGGCTCGTCCAGTGGCCCTGGCTGCGCACCACAACAGAACTGACGATCCAGGCTGCCGTGCAACAGCCATGGTGGATCATCATGCTCGCACCTGCGGTGGCTGGACTGCTGGTCGGCTGGATCCTGCACAAATATCACCCTTATCAGCGAGCGGGCGGCGTTGCCGACGTGATTGAGGCCCGGGCTTACGGTGGGCGTGGTCTGCCGCTCAAGGCAGGGCTCTGGTCCGCCCTGGTGACGGCCATCTCACTGGGCGGCGGTGCCAGTGCCGGACGCGAAGGACCGGTGGTGCATCTGGGCGCAACGCTCGGCACGGCGGTCTGTTCCTTTTTCCAGCTGCCCGACAGCGCCAGACGCATGCTGCTCGCCTGTGCCGTTGCCAGCGGGGTTTCCGCGTCGTTCAACGCCCCCATCGCCGGCGTTCTCTTCGCGCATGAAGTGGTTCTCGGGCATTATGCTGTCTCCGCCTTCGTGCCGATCGTGCTTGCTTCGGTCATGGGCACCTTGCTGTCGCGGCTCTGGTTCGGCAATGTCGCCGCCTTCGAAATCCCTCAATATGAAATCACCTCCTATCTGGAGATCCCGGCCTTTGCGCTTCTGGGACTGACCTGTGCAGCCGTTGCCATCATCTTTCAGTTTGCGCTGATAGGCTCGGACTGGACGGCAAGAAACATCACCATGCCGCTCTGGCTCAGGCCCGTGATCGGCGGCCTGGTGGTTGGAGCAATCGGCGTTTTCTATCCGGAAATCCTCGGCGTCGGCTATGAAGCAACCGACCTTGCCCTGAAACAGGAACTCGCCATTCAGACGATGCTGACGCTGCTTGTGGTCAAGACGGCGGCAACGGCCATTACGCTGGCATCAAGGTTCGGTGGCGGCATATTCTCGCCCGCCCTCTATCTGGGGGCGATGACAGGCGGGGCATTCGGTCTGATTGCCGCCTCAGTCTTTCCCGAAATGGCCTCCAGCCATGGCCTATACGCGATCCTTGGCATGGGCGCGGTCGCGGCAGCCGTGCTGGGTGCTCCGTTTTCAACGACGGTGATCGTCTTCGAGCTGACCGGCGGTTATGCGTTGTCGATCGCCCTATTGCTGGCGGTTTCGATCGCAACGGGCCTGACCCAGGCAGTTCATGGCAAGTCCTATTTCCACTGGCAACTCGGCATGCGTGGCTGCTTTGTCAACGAAGGCGCCCATCAGTTCCTGAGCGAAACCGTGAAAGTACGCGATTTCATGGATCCACCGCCGGAAAACGAAGAGGAACGAGTTTTCAATCCGGGTGAGGACGGTCCTTACCTGCACGACACGGACAGCCTGGAAAGTGCTCTGAAGAGCTTCGATTCCTGTGGCAAGGCCGCCCTGCCCGTCGTCAGAAAGGGCGATGCCACAAAGATCATCGGCACGGCGCGGCATGTCCGGGGACTGCGCTACTTCAACGCCGCGTTGATCAAGGCGACAAAGGAAGAGCATCACTGAGGTCTGTGCGCGATCTCTCCTGCGAAAGCAGACCAGCGCGTAAGCTTCAGATCTCAAGGGCCGAGCCGCTTAGGCGACTTGCTTCCGTTGCATCCAATGCGGTCCGTTTTAGGAGAAACTGGGTCCTGTGAGGTGATCTCCGAACCTTAGAGTTGTCCTCCCGGCTGGTGCGAAGCGCAAAGTCGGGATCCAGTAAACTCTTGTCTGATTGTTTTGTTCAGTCGCCGGCCACACGGAATTCTGGGTCCCGGTCCTGCCGCTATCGCGGCAAACCGGGACGACAAATCCGAGAAACCTTTTTGAGCCCTGGCTTGGACGCGACCGGGCGCTGCCTCGGCTAAATCGCCTCGGTGGCCTGCTCCAGCCAGATCCGTTCCTTTGCGCCGACAAGCGGTCCGACTTCTTCGCGGACGCGGGCGTGGTAGCGGTTCAGCCAGTCGCGTTCCGCATTACTCAAGAGCGAACCGTCAACGAGGCGCAGGTCCATGGGGACCAGGGTAATCGTCTCAAAGCCCAGCATCGGCCGTTCTCCCCCGGCGATGTCGCGCGCTTCGGTGACGATCTCCAGGTTTTCGAGCCTGATGCCGTATTCACCCGCCGGGTAGTAGCCCGGTTCGTTCGACAGGATCATTCCGGGTTTCAGGGGCACCGTACCGGTTTTAGCAATTCTCTGAGGCCCTTCATGAACGCCCAGGTAGGCACCAACCCCGTGCCCGGTGCCGTGGTCGAAATCCAGGCCTGCTTTCCACAGATCGATCCGGGCCAGCGTATCCAGTTGCGCTCCGGTCGTACCATTGGGGAAGCGAGCCGTGGAAATTGCGATGTGGCCTTTGAGAACCAGCGTGAAGTGCTTTTTCATCTCCGCGCTGACGTCACCGACGGCCAGCGTGCGCGTGATGTCGGTGGTCCCGTCCTCGTACTGGCCACCGGAATCGATCAAAAACGGTCTGCCAGAGGGGATCTTCAGGTTGCTCGACCGGCTGACACGATAGTGACAGATGGCGCCGTTCGGGCCCGCCCCGGAAATGGTGTCAAACGAGATTTCCTTCAGCACCCCGGTGGCGCGCCGGAATTCTTCAAGTTTTTCAGCAGCGCCTATTTCGTCAAGGTCACCCTTGCCAACCTCCTCGTCGAACCAGCACAGAAAATTCACGAAGGCGGCTGCGTCACGAAGATGCGCCTCCCGGGCGCCCTTGAGCTCTGCATCGTTCTTGACCGCCTTGGGAAGGAGGACTGGATCCTGCGCCTCGATCAGGTTGCCACCTGCCTCTGTGATCGCGTCAGCAATGCCGATACCTGCCAGCGCAGGATCGATCATCACCTTCGCGCCAGCCTCACCCAGTGCTTTGAGCCCGGTCATGAAATCTGCCGGTTCCGCCAGGTCGGTCAGTTCGGTCAGTGCATCCCGAACAGAGTTTGAGAGCTTCCGNCCGTCAATATAGAGCGACGGCTTTCCCTCAGCCGGAAGCGTCGCNAAGGAAAGCGGCAATGGCGTGTGGCTGACGTCAGACCCGCGAATGTTGAAAAGCCATGCGATGGAATCGGGCTGCGTCAGCACGCANGCGTCGGCTTTCTTGTCGCCAAGAGCAGCCTGAATTTCGCTTATCTTCTCGCGCGACGTCTTTCCGGCCAATTCGGAAGGATAAAGCGAAACANGACCGAGTGGCGGTTCNGGNCGGTCCTGCCANACGCTGTCGACTGGATTGTCGCCGAGCGTGACCAGTTCNGCCCCTGCGTCCTCGCAGACTTTGCGCAGGCGGCGCACTTCGCGCACCGTGTGCAACATGGCATCTATGCCGAGTTTCTGCCCCGGTTTCAGATGTTTGCCCAGCCACTCGCTGACAGGTTCGTTGATCAGGTGCTGCGCGGGAAACACGTCCATGTCGACCTGCTCGCGCACCTGGATCGTATACCGTCCATCGACGAAAATCGCTGCCTCATTGCCAAGCACTGCGGCGACGCCGGCAGACCCGGTAAATCCCGTCAACCACTGCAGACGGCAGTCATGTGGCGGAACATATTCGCCCTGATGGGCGTCGGCGCGCGGAATCAGGAAGCCATCGAGACTACGGCGGGCAAGTTCAGCCCTGAGAAGCGCTGCATTCGGCGCCCCGCAGGAGGGATCACTGAGATCTTCGAAAGACTGGAACATGAGCGGCACGGTAGTTTGACGCTTGCCGCGGATCAAGCCGGATAATTATTCCTCCAAACGGGTCCTTCAGGAAATGGGCTAGTGCATTTTTGCAACGCAGCAAGCCTTTCGCATATGCGAAGAGCGCAAGGCTGTCATGCATTTGCAGACCTACCGGATCAGCGATCGAATCTGCATATTCCTGATGACAAGAAAAAAGACGTTTCTCCCTAGGGAAGCTCTTGAACTTCAAATGGGAATGATCACGATGACTATCGCAACAACCACTTCGACCCGCACTGGCAGCAACTTCATGCGCCGCGCGCTTGACCGTATGATTGAAGCGCGCTCCCAGCAAGCTCGCCGCTACGTCAACGGTTACCTTCTGTCTCTGGACGACGCAACACTTGCCGCCCACGGATACGATCGGGACCAGCTTGAGCGCGAAGGCGCAATGTCGAACCCGTTCTAAGGGGCTCAGGCGCGAATAAAGCACTGTGCAAATGCAAAAGGGCCTGCCGGACTTCCGGCGGGCCCTTTTGCGTTTGCGGTGAGAAACAAGGCTCACGGGCCTCAAGCCGTCTTTCGGCCCCGCACCAGTGTCAGCGTAAGCCAGCCGTTCTTTTCACGCCTTTTGTCGAGAACAAACCCCTGGCATCTGTAGGCGGAGAGAATGCGCGGTCCGTCTTCGACCCGCAGACCCGACAGAACGAGAGTGGCTGTTTGCGCCGTTCGGCCGCCGATCGCTTTCGACATTTTCATCAGAGGCCGCGCCAGAATATTTGCAATGACAAGGTCGAACGGGCCGCAGAGACCAAAGCGCCGGTCTTCGACGCCATTTGCCGTGAAGCCGCGCACAAGGTGCCCGGCCCCGTTCAGCCGGGCGTTTTCAAGCGCCGTCCGGGTCGCGACCGGGTCGATATCGGTCGCCAGCACCGTTTGCCGCGCTTTCAAGGCCGCTGCGATTGCCAGAACGCCGGTTCCAGTGCCGAGATCGAGGATATTTTCATATTCGCGCAAGGAGAGCAGACGGTCGATTTCCTCAAGGCATCCAGCCGTTGTGCCGTGATGCCCGGTGCCGAAGGCCAGCGCCGCCTCGATTTCCAGACCGATCGCTCCCGGAGGGACCTTTTCCCTGTCGTGACCGCCGTGAACGAAAAAACGCCCTGCCCTCACCGGCTTCAAGCCTTCAAGGCTTTTCTCGACCCAGTTGATGTCCGGCAGCTCTGCCGCTTCCAGCGGCGCCGCAAAGGCGTCGGAGCCAAGACGGTCGCGCACCAGGTCTGCGGCCACTTTCTCCTCCATGTCGAAGAGCAGAATTTCCGCCGACCACAGTTTTCCGTCCTCTGTGGCCTCGTAAATGGAAACGGGATTTCCTTCGTCCTCAAAGGCGCGTTCAAGCACATCGGCGATCCGCTTTGCTTCCAGTTCCTCGGCTACAATACGTACCCGGATGGTCTTCATGGCTGTGTCTGCCTCAAAATTTGTCGGTCGAGGCGTGCGGTATAGCCTTGCGACCGGGAACACGCCAGCTTCAATCACATTTGACTGGCCAAATACGCCTCAAGCGCCATGTTTTTGGGAGCGGAGGGATGTCATGACTTTGAACGTACAGAAATTTGTACCGCTAACTGCGGGCCGGTTTCTCGTTGTGCTCGCAATCTGCCTGACAGCAATAACCGGTANCTCACGGGCAGATCCGTCACGTGACGCCCTGTTCGACGCGCTGAAAGCGGCCCCGAGCGAATCTGAGGCAAAAGCCATNGAAAACGAGATCTGGCAATCCTGGATCNAGGCNGCACCAACGCCGGNAGTTCAGGAGAAGCTGGANACGGCGATGCGAAAGCGCGGAGAATACGATTTCCAGGGCGCGAANGACATTCTCGACGAGGTCATCCTGGAAGCCCCGGACTACGCTGAAGGCTGGAATCAACGGGCCTTTGTCCTGTTTTTGCAAGGCAACTACGAGGCGAGCCTTGAGGACATCGACCGAACCCTTCAACTGGAACCCCGGCATTTCGGTGCGCTTTCGGGCAAGGCCATGATCCTCATGACACAAGGGCGCGTGCAACTCGGCCAGGATACCCTGCGCGAAGCTGTTGAAATTCACCCGTACCTTCAGGAGCGCTCCATGCTGATCAAGCCCAAAGGTGTGGATCTTTGAAACGATCAAGCTTGATTTTGCGCCACGGGAAACGTTAGCCGCACGGTNAGNCCGCCCCCCTGGGTTTCAAGCAGNTCCAGTGTTCCCGAGGCNGCTTCGACAATTGCCTTGCTGGTCGCCAAACCGAGACCGAAACCGGTCCCTTTCCGGATCTGGCGNGCGGCNTCCCCTCGCTCGAAAGGNTCCAGCAANCGCTCCCTATGCTCTTCCGCAATTCCCGGACCGTGGTCGATTACATCGATGCGGATCTTGTTGTCCCGGGCAGAGGCCTCGATCTCCACGCCCGCGGCATAGTGATTGGCATTGTCCACCAGGTTGGAGAGCGCACGGACCAGTTCGCCCCGGCGCGCCATAATGGAGAACTTTCCGGTGCACCGCAGCTCTATTGAAAACCCGAGATCGAGGTATTGATCGACAAGCGACTGCAAGAGACTGGGAACATCGATCCGAAGCACCTGCTCCGAACTTGCCCCGTCCCGAAGGAAACTGAGGGCAGCATTGATCTGCTGTTCCATGATGTTTAGGTCTTCCAGGCTCCTGTCGCGGATATCGCCCTCCTCAAGCAGATCGAGACGCAGGCGAAGCCGTGTCAAAGGCGTTCTGAGATCATGACTGATCGCTGCCAGCGTCCGGGTCCGCTTTTCCACGAACCGGTTGATCCTCAGCTGCATGCGATTGAAGGCTGCCCCGGCTTCCCGGACTTCTTTCGGGCCGCTTTCGCTGACGGGCACGGGATCGGTGGACCTCTCGCCAAACGAGGTGGCCGACTGGGCCAGTTCGGCCATTGGCTTCACGAGCGATCGGGCAGCCCAGATCATCAGGGCACAGAACGTCAGCGCCAGAAACCCGACGAACAGATAGAACGGCAGTCCGACAACGGGCGGCGGCGGGCCACGGAAACCCCATTCGGCAAGAATGAGATTGCCGTCGTCTAGACGGATGAACAAACGCGGTGGCGCACCTTTGCCCAGCTCTTTGGGGCCAAGAACATGTTCGATACGCATTCCAAGGAGCGTGTCGCCGAGGCGGAAGGGACCGAAACGTTTCCGGCCACCGGGATCGGCCGCGGCGGTCAAGTCGTTTTCTTCAACAAACCAGACATTGAGATTGGGTGCGTCGCGGCGCATCTGAAGAAGGACGGCCTCGCGGTCTTCAGCAGGCGTGTCGTTCAGCTTTGCAACGGCAACACTGACGAGGTGGCTGTTCATCACGGACAGGTTGTTGTGGAGGTGTTCCTTGATTTGAAACGTGACAACCGCGCTGACCAGGATCATGAACAGGCCGGCAACGGCCATCAGCACCAAAATCTGGTATAGCATGGAGTCCGGCCACAAACGCTTAAGCATGTCAGCTTTCGCGCGACACCGGCGCGACGAATTCGTAGCCTCCGGACCGCACCGTTCGGATGAATTGATAATTNGCGCCGCCCGCGTCCAGCTTGGAGCGCAATCTGCTGATCAGGATGTCGATATTGCGTCCGTTCGANGCGCCNATCTGACCCATCGTGAGTTCAATCAACTGGTCTCTGCTCANAACNCGGCCACCGCGCTCGGCCAGGACNTGCAGCAAATTGAATTCCGCAGGTGTCAGGGAAATCAANGCCTTGTCCGTATTGAGNAGGTTTCGTGCCCGGCAATCCATTTCCCAGCCCTCGAAACTGAGCTTTCCGTTTTCAACCGGCGCNGCGGCTCCGCCGAGTTCGACCCTTCNAAACAAGGCACGCACGCGCGCGATCAGCTCGCGAGGGTTGAAGGGTTTCGGCAGATAATCATCAGCACCAACCTCCAGACCGATCACGCGGTCGATGTCCTCGTTCTTTGCCGACACGATGATAATCGGGATAGGGCTCGTGGCCCGAAGGCGCCGGCAGATGCTGATGCCGTCCTCGCCCGGGAGCATCACGTCAAGAACGATCAGGTCGACACGATTGCTCGTCAGCAACCGGTCCATTTCCGCAGCGTCGCGTGCAAGCGTTACCTTGAAATCATTCGAGACCAGATGCCGCTTGATCAGCATTCCGATCTCAGGATCGTCTTCGACGACCAGTATGTGAGAAACCTTATGCATGCCCGGACATTACGCGCGTTTCTGCGTGAATTTCATCCGGAATTTTCGAAGAGTTGTTTCTGTACATTTCCGAAAATTACGCCGGAAACACGCTGAAAACAACGAAACCGGGCGGTTAAGTGCCCGTTAACTTTCGGAGCGCAACGGTGAAATCTCCACGACGAAATCATAATTCCTGCTGGCGAACTTCACGGTCTGACCGGCAACCGGATTGCCTGACCAACTACCCTCTTCGGTCAGGCATGGCGCCTGCCAGATGCTTTTCGGACCTACACAACCTCACCGAAATGCAGGGCGGGACATCAGCCGGTCACCGAAAGGTGGCCGGCTTTTTTTTCCAACGGCATATCAGTGCCGCTCGACGAAACTATCGATGACTTTCTTGACGCCGGCCTTCTCAAAATCGACCGTCAGCTTGTTGCCCTCAATGGCCGTGATCGCACCGTAGCCGAACTTGATGTGAAACACCCTTTCTCCGAGCGAGAAATCGGACGGCGTTTCGCTGACCGACTTGGCGACGAGCTCGCCTTCGATCGTCATCGGGCCCTGGCGCTTCATGCGTGCGGACTTGTAGCCTTTGCCACCTTCCGAAAATCCGTCGCCTGATTGGCGTGCCCGCTGCGCGCGCTGCCAGCCGGGCGTGGAATAACTGCCACGCTCAAAGGGATCGTTGCTGTCGAAACGTGACGGACCGTAGCCGCCGCCGGCATAGCCGCCATAGCTTGAGGAAGGTTCGGCGATTTCAACATGATCGGGCGGCAATTCGTCCAGGAACCTGGAGGGGACAGTCGACTGCCACAGCCCGTGGATCCGCCTGTTGGAGGCGAAATAGAGCTTGGCGCGTCTCTTTGCGCGCGTGATGCCGACATAAGCAAGGCGCCGCTCTTCCTCAAGACCGGCCCGTCCGCTTTCGTCGAGCGAGCGCTGATGGGGGAAAAGCCCCTCCTCCCATCCCGGAAGGAAGACCGTATCGAATTCCAGCCCCTTGGCCGAGTGCAGGGTCATGATCGAAACCGCGTCACTGGCATCGGCGCTGTCGCGGTCCATGACGAGCGAAATGTGCTCCAGAAATCCTGCCAGCGACTCGAATTCTTCCATCGAGCGCACCAGCTCCTTCAAGTTGTCCAGGCGCCCTGGAGCTTCCGCAGAGCGGTCCTGGCGCCACATTTCGGTGTACCCGCTTTCGTCCAGAACAATTTCGGCAAGCTCGGTATGCTTGAGCTGATCCACCTGCCGCTGCCAGCGACCGAAATTGTCGAGCACGTTTTTCAGCGCATTGCGCGGTTTCGGCTTGAGTTCCTCAGTATCGATGAGCTGTTGCGCCGCCTGCATCAACGGAATGCGCTCGGCCCGTGCCAGACCGTGAACAAGCTTCAGCGTCGCGTCACCCAAACCGCGTTTCGGCGTATTCACGATCCGCTCAAACGCGAGATCATCCGATGGCTGGTTCACGCAGCGCAGATAGGCCAGCGCATCACGGATTTCCATTCGCTCGTAAAATCTTGGCCCACCGATGACCCGGTAGTTGAGGCCAAGCGTCACGAACCGTTCTTCGAACTCGCGCATCTGGAAGGACGCCCGAACGAGAACGGCCATTTCGTTCAGCGCATGTCCCTTGCTTTGCAGCGCCTCGATTTCGTCGCCGATGGTTCTGGCTTCTTCTTCCGAATCCCAAACGGACGCCACCGAGACGAGGTCATGATCCGGCTCTTCGAAATCGGTGAAAAGCGTCTTGCCAAGGCGCCCTTCGTTGAAGGCAATCAGATGCGATGCGGCTGCCAGAATGTGGCTGGTCGAGCGGTAGTTCCGCTCCAGCCGAATGACCGTTGCGCCTTTGAAGTCATGCTCGAAGCGCAGGATGTTGTCGACCTCGGCCCCGCGCCAGCCATAGATCGACTGGTCATCATCACCAACGCAGCAGACATTGGGATTGCCCTGTGCCAACAGACGCAGCCAGAGATACTGGGCGATGTTGGTGTCCTGGTATTCGTCCACCAGCATGTAGCGGAACCGGCGCTGATATTCCGCAAGCACATCCGGACGGGTCTTGAACAGCGTGATCACGTGCAACAGCAAATCGCCGAAGTCGGCCGCGTTCAGGATCGACAGGCGCTCCTGGTATTCCTCATAGAGCCGGCGCCCTTTTCCGTTGGCAAAGGCCCGCGCTTCCCCCTCCGGAACCTGATCCGGCGTCAGCGCCCGGTTTTTCCAGCCGTCAAGAATTCCGGCGAAGGTCTTGGCCGTCCAACGCTTGTCATCAAGTCCTTCGGCCTGGATGATCTGCTTGATCAGGCGGATCTGGTCGTCCGTATCGAGGATGGAAAAGCTCGACTTCAGTCCCACCAGTTCGGAATGCTTGCGCAAGATTTTCACGCAGATGGAATGGAAGGTGCCGAGCCAGGCCATGCCTTCCACGCTTTCGCCGACGAAGCCGGAAATGCGCTCTTTCATTTCCCGCGCCGCCTTGTTGGTGAAGGTGACGGCAAGAATCTCAGAAGGTCTGGCAAGTCCTGTCGCCAGAATATGCGCGATACGCGTCGTAAGGACCCGGGTCTTGCCGGTGCCGGCACCCGCAAGAACAAGGACAGGCCCTTCCGTTGTCTCGACGGCGAGCCTTTGTTCAGGATTCAGACCGGTAAAGTAGTCAGGTGCCCGGCGTGCCGCCATGGCACGCGCGGCGATCCCGCCTTGCGGACGCGGCGGTGCGGGCGCCATGTCCCTTTGTGTTCCGACCGGCTGAAAAGGGTCGTCGAAGGAATCGTCATACCCACCCGGGTCTGCCATGGTTTCCTGGTCCAGTTCCGTAAAAAGCGCTCAAGAACAACGTGCCAGTCTTCTGACGAGATCAGGCCGGTTCTTCTATTGAAACCTCTTTGGGCATCCTTTGGAATTTTGAAAATACACAAGATGCTCACACGAGAACAATATAGCAACAAAGCAGCGCTGGCGAGGTGGGAAATCATCAATAGATGGGGACAAGAAAAGCAAGGGATTAGCGGGGTTTGACCGGAGGGTTTTCCCAGCGGCCGGTTTTTCGAGACATGTCCGCCGGCAGGGATCCAGTAAATGCAAGCGCTCAGGCCTCAAGCACTGCCGGGCATACCGGATCCCGGTCTTGCCGCATGGCGGCAAACCGGGATGACAACAAAGGTAAGAATAAGCGGCGAGATCAAAGTCAGCCTTTGTGGCCCGAGCGCGCGAAAATACCCCAGCTTGCCATCCCTGCACCCGATATCGCGGGCATAAACGCCGGCAACGGATCCAGTAAACACAGGCGCTCAGGCCTCAAGCACTGCCGGGAATACTGAATCCCGGTCTTGCCGCACAGCGGCAAACCGGGATGACAACAAAGGTTAGAACAAGCGGCGAAATCAAAGTCGGCCTTTGTGGCCCGAGCCAGCAAATTTACCCCAGCTTGTCATCCCTGCGAAGGCAGGGATCCAGTACAGGCAAGCGTTCGAGACTCAAGCACCACCGGGCATACTGGATCCCGGTCTTGCCGCCTGGCGGCAAACCGGGATGACAACAAAGGTCAGACGAGGTTGGAAAACAGGTCGTCCCAGTTGGGATTGCTTTCCTCTATCAGTCGGACTTTCCAAGCCCGCTTCCAGCGTTTGATCTGTTTTTCGCGCTTGATAGCTTGTTCGATTTCTTCGTGAACTTCGTAGTAGACCAGTCTGTGCACGTCGTACCTGGCCGTGAACTTTGCTCCCAGACCGTCCCGATGCAGGCTCACTCTTTTCAGAAGGTTATTGGTTACGCCGACATAAAGCGTTCCACCCAAACCGCTCGCAAGGACATAGACTTAATACTGCTGATCCAGATGCAATCTCATGGTCCGATAATTGGAACAAGTGAGTTGCACATTAGATCAACTTGTCATCCCTGCGAAGGCAGGGATCCAGTAAACGCAGGCGTTCGAGGCTCCAGCACTGCCGGGAATACTGGATCCCGGTCTTGCCGCACAGCGGCAAACCGGGATGACAACAAAGGTTAGAACAAGCGGCGAAATCAAAGTCGGCCTTTGTGGCCCGAGCCCGCAAATTTACCCCAGCTTGTCATCCCCGCAGCCGGTTTCGCGGGCATAATCTCCGGCAGAGATCCAGCACAGGCAGGCGTTCGAGACTCAAGTACCACCGGGCATACTGGATCCCGGTCTTGCCGCAAGGCGGCAAACCGGGATGACAACAAAGGTAAGAACAAGCGGCGAAATCAAGGTCAGGCTTTGCGGCTCAAACGCGCGAATTTACCCCAGTTTGTCATCCCTGCACCCGCCTTCGCGGGCATAAACTCTGGCAGGGATCCAGTAAACGCAAGCGCTCAGGCCTCAAGCACCGCCGGGAATACTGGATCCCGGTCTTGCCGCATGGCGGCAAACCGGGATGACAATTTTCATACGATGTGTCGGACTGTGTCCGTCAGCGAAATCTACGCCGCCTCGTCTTCCCTGACCTCGTTGAGGAAGGTGTTGACCGACTCTGAGAGGTTCTGGGCAACGTGCCCGAGCTGTTCGGCGGACATGCTAAGGGTCTCCGACTTCTGGCGCGTCTGGTCGATGGACCCGGACACACCGGAGACGTTTGTCGCAGCCGCGTTGGCACCGTCGGACGCAAAGGTGATGCTCTGCGTGATCTCGCTGGTTGCCGCATTCTGCTCTTCCACCGAAACCGCGATCGACCCGCTTACGGTGCGGACTTCGTCGATTTTTTCAACGATCGAGCGGATGGCCGCAACCGACTTGTGGGTGGAGCTCTGAACACCGGAGATCTGGCTCGCAATCTCGTCGGTCGCCTTTGCTGTCTGGTTGGAAAGTTCCTTCACCTCGGCTGCAACAACCGCAAAGCCCTTGCCTGCCTCACCCGCCCGCGCGGCCTCGATGGTCGCGTTCAGTGCCAGCAGATTGGTCTGCTCGGCAATTGCGCGGATGATCTCGACCACTTCGCCGATCTTGTCGGCGGTTTCCGCCAGGAGAGAAATATCCTTGTCGGCGGAAATGGCGGTTTCGGCGGCTTCAGAGGAAATCTCAGTGGCCGAATTTGCCTGCCGCGAGATTTCCCCGATCGATGCAGACAGTTCAGCCGCTGCCGAGGCAACCGTCTGGACGTTGGTGCTGGCTTCTTCCGTTGCCGAGTTTGCCGCACGAGCGCTTTCATCAGCATGAAGGGCAATCTGAACCATCTCGGACGCATTGGTCCTGACGCCGTCCGATTCCGCCGTGAGCTGCGCCTGAATGGCCGATACGGACGTTTCAAAGTGATGGATGGCGCTTTCCAGTTGCTCCGAACGCTTCCGGCGCTGAATGCGTCCAGCTTCCGCCTCTTCCTCGAGCGCCTTCTGACGGATCAGATTGTCGCGGAAGACTTCAGACGCGCGCGCGATGTCGCCGATCTCGTCGGGACGATCGGTATCGGAAATCGCGACGTCCAGATTACCGCCGGCAAGATCAGAGATCGTGTCGCGCTGACGTCCGAGGGTCTTGGTGATCGACATGACCTGATACACAACCAATACAAGTGCGATGGCCGTAAAGCTGACCGCGATCACGGAAAGCCAGAGAATCTGAGTGTTCAGGGCAGCCGCGTCCGCATCTGCAGCGGCCTCCGCGCGGTGGATCAACTCGTCCGAAAAGGATTTCATCAGGTTGAGACGCTTGGTTGCCGTCGCGAACCACGCCGGACCTTCCAGACCCCAGGCATCGTTCGTTCCCGGCAGATTGTGAATGATGTTACGCCACTTGTCGGTCTGCTCAACATCCGGACCTTTGACCATCTCCTTGAACATGGTCTTTTGTTCCGGGGTCGCGACTGCCTCAAACTCCTTCAAGAATGCTTTTTCACCACCATAGTGCATGATGACATTCTTGAACGTCTCCGCATTGACGACGCCGGCGGTGTTGAATTCGTTGAGCAGTGCGGCTCCGTTGGCACGCTCAAGACCGCCGGACTCCATAGCCTCGACGAGCGTCAGATATGGCAGCAGTTCCGCGGTGATTTCCCGTGACGGGCTGGACTCAGTCGTAATGCCGATGACGTGGATGAGTTCGTTGATTTCCTTTGAGTAGCCGCCAACGACCTCCGCAACGGCCGCGCGTTTTGCATCGACCGCGCTCCGGAGTTTATCCGTCTTGTGCACTTCTTCGGCAACGTGCTGCAGGTCCGCAAGGAGAGCCTCGTCATTCAGGTCAATCGCGGCAAGATGCTCGTCGAATATCTTCAGCGCAGCATCAGTCTTGGGGCGCTGCGCATCAAGATTTGCCCGGATATCTGGATTATATTCCGACTTTATCAGGCTGACACTCATGCCACGTTCTTTTTGAAGCTCGTGGACGAGATTGCCCGAATCCTCGGCAATCCTGGTCAGTGGCCGCATAAATTCGTGATGCGACAATTCCACGACTTTTTCGAAAACGCTGAGCGCCGCGAAGCCGATCACCGCAAGCATCGGCACACCCGCAAGCACCGCGATCTGCAGCTTAATGCGTTTCATCTCAATGTCCCCTCCAGAACAAAAATCTTCGCCTCAAACTGGAAGGTCTGGCTTACTTGTTACTTAACGTCAGTCACTGAATTGACATTTTACGACAGTGAAATCGCGTCATGCCAAAAGAAACAATTTTAGGTGGTATAGTTATTTTCAATGGCATGTCATTTCTGACAATCCATTGACGCAAAAGCCCGAGAAAACGATGCGCAAACTCGAATCGGGTACGTTGAATACAGAGCCTGATTTTTTCAGTTTTGTTCAAAAAGACCAGAAAAAGCGGTCTTGAAAACGCTTTCAATGCCCGAAATGTCGACCAGGTCGTCTTCTCGCGCACCGATCCACCCATCTGGCCGGATCCACATGGCGCAGCGCTCGATGACACCCAGAACGTTATGCGCATGAAGGTCGGTGTCCACGAGCAGCTCGGTGTTCTCGTCCGCCAAGGCCGTCCGAGCCGTTGCCCCTTCGATGCTTCGCGCAACGACGCATAGTGAAATCGCACCCGAAGACCCCCGGCAAAGATCAATTGCCTGGCGGACAAGCTGTTCTGCTTCGACACCACCATCGGCCGTGAAAACCAAGAGCGTGTGATCAGTGCCGGCAATCGCACCGGTCAACCAGCAGGGCCGCCCTTCGGCTGTCGCCAGCCGGATTTCCGCCGGCAGGAATTCGCCGGGTCTCGGACCGAATTCAGGAGCCGCCTCCTGCACCACCAAACTGCTTTCATACGGCCCCATCACCGGTTCCCAGCCGTTGCCGCCATTGGCCATATACTGCGTGAACCCGACAACGAACCGTCGGAAGGCACGGGATCTCTCGGATGGATCGGTAATCGAGAACAGATCGTCATTGCGCTGACTGACAGTTTGGCACCCTTCCGCAGCCGTCCGGCGTTCCGAGCTGTACGTATCCAGAAGCGCATCATTCGCATGACCGCGAATGACCGAGGCCAGTTTCCAGCCAAGATTGAGCGCGTCCTGAATGCCGCAGTTCAGCCCGAGCCCGCCGCTTGGGGACATTGCGTGCGCGGCATCTCCGGCAAGCAGTATGCGCCCCTTGCGGAAATTTTCGGATATTTTCGAGACGCTGTGAAACTCGGTATCGCTGAGCGGCGGCCCAAGTTCTGCGGACGGCACATGCTGGCGAAGAAAGTCCCGTACGCGCGACCAGCTCTCCTTATTGCGCTCAAACGATGCGGAATAAATGCGATAAACGTCCCGGGTGCGATAGACACCGACGAGAAGAGACTCAAAGAACAGCATTCCCGTACTGTCCTTGTAGGGCCAGCCGTCGATGTCAGCATCCAGAACATGCCAGTTGAGCGTCCTTTCATGGCCTTCAAACGCGATACCGGCGCCGTCACGCATAGGGCTGTGCACGCCGTCGCAGCCGATCAGCCAACCGACAGAGGCGGCCTCTGTCTCACCCAGCCGGTTCTCCAGGCTCACGTCGATGGCCTCTTCCCGTTGCTCGAAGCTCTTCAGCTCAATGCCCCGTTCGACGAGTACGCCAAAACTTTGCAGTATATCGGTCAGGAGCGGAACGACACGGTCCTCACCCACATTGTGGTTCCAGGGCCACCGCACCGAGGAAGAGGTTGCCGTGGCGATGATACGGCCCTCGAAGGAATAGGACATGGTGTCGACTGCGACACCTTCCTCAAGCAACCTGTCGAGAAACCCCATACGCTCAGCCGCAATCAGGGAGCAGGGTTTCATGACAAGCGCCCGGGCGTTGTCAGGAGGCGTTGTCTCCTTGTCGATGATACGAACGTCGACATTCCGCCGGGCAAGCTCGATCGCCAA
>JGI12316J14372_10001174_pt1 | contig 36328 bp, 34 predicted proteins | sample MarCyaLeptolynsp_FD_14372 | JGI IMG/M metagenome (IMG submission 14372)
TTTAGCACTCCAAGACATTTGTCCAAAGCACCTGATTATTGAGAAACACATGACTTTTCTTACCATACGGCCTCTTGTGCCGATCCTGTTTGCATCCTTCCTTGTCACCGTGACCGCCTTCGGCGTCCGGCCAAGCCTTGCAGAAAAAACACTGCCGGGCGCTGCAAACATTTCATCGACCGTGAAAATTCATCGCATGAAGCGCGGCAGCAACGCCCTTCTTGCGATGAACGAGGCGTGTCAATTGCGCGTTGATTTCGGCAGTTACGCCGCAGGCATTGATGGACTGACCTTCGCCCGCGTGCTCCATCTGATCGCGACAGACGGTGCCATTTCAGAGGTTTACATGATCCCCTGGGGCAGGGAAGGCGAAGAAACGCTGTGCCTCAACGAGTTGAATGAAGATGACGCCAAGCGCCTGTTTGAGACGATCAGGGAGATGATCCCGCAGGAAAGCAGCCAGGCCTGGACCACTGTCGTCTATGGCGAGGAAAGCCACAGCACGGCGTGGCCGAACTAGGGTATGAACTCAAAAAATGAGGCCGGTTACCCGGCGGCGAACCGGCGTCACCGGCCCGGCTTTCAGGTCCGGTAATGCGGCGTCTCGACGTCCAGCCGGCGCCGGACGGCCCGCCATTCCAGTTCCCCCTCGTAACCGTACCAGTCACTGGCTGCCATATCGGTGAGATGCCGCCGTTGTTCGCCTTCGGGGATCGTCCGGATTGCCGCGCCACCGGCGGCGGCCTGCTGGACCTGAAGCTGGACTGCACACGCCTGGTCGAGATAGAAGGCGCGGAAAAAGGTTTCTCCCGCGTCACGGCCAAATACGAAGGCGCCGTGCCAGGCTTCCACGATCGCCTTCTTGCCGCGTCCCGCCTCAAGGAGCCCGGACAAAAAATCGTCGGTGCATTCGAATTCGTAATCGGTGTAACCGATGACGTCGCCGCCGCCGATCATCAGATAGGCCTGGCTGTAGGGCCCGACGCCATCTGCCTGTGCAGACACGCCCATGATCGCCTTTGTGTGGATGTGCATGATGCAGTTCTTGTCAGGCTCCGCCTCAAAGAACAGTTTGCCGATTTCGGTGGCTGAGGGGTTCGGCTCGCCGTTTTCCGGATTGTGGTTTTTCCGGTCGAAGCCAACCTTGATCAGATTGGATGCGGTTACTTCTTCATGCATCCAGCCGTAGTGATGGGTCAGCAGCGCATCCTCCCCCGGAACCCGCAGCGCGTGCCACTGGTTGGTGAGATCAGTCAGGCGATACTTCACCAGCGCGTTGTAAATGGCGGCCAGTTCCTGCCTGGCGTCCCACTCCTTGTCGGTGCAACTGGCCGGACGTTTTCCCGTCGGCGTCGGGGTCATGATGTTCATGGGCAGGCTCCTCCTTGCTTCCTGCCGATAGGCTGAACCGGATGACCGTTGGATATTTGTCTTGAAATTCCGAATATCATCCACAAACTTCCACAATGCTCCGCGTCTGCCTCGTTCTCTTTCCGCGCTTTCAGATGCTGGCCTACGTGCTGGCAACCGAAACCATGCGGATTGCCAACAAGCATTGCGGCAAGGAGCTGTTTTCCTGGGAAACCCGGACAGCGACAGCTGATCCAGTTGTTGCCTCCAATGGCGCGCTTGTCGCGCCGGACAAGACCGGCTGGTCCGGCGGTGAAGCCTTCGATCTAGTCCTTTTGTGCGCAGGCTATGAACCGTTTGCGGTCAGGCCTGCCGGCCTTGGTGCGCTGCTGGCACGTGCAGACCGGGCGGGAGCCGTTCTCGGCGGGCTCGACACCGGCACGATGGTGCTGGCAAGGCTCGGATACCTGGCCGGCCACCAGGCTGTGCTGCATCACGAAGCGGAGGCAGGCTTCCGCGAAGCCTGGCCGGAGATTGCGGTCAGCGACGGCATCTACTGCCTTGACGAAAAGCGCCTGACCGCGGCAGGTGGAACGGCGACCGGCGATGCAATTCTTGCGTGGATCGCCCGAACCGTCTCACCCGAACTCGCCGCTGCGACATCCGAAGACATGGCCCACGGAACGATCCGCGGAGGTGCGGAGCGGCAACGACGCCAGATGACAGCAGATCCGGTTCTATTGGAAATGACCGGCCTGATGACAGCCCATCTGGCTGAACCGCTTGAGCTTGCCGAAATCGCAAATCGGCTCGGCCTCAGTCCGAAACGCTTGCGCACCCGTTGTGTCAAAGGTCTCGGGCAAGTGCCGTCGCAGGTCTATCTGCGCCTTCGGCTTGACCATGCGCTTGACCTCCTGCGCAACACGGAAATCCCGGTGACGGACATTGCAATTGCGACCGGCTTCGGTTCCCTTGCCGGGTTTTCCAGAACCTTCAGGGCAACCTATCGGGCGACCCCGAGGAGCTTCCGGGCAGGTGCCGCCAGGGCCGGAAGCTCCGTCCCCTGATCCAGGGTCCGTACCCTAGACTGATTTGGTCAGTGCCCCGACCTCACCGCGGAACCACATATGGGCGGGGTCGTTCTGCCTGCGCGGATGCCAGAGCATGGTGACATCAAACCCAGGGACGTTCAGCGGTGGCCTGTGAGAGACGACTATGTCCTTGTAGCGTTCAGCAAGCCTTCGGGGAATGAGGCACAACGCGTCCGATTGCGCCACCAGCGCAGGAGCCAGGAGAAAGCTCGGCAGCGAAACAGAAACCTGCCGCTTCAATCCGTGCCTGGCGAGTGCCTTGTCGGCTGCGCCGACAAACCCGCCGCCCTCCGGCGAGACCAAAACGTGCCTTGCCGCGCAAAAGGCCTCCAGGGTCAGCTCCTCACCGCTCAACGGATGATCACGGCGCATGATGACGCAAAATTGCTCGGCAAGGGCGGTCCGCGACATGGCATCGGGCAAGCTCATGCCGGTGGCAAGCGCGAGATCCACCGTATCGTTTTCAAGCGACATCCAGAGGGTTTTGGGCTCGAAAGCCAGGAAAGCCAGACGGGCGTTGGGCGCGAGGCGTCTCATTCGCTCTTCAAGTTGTGGTCCAAGCAATGCGTGCACATAGTCCGTGCCAACGAGCCTGAAGGTGTTGCGGGCGGTTGCCGGATCAAACGCATTGTTCTCGCGCACGAGCGCATCGAGCTCCTGAAGGTTCCGGCGCAGATCCGTCTTCAGGCGCCGGGCACGGCTTGTGGCAACCAGACGGCGTCCGGACGGTGTCAGCAGCGGATCGTTGAAGAGTTGCCGCAACCTTTTAAGCTGCGCCGACATGGCCGGCTGGCTGATTCCGAGCTGAGCGGCGGCGGCCGAGACGCTCTCATGCTCCAGCAACGCGTCCAGCGCCATCAGCAGCCCGATGTCACCTTGCTTTATATCCATTCAAATTATACCTGACATACAAAATCGAAATTTCAATTATGAATAACCAACGTCCAAATACAAGCCATCACCAACGAAGGAGATGGCCATGAAAATCGGCATCATTGGATCAGGCGGCATGGCGAAAGCGCTGGCCGGCAAATGGAGTTCCACACATGAGGTCATGCTGTCGGGACGGGACGTCACCAAGGCTTCCAGCATTGCAGCTGAGATCGGCGCGACAGCCGGCACCGCGTCGGAAGCTGCCACCTTCGGTGACGTGATCGTGCTTGCCACCCGATGGGAAGATGTCTTCAGCGGGATTGAAAGCGCGGGCGGCCCGGACGCGTTCGCCGGTAAGGTCGTCATCGACATCAACAATCCCGTCAGCATCGAGACCTTTCTGACGACGCGCGACGATGGCCGGTCGCTCACACAGGCCATTTCGGATCACCTGCCGGGCGCGCATGTCGGCAAAGCCTTCAACATGGCGCAGGTTGCCGTTTGGGAAGATGAGAACATGACCTACGACGGACGCCAGATGGTCACGCTTTATACTGCAGACGAGGCAGCGAACGATACGATCGTGCAATTGATCAAGGATGTCGGCGCTGAACCTTTGCGGCTCGGAGGCAACGAACATGCCTATCAGCTGGAAGCCGCTGCTGCGATTGTCATCAAGTTCCTGTTCGCGGGCCGGGACCCGCACACGATCTTCAACTTCATCCAGCCCGAGGTCAAAGCCGTCCGCTGAAGCGGCTCAGAGAAGGATCTGGCAAGAGCCTAGTCGGTTGCCGGCGGATCCGTTTGTCCGATGCGGGAGCGAAGATGCCGGCTCCAGGCATTGGCGTCTTCAAACTCCCAAGGGGCGCGCACGCCGGGACCTAGTTTCTGGCGCTCAATGAGTGCCTCTTCGCTTATGCCGCTTTCGATGATGCCTAGGTCCTGGAACAAGCCCACCGACGCGCCCGGGACCCAGCGGCGCAGGTCATACCAGGGCACTGTTTCCTGGAGCCTCGGGCTCAGATTGACAAGCGTTGTGAAACAGCTTTCGGCGACCGTTGAATAAAACTGGGGCGTATCGTGCAAATCCGCGACAAACTCAAGAAGTCGCCTGAGATAGGCCCGGATCTCGGCATCCGAGCCCTGGATGTCGAAGAAATAAAGCTCATTGGGCGGAATATGGGCGAGACGTTTCCAGAGCAGGTCCCGCTCGGTCCCGAGGACCGGGTAAAGCTGATCATGACGGAAGAAACCTGCCAGGGCGTCGAACTTCTCCCAGCTTGTGCGCCGAGCCTCGAAGGAAACGGCAAGGTGGTCTCCATTCGCAAAGGCGAAGGTCATCATCACGTGGACGGTCGCCAGTGAATTGCCGAAGGGTTGATAGACGAGCTGCGCGCCCGTCAACGCGTCCAGGTCAAACGTGTGCGTTGTCCATCTGGGCTGCGCAGGTGCTCCGACCGGGTGAACCGCATCCCGGTAATTGACGATCTCGACAGTGTTGCCGGAGAACCTGGCATTGAGGATGCGTTCGTGAAGCGGCACGAATGCCTGTGGCAGAACTTCCTTTTGGGAATAGGCGAAAAAGAACACCCCGATCGCAACAAGTGCTGCCACACGCCGGAGCCATAGTCCTTGTCCCGGGAAAAACCATAAAGCGGCCAGCACCGGAACGATCCCGACCGCAAGTCCCGACCGCATCCAGTCCGGCCAACCCAACCAGTAGTAACTGGCTGCGGCCATGAAGACCGAGACCAGAACCAGCAGCCCCCCTGCCAAAACGCCGACACCAGTCAGAAGGAAACGTCTCATGCGCGCGGTTTCTCTTTCAGGTATGACTCATGCCATACCGGAAACATAGGGGTCATGCCACACGTGGTGGTCAGATGGATACGGCCGCCCCTATCGCCAACGATGCCATCGCGGCTGCGCTCAAAGGTATGCGCAATTTTGGATACCAGGCAGGCGCCTCGTCGCGCGTTGTGGCCTTGAGATCAAGATATAAAACGAGCGCGAACGCCGCCGCCATGACAAGCAGTCCGTAAAATGGCGGCAGGAACAAGGCTCCCCAACCGATCAGGGACGGAACCACGCTGAGACACAGACGTTGAGCAAAGGCGTTTGTTTGCACACCGGCACTGATCGCCAGTCCCCATTGAATGCCACCGAGAAAAGAGAGAATAACCGCGCCATAAAAAGCAAGCGCCCTCGTCGCCAGATCGGTCCATTCCTGAGGCGCGAATACGGCTGCCAGAGCGCAAAATGCAAAGGGGATAGCGCCGGTTCCGCCGAGCCAGAGAGCGGGCGCTGGTACAGTGCAGAACCCTTCGGGCTCGGTGTCGATTGAATCAATCTTTGTCATCTGCATTTCCGTCCGGCGGATCCGAGCTGAACCGTCCGCAATGAAATTCGGGCTCACTTGGCTCGTCGAGCGCGCACCAAGAGAAGCGCTTCAGCCGCCTTGCTTTTTCATTTCCTGCCGTCGCATCGGCATTGTGTCGATAAGGGCGAAAACCTCGTTGGCAGAGACCGGTTCACGGGAGCGCAGTTTTATGCCGGTATCCTTGCCGAGCATAAGCACTTCGAAGCTGTCATCGTCCTTTCGCAGGAACGCCGCCAATTCCGGTCCGGATATCTCGAGTTCCGCACCCAAAACGGTTTTTGCCTTTCCGCCGACAATTTCGACAACTGCCATGTGGCGTTCGGTCAGGTCTCGTTTGGTGCCCTTCAGCTGCTGGCGCTGTTCTGCAAGGCTGTCATCGCGCCCATCGGGCGCAAAAACAACAAGGACCCTGTGTTTCCAGGCCCAGGCCTCCGCAGGGCTTGCCATTGACGATCCAATCCCGCTCATCGAAAACAAGGTCGAGAGAGATACGATCGCGGCTTTTGTCAGTCTTGATCCGATTTTGAGACCCTCCCGGCAAATCTCATGGCTTACGCAAGGCATGGACATCCGGATTTCGGACGGACCGGATTTTCCGGATTCTCCCAGTCAATTTGCCGATCTGCCTTGTTTCGCAAAATGGCTGCATTCGGCTCATAAAAGTGTGATTGGCCAGACCGGCAATCTACGAATGAAACTGCCTGCCGTAATTGATCCAACCGCCCGGAGGTTCCTATGCTCGATTTCGCTTTCAAAACTTTTGTCGCCACCCTGGCTGTGACCGCCTGGATGACATCTGCCAAGGCAGACGACTCATCTGGTCTCGTCCACGTACCGAGCGCTCATTCGGTTGAACAAACCGCTGACAATCTGGTGGCTGCGGTTGAAAAGGCAGGCGCGAAGGTATTTGCCCGGATCGATCACGCAGCGGGCGGCAAAAGCGTCGGCATGGAAATTCCGGCGAACCAGGTTGTCATCTTCGGCAACCCGCAGCTCGGAACACCCGTGATCCGCGATGCACCGGAAGCCGGTCTCGATCTGCCCATACGGGTGGTAGTGATCGAAACTGATGACGGCACGGTCCTTGTCTACCACGATCCGAAGACGCTCGCGGCCGCGCACGGTCTGCCAGCGGATCATCCGAGCATCGGCAAGATGACCGGTGCGCTCAAGAACCTGACATCCGCCGCAGCAAAATAGCCCTGCCTGGTGCTTCTTTTGCGCCGTGCCGCGGCATTATACTGCCGCGGCGCGGCGTGCCTGATTTCCATTGCCATGCTGGTCAGGTTGGTGAACGGTATTGTCACCTGAATTGATGTCTCATTGGAGGATTTCAGATGATCAAGCTGATCATGTGCCTGACCCGGCGTGCGGATTTGAGCCGGGAACAGTTTCTTGATTACTGGCTGAACCAGCACGGTCCGTTTTTCATGGAAAACGCATCGAAGATGCGCACCAAACGATACTTGCAGGATCACACTCTGGACTCGCCCCTGAATACGATGATGCGAGATTCCCGTGGCATGATGCCGGAGTTCGACGGCGTTGCCGAGGTCTGGTTCGATTCAGAAGAAGATCTCGTGGAGGCCATGAGTTCAGCGGAAGGGCAGGCGTTCAGTGCCGCTCTTTTGAAAGACGAAGGCAATTTCGTCGACCACTCCCGGTCCAGTGCCTTTCTCGTGCGCGAGCATGACTTTTAGGTCACGCGCGAAAACTTAGGATACGCGTCCGCCCCGTTTTCAACCGCGGAGACGACCGGGCACCACGCCGCGACAGCGAACAATTCCGAGGCTTTGGCAAGCCGGTGTTTGCGCAGGCTCTTGCCCGACATTTCTGCAGGAGCGGGATGACAGGCTTCCTGCCTGGTCTTGCGTCTATTCGCTCAAGACGGGTTCAAATCCCTCGAATTTGGGGTGACCGGCATACATGTGTTTGTTGCCACCCGCATTCTTGTGCGCCTCACGAAAATGCTCGGACCGGGTCCAGTTTACGAAGTCTTGCTGGCTGTTCCAGATCGTGTGGGTGGCGTAAAGCGTTGTGCCGCTGTCCTCGTCAAAAGCGCCTTTCATTAGATGAAACGTCTGGAAGCCGGGAACATCAGACAGCCTGGATTCCCGTTCGCGCCACACCGTCTCGAACGCCTCTTCCTGGCCTTTCAAAATGGAAAACCGGTTCATTGCCAGATACATGAGTTACTCCATTTGAATGTGTCCCGCCTGTCACGGGCTTGAATTTGGGCATAACCTGACCTGACTGTTCATATTTTTCAAGGCCTAAGCACGCGCGATCTGGGTGACCGGAATGATTTGGCAAACCGGGCAATTCCAACGCACGCCGCCTTCCACTTCACGCGACTGTGATCAAGAAAACTTTCCGAGCGCGAAACCGTTTCCCCGACCAACCGTAAACGTTCGCGATGGGGCGCTGGTAGGGAGCGCAAACAAAATGTCTACGGAGCACGAAACCAACACTATCCTCGATATTGCAACGAAAGATCCAAATTTCGATATTCTTGAAGCGGCACTCATCAAGTTTCCAAATCTTGTAGAAGCAGCTGGGGCTGAAGGCAGCCACCTCACGGTCTTTGCGCCGACAAACCAGGCTTTTATCAATCTCGCGAAAGCGCTCGGATTTGAAATCGATGAAGACAGTGAAGGCGTAAATGATGCTGTCATTGAGGCTTTGGAAACAGCTTCCGCACTTCTTTCGCCTTCCGACAACCCGAGCGCCTTTCTCGGTTCAGTGCTGACCTATCACATTGCGCCTACCAAACTGGACGGCGCCGATGTTGCAAGCGCGAGCAGCATCAAGACACTGTCCGGTGAGACGATACATCCCGATAGTTCAAAAGGTCTTTCGCTCGGAGACAAGGACCGTGATTTTGCCGATCCCAACGTCACAAACCCGTCTGATTCCGCGAACGGGATCGAAGCAGATAATGGCATCATTCACGTCATCGACAACGTGCTTCTGCCCTTTGATCTGACATTCGCGAAGGGTGGTTTCCTGTTTACCGGACGCGGTCCAGACGCGGTGATCGGCTCAGACCATTTCGATTTCATTTCTCTTGGTAGCGGAAATGACATCGCCAACGGCCTTGGCGGCCATGACGTCATTTTCGGCGGACGTGGCAAGGACCTGATCAAGGGCGGCGAGGGCGATGACTATCTCCTCGGCGGACGCGGCAAGGACATACTCGAGGGTGGCCTCGACGATGATTACCTGAATGGCGGGCGCGGCAAGGATATCCTGATTGGCGAAGAGGGCGACGATTTCCTCGTCGGTGGCCGGTCTTCCGACAGTTTCGTGTTCAATCCTTTCCGCGAAGGCGAAGGCCACGACGTGATTGCGGACTTCAATGCAAAACGGGACAAGCTGGTGCTCGATTTGCGTGAGGCTCCTGAAGACGTCGCCGCCGAGATCGCAGCTCTCGCTGATCCGGGACTCCAGTTCACTTTCCTCACCGAATTGGATGTCGATCCCGAAGCAGACGGACTTCAGCCTGCCGTATCGCTGGGTGCTTCCAAAGACGGCGATCTATTGATCACGCACATCAACGGCACGATCGAGCTTAACGGAATCCCATCCGACGTGAGTCCTGCGGCGTTGCTGCCGGCGATTGAATTTCTGCTAGCTGACGAGCCGTTCACAGTCTAAATTTGATACTTAGCGTCAGGGCCTTGGCGCAATTGCGGCACCGGTTGAACAGGCTGGTGCCGCCGTTCCCAAAACAAACAAAGTTCCGGCCACATTGTCACCCCTTGCGCAGCTCACCGGGTGTTACACCGATCTCGGCTTTCATGCGGCTTGTCATGTGGGCTTGGCTGGAAAAGCCGGTGCGGAAAGCAACTTCGGCCAGCGGCATGGACGTCTGGAGAATGAGATCGCGGGCACGTTCAACACGCCGTTTCGCAAGATACTTAGACGGCGAAATACCAAGCTCGGTCTTGAACACCCGCGTGAAATGAAACGGGCTCATATCGATGGTCTGGGCGAGTTCCGTTAGCCGAAGTGAATCGCCGATCCTGTCCTCGATGAATTCCAGAACCGGTTTCATCACACATCCGGGCTTGACCCTGCTCAGATCGTCGACATAACCGGTCCGCGACCGCACCGCCCTCAGAATGCCGAGCCCGAGCAGATACGCACGGCTGTCCATCTCGATGGAGGTTGGCGGATCCTCGCAATTGGCGGCGCGCTGAATGTAAGCCGCCGCGTCGCTGCCGGCCGCAGCATCGAAAAGCGCAAAAAAGTCTTCCGGCTCGGCGATCGCCGCACCTTCAATCTCATCGGCAATCTCGCAAAGCAGGCCCTGGTTGAAGTAAAAATGCGCGTAGTCAACCGTCCCGCTCGAAGCGAAGACCCCGGCGCTGTTCGGCTTTTGAAGCGACAGCGCCCCCTGGCTCGCAATTGTCAGACCGTCATTCAAGTCAAGGCGGCGGGCATTCGCTCCGCCGATATGATAGGTCAGGATGTAATGGCCAACGCCGCTGAAATGAATTCCCTGACCCAGATTCGCCCGGTGCCGGACAGCAGGCATATTCCAGCGCTGGTCCACGCCGAAAATCTGCGGAACATCGTCCGGCGCGCGTATTTCCCTGTAGACCCGGCAGTGCTCCGGCTCGTATTGAAAGGCGTGACGACCCATTGTTCAGTCCATGTTGACGCGCAGTAGCAGCACGCAAATCCAATGCGCAATTTCCTGTAAAACATATGCACTAAAGATGAAATAAATCCAGCTGAGAGCGCCTATCTCCTGTCTCATCCGAACCAGAAACCCTGTTCGCCCAAGATGTTATGGAGATTAAAATGTCCGGGAACCTCGAGCTGCTGACACCGCAGAACGCGCAGCTAATTTTCATCGATCACCAGCCGCAGATGGCTTTCGGCGTGCAGTCGATCGACCGCCAGACACTGAAAAACAATACGGTTGCCCTTGCCAAGTCAGCCAAGGTTTTCGACCTTCCGGTCACGATCACAACGGTCGAGACCGACGGGTTTTCCGGTCACACGTATCCGGAGCTGTTGTCCGTCTTTCCGGATGCGCCGCTGCTGGAGCGCACGTCCATGAACTCCTGGGACGACCAGAAGGTGCGGGATGCGCTGGCAAGGAGTGGCCGCAAGAAAGTTATCGTTTCCGGCCTTTGGACCGAAGTCTGCAACCTGATGTTCTCACTCGATGCGATCCGCGAGGGCGGTTACGAGATCTATATGGTGGAAGATGCCTCCGGCGGCACGTCCCGGAATGCGCACGACATGGCCATGCAACGCATGATCCAGGCCGGCGTCGTGCCGGTGACCTGGCAGCAGGTCCTCCTGGAGCTGCAGCGTGACTGGGCCCGCAAGGAGACCTACGATCCGGTGCTCGATGTGGTCAAGGAGCACTCCGGTGCCTACGGCATGGGCGTCGACTACGCCTATACCATGGTTCACAAGGCACCTGAGCGCGTCGCTCATGGCGAACGCCTCGACCCAATCCCGGCACCAACTGCCGTTGCTGCTGAATAGCGCAGAAACCAGAAACCAGAAACCGGATGCCAGCGCCTGATTAACCGGCGCTGGTAGCGGTTCCCCATCGACACACGATTAAACGCCGCTGCACAGCGGCAGGAGACAAGTCATGCCTCTTCACCGCCGTCAGTTTCTCCAGGGCGCGTCCGCGCTTCTGGCCTCCAGCTCCCTGTCCACGGCCTTCGCCCAGGCCCAGGACAGTTTTGCGGACCTGGTCGTTCTTGACGGACGCATCACAACAATGAATCCGTCGCGCCCGGAGGCGACGGCACTTGCCGCGCGTGGCGGCCGGTTCATTGCCATCGGAGACGAAGCCGATGTTGCTCCGCTGATCGGCCCGTTCACGCAGGTGATCCGCGCGAACAAGAAACGCATCATCCCCGGTCTGATCGACAGCCACACGCACTCGATCCGCGGCGGCGTCAACTACAACCTTGAAGTTCGCTGGGACGCGGCGGACAGCCTGGAAGAAGCACTTCACCTTTTGCGCCTGCAAGCGGACCGGACACCTGAAGGCCAGTTCATCCGGGTCGCCGGCGGGTTTTCCGAATTCCAGTTCAAGGAAAAACGCCTGCCGACCATCGAGGAGCTCGACAGTGTCGCGCCGAACCATCCGGTTCTGATCCACTACCTTTACAAGATGACGCTGCTCAACAGCCGCGCGATCTCCTATTTCAACTACGATCAGGCCGATCACCCGACCTATCCGGGCGGTATCATCGANAAGGACGAGACTGGCGCATCGACGGGCCGGCTGCTGGCGGCACCGTCCGGGCTCTTGATGTACAAGACCCTCAGCCAGGCTCCCAAGCTGTCGATCCGCGACCAGATCAACTCCTCCATGCAATACATGGACGAGCTGAACTCTCTGGGGATCACGTCCGTGTCGGATGCAGGNGGCGGCGGCATGGAGTTCCCGGATGCCGACCCCTACAAGGTCNTCAATCACATGCACCGGGAAGGCCTGCTGACCACGCGTATCGGCTATCACACGTTCCCGCAGGTCAAAGGCCGCGAGTTCGACGACTACACGGACTGGACATCCCGCTTCACGCCGGGAACCGGCGACGACATGCTGAAACTCGTGGGTGCCGGTGAAAACCTGACCTGGGCGTCTTACGACTACGAGATCTTCGGCGACCCGCGCCCGGAAATCGACCGGGATGCCGAAGAGATCCAACACAAGATCATGACGCTTCTTGGCGAAAAAGGCTGGGCGTTCCGTCAGCATATCACCTACGACGAAACGGGTGACCGGCTGCTCAAAGTTTACGAAGACGTTGCCAAGGGGGCAGGTCTCGTCGACGGCTGGTTCGTTGACCACGTGGAGACCTTCTCGGAACGGAACCTTGAAAGGATCGCGGAACTCGGTGGCGGGATCGCGCTGCAGAACCGTCTACAGTTCCAGGCCGAGGATTTCGTGCGCAACTACGGCCCGGAGAAGCTGAAGAAGACGCCGAACTTCCGGTTCATTATGGATCTGGGCGTGCCGATGGGCGGGGGCACCGACGCGACCCGTGTGACCTCGTATAACCCCTGGTACTCGATCCAGTGGATGGCGACCGGTCTCTCGCGCGGCGGCATGCGGATGTATGACGATGCCAACCTGCTCACCCGTGAAGAAGCCCTGCGTGTCTGGACGACCGGCTCTTCCTGGTTCACCGGGGATGGTGGCCGGAAGGGTGCAATCGCAGAAGGCCAGCTTGCGGATTTCGCGATCCTCGATCGCGACTACTTCGCGGTGACCGACGCGGAGATCGCGCGGATTACCTCCGCCCTGACCGCGGTCGACGGCAAGGTGGTCTTCGCCAAGGACGACCTGGCGCACCACGATCTGCGGCACGTACCGCCGGTCAGCCCCGACTGGTCGCCGGTGATCACCTTTGGCGACACCCGGTCGCTGTAACAAACCACTGCGAGACCGGTCCTGGCACCGGTCTCGCGACGACCTCACTTCCCCGTTTCCAGAGAGATTTCATGACCCACGCAGACCTGATCCTGACTAATGGAAAAGTCACGACCTTTGATAACGAGGACCGGGTCGTCGAGGCCGTTGCAATTGCAGGCGAAACGATCCTGGAAGTCGGTTCCGATCACGACATCATGCGGCTCAAGAGCAACGACACAAAGGTGATCGACCTTCAGGGCAAACGCGTGATTCCCGGCCTGATTGACAGCCACACGCATATCATCCGGCAGGGCAACAACTTCGCCATGGAACTGAGGTGGGACAATGTCCCCTCGCTTGCGGATGGACTTGCCATGCTCAAGGCACAGGTCCAGCGCACTCCGGCCGGACAGTGGATCCGGGTCGTCGGTGGATGGTCCGCAGACCAGTTTGCAGAACGGCGGTTGCCGACGATCGACGAGATCAATGCGGTCGCGCCGGATGTGCCTGTCTATGTGCTGCATCTTTATGATCGCGCGTGGCTGAACAAGGCCGCCCTGCGCGCGCTCGGGATCGACAGCCACTATTACGAACCGTTCGTATCGGGCCGGCTGGAGCGCGACGACAACGGAAATCCGACAGGGTTGGCGCTTGCGCGTCCGAATGCGCAGCCGCTTTATGCGCTTCTCGACATGGCACCGAAGCTTGATTTCGAGCAGCAGATCCTGTCGACGAAACACTATTTCCGGGCTTTGAACGGGCTTGGCCTGACCTCGGCGCTCGATTGTGCCGGCGGCTTCCTGAACTACCCGGACGATTACGGCGTCATCACCGAGCTGAACCGCAGAGGTGAGCAGACCGTGCGCATCGGCTACCAGCTATTCGCGCAGCGTCCGCTCTTTGAGCTCGACGACTTCAAGCGCTGGCACGACATGGTGAAACCTGACCAGGGCAACACTTACCTCAAGTGTGTCGGCGCCGGTGAAATGCTGGTCGCCTCCGCTTACGACTTCGAGGACTTTTCCTATCCCCGTCCCGAATTGCCCAAACGTATGGAGGGCGATCTCAGGCCGGTGCTGGAATTCCTGCTCGAAAACCGGTGGCCGATCCGATTTCACTGTACCTATGAAGAAAGCGCCCATCGCCTTCTTACGGTGCTCGAAGAGGTCGGCCGCGACAAGGGTCTGGAAGAGCTCAATTGGATCTTCGATCACGGCGAAACGATTTCGAAAAGAACCATGGAATGGGTCGCCCGCCTGGGCGGCGGCATTTCTTACCAGAACCGTATCGCTTTTCAGGCGACCGCCTACCGCGAGCGCTACGGCGAAGAGGCGCTGCATGATGTCATGCCCGTCAAGAATATGATGGCTTCCGGCGTGCCGCTTGCGGCCGGGACGGATGCGACGCGCGTGTCGTCCTATAACCCCTGGCTTGCCATTCATTGGGCCGTCTCGGGCAAGGGCCGCGGCGGCGACGTTATCTGGTTGGCCGACAATCGTCTGAGCCGCGAAGATGCCTTGCGCCANTGGACCGCAGCCGGTGCCTGGTTCAGCCGTGAACAGGGCATCAAGGGACAGATCATGGCGGGTCAGCTTGCCGATCTCGCCGTGCTCGACCGGGATTACTTTGCCGTTGATGAAAGCGAAATTGCGGACATTACCTCGGACCTCACGCTGTCCGGCGGCAAGATCGTCCATGCCAAGGGTGCGCTCGCGGACTACGCGCCACCTGCGCTGGCGGAATTGCCGGACTGGTCGCCCGTCCCGTTCTTCGGTGCCCCTGGAACGCCCGGCAACATCAACCTCCCTGCATGATCCCACCGGAGATAGACATGAACTACACACCTTATCTCGTCTCGTTGGCCATCGGACTTGGGGTTGGAGTGCTCTACGCCCTTCTCGGCACCCGATCGCCGGCTCCCCCCGTGATCGCGCTTTTGGGGCTCCTCGGCATGCTTGTCGGTGAAACCGCCGTCTCGTGGGCGAAATCAAAACTGACCGCGCAGGAAGCGGCCGCCCATTGCCTTGACGGCAAATCCTTTGCGGTCGAGATGCCCGCTGCAACGGATGACCGGTCACAGTCCAGCAAAACGGCCTGACCAGGCCTCGACCTCGACACAGGACCGGTTTTCCGATGACGGCAACGACAGAAGATAAAACCAAAGACGACCTGACCTCCAAGGGGGCGGCACCCGGCGGCGGGGCATGGAGCCCGTTTCGCTCCCTGCCCTTTGCGATGCTTTGGACGGCAACCGTCGTCTCCAATGTCGGCACCTGGATGCATGACGTTGGTGCCGGTTGGCTGATGACGACATTGTCACCGAGCCCTGTCATGGTGTCATTGGTCCAGGCCGCGACGACCCTGCCCGTGTTCCTGTTCGCTCTCGTTGCCGGTGCGGTCGCCGACATTGTCGACCGCCGCCTGCTGCTCCTGATCGTCAACCTTCTGATGGGAGTGCTGGCCTGCCTCTTTGCGATCCTTGTCGCAAGCGGCCAGGCAAGCGTGGAACTGCTCCTGATCTTTACATTCCTGCTCGGCACCGGAGCCGCCTTTGCCGCGCCGGCCTGGCAGGCGATTGTCCCGAGCCTCGTTCCGAAAAAGGACCTCGCGGCGGCGGTCGCGCTCAATTCCATGGGCATAAACATCAGCCGTGCTATCGGCCCGGCGCTTGCCGGGGTCCTGATAACCGCGGTCGGGCTGGCGTCACCCTTTGCCCTCAACGCTCTCAGTTTTGTCGGTATTCTGGCCGCACTTTTTTTCTGGAAGCCGGAGAAAAAGGCAGAAAAGCAATTGCCTCCCGAGCCCGTCTTCAGCGCGATCCAGACGGGATTGCGCTATGCACTGCACAGCCCCGCCCTCAAGGCGACGCTTGTGCGCGCCATCGCATTTTTCGTGTTTGCCAGCGCCTATTGGGCAATGCTGCCGCTGATCGCCAGGGACCTGCTCGCCGGTGGCCCCGGCCTTTACGGAATGTTGCTTGGGTGTGTCGGGGCCGGTGCGGTTCTTGGTGCTCTTCTTCTGCCGAAGGTCCGCAAACAGCTTGGATCGAACAATACGGTTGCCGCTGGAACCATTGGCACGGCGCTGGCTCTCGCCGTCTTTGCACTCGTGCCCTCGGCTCTCGCCGCGTATGCGGTCTCGTTGCTGGCCGGATTCGCGTGGATCGCCGTGCTTTCCAGTCTGAATGTTTCGGCGCAGGCTTCCTTACCGGAATGGGTCCGCGCGCGCGGGCTTTCCATTTACCTGACAGTCTTCTTCGGCTCGATGAGCCTCGGCAGCGTGGTCTGGGGTCAGGTGGCGTCCTTCGCCGGTATTCCCGCAGCGTTGCTTGCAGCCGCACTCATGTTGATTGCCGTCCTTGCGGTTGTCCGAAACGTGCCGTTGACCTCGGTTGGTTCGCTAGACCTCACACCCTCGGCACATTGGCCGGCGCCGGTTGTGTCAGGCGAGCTCGAACCGGATCGTGGTCCGGTGATGATCCTGATCGAATACCATGTGGATCCAGCCGACAAAGAGGCCTTCCTTTCGGCACTCCGACGCTTTTCCGCTGAACGCCGGCGCGACGGAGCGGTTGACTGGAACGTTTTCCAGGATGCCGAAAACGATGCGCTCTGGACCGAAAGCTTCGTTGTCGCGAGCTGGCTTGATCACCTGCGTCAGCATGACCGCGTGACCAAGACGGATGCTGACCTTCAGGAAGACATCCGGAAGTTCCACCAAGGTGCCGAGGCGCCGAGGATCCGGCACCTGATTGCGCCTTCTCCATGACGCGCCTGCGTGTCCGGAGCATTTGGTTCACATCATCGGCAGCCCGCTGCGGATCAGGAGCGGCCAGGGTACGGACCCTGGCCTCTCGAAATGACAGGTCTCCGTTTCGTCGTATACTTGCACCCGCAAACAAATAAGCAACTTCGAACGGGAGCAGGCGACATGGCCGGAAACATCACGACGGAGCAGGATTTTCTGGAGCAGGTGGCTGGAAAACGGCTGGTAGATGGCAACAGCTGGGTCATCATCAACCCCGACGGGACTGTCGAAGGCGTTGGACCGGACCAGCAACCGGTTTCGGGATCGTGGTCCTGGAGCGAAACTTTCTACCGACGTTCGATCCACTTCGACGGCAAGGATCTGCCTGAGGACCTGCAGGTTGTTTCCATCGACGGGGACAGAGTTTCTTTCGCACATCAGCGCGGCGCAGGCGAGACCATCACCTGGAGCATTGGCTAGGGTCCGGACCCTAGGCTATCGAGGAGCCGACTGTTGTTCCACGCTGTATCAGGGAGACACCGCAGGTCTCGACCTGCTGCGGCAGGTCGGGCTCTTCGAGGCGCTGCATCAGGAGATTGAGCGTAATCTCGCAAAGCTCGTGTCGGCTCTGCACGACCGTCGTCATGTCATATGACTTCCAGGACGCCTGCACGATATCGTCGTAGCCGATCAGCTGCAGGTCCTCAGGGATCCGCAAACCATATTCGTGGCGCAAACCGTCCATGACGCCGAGAGCCAGATAATCCGCCGTGCAGAAAACACCGTCGACTTCGCTCCGCACCTTGTTCACATAAGCGGAAGCTGCCAGGCCGCCATCGTAGGACTGAGTCCCCCAGGCGATACGGACCACCGGAACACCGGCATCATTGGCGATCTGCTCGAAGGCAAGCGCGCGTCCGTTCACTGAATAGGACGAGCGTTCCGGGGTCACGACTGCGAGCTTCCGGCAGCCACTTGCAATGAGATGTTCGAAGGCCAAGCGGCCGCCTGCTTCGAAGTCTGTGACGACGCGGTCGACCGGTGCGCCCGGATCGCGCTTGTTGACCACTACCAACGGCACCCCGTTTTCAAGGCATTCCCGGCAGATTTCTTCCGGTGGTGTGTCGGAGGTTACGATGACGCCGGCAACGCTGTACTGAAGCAGCGAACCGATCAGCTCGGCAACGTCAGTGGAAGGATCTCCCCGCAAGAGAATGGGCCTGAAGCCGCCTTCCAGCAGTCCTTGCGATAGCAAGTCGATCTGCTCGGCGCGGAAGGGATTGTCCAGGTCAGCCGCAACCACACCGACAAGATCGGACTTCTGCTTGTGCAGCGACCGCGCCAGAACATTCACGCGATATCCGAGCTCCCGCGCCGCCTTGATCACTTTCTCACGCGTTTCCTCAGAAACACTAGCGCCGTCGGTGAAGGTCCTTGAGACAGCCGATCTTGAAACGCCTGCCAATCGGGCGACATCGAAGGAATTGACCTGTTTCTTGGGAGTCCCCTGATCAGTCATTCTTCTTTCCGTTTCTTGATTGAGCAAGCAGGTTCCGGACAAGAAACGGCTCGTTCACGTTGAGAAGATCCGGCTCAAGTTCTATCAAGTCCGAAAGTACGCCGGGATGGCTGCCCATATAGGCAAGCATGACCTTCCGCCCCGCCTGCCGGACGGCCTCAATGTCGCCGGCATTCGCGTTCCGAACGTTGAACTCGATGATCTCCGCATCATAAGCATCCAGGCAGTCCCCAAGCGTCTCGAAGTCCTCTGGCCGGGCCATCAGGCGCGCTTCCGGAAAGGCCCCGTGAATTTCGGCCAGGAGGCGCTCTTGAAACGACCAGAAGAAGACGTTTTCGGGCGGCAATTGTTCAAGAACCGTTGCAACCGTCTTCAGTGCATCGGCTTCCTTGATCTCGACATAAAGCTTCCGGTTGCCGGCATTCGCGAGGGAGACGAACTCCGAAAGACACGGCAAGGATGCACCCTTGAAAAAAGGATCGACCCAACCTCCGGTATCCAGCTTCCGAAGACAATCCAGTCTCTTCCCGGCAAGTGCTCCCGAGCCGTTTGTCGTGCGCTCCAAAGTCGGATCGTGATGAACAACCAGATGCCCGTCCGCCGTCTCGCGAACGTCCAGCTCGACATAGTCGAACCCCCCCTCCCAGGCTGCCCGGGCACTGGCAATGGTGTTTTCCGGCGCGATCCGGCAAGCGCCCCGGTGGCAGACGATTTCGGGCAGCCGGGGTGGATCGGAGCGGTAAGGGTTCACCATTTCCGGCTGATTGGAACAGATGCCGAGCACCGGCATCCTGACCAGTTCCGCCAATACGTCCGCCCGCTCCTCGTGCCAGGTCACCACCGGCAACCGCAGCGTTTGCGCGTGCCGGAAAAAGGTTTCGTCCAGCAATCTGTCCGGACGGTCGCTGGCAAGTTCCCAGCATGGATGAACGAGTTCCGCACCGCAGTCTTTTGCCAACGCAAACGGGTCTCGGCCAAGACCGACGAGGAGCGAAACAGGATAAGGGCAACCCGTTTGAAGCAGCTCGGCGCAGTATTCGGGCGTATTGGCGCCGACAATGACTTTTNTGATGCGATTTTCGGCAAGGATCTCGGTCGCGAGCGTCGCCGCCCGTCCCTCCTTTGCATCGAGGTAGATCCCGGCACCGAGCTCTGCAGCCAGGCTGGCGACATCGGAAAACAGCGGAGCCCGCCGCCCGGCAGCTGACGTCAGATTGAACAAGTCCTCCGCCGTGACGTCGCCAAGCAGAGCATCGCTGCCGCATGTGTTTGAAAGGTCTTTGTCATGAAAGGCGACCGGGACGCCATCTGCCGTCAACCGGACATCAACTTCCCACATGTCAGCGCCCAGCGCATGCGCCAGTTTGAAGGCCCTCAGCGTGTTGTCGAACGCATAGGCGCTGGCCCCGCGATGAGCGATCGCAAGCGGCGGACCATCGTGGTCGTGGATCCAGGACTTATCCGGATTGAAGGCTGACATTGTCGCTCCTCAGAGCCTTCTGCCGTCAGGACCAAAGGCGAGAATCCTGTCTTCGGCAATGCCCCAGCTAACTTCGTCTCCAAGCTTATGACCGGCACCCTGCGACTGAATGGACCGCAGCACGGCCCCGTTTTCCAGCATGACGTCGTAGAGCTCCTCGCGCCCCTGAGTTTCGACAAAACTGATCTTGCCGTTAAGCTTCAAACCATTGTTCGGCTGGAAGAATTCAGGCCGAATGCCGAAACGCATGGCGGCACCGTGGTCCGGTATCGTGATGCCGGAGGGCACCGGGAGGGTAATTTCGGAGTTTGCCAGGCGAAAGCCGCCGCCCGCTGCCTTTCCTTCAAGAAAGGCGATCGGTGGATTGCCGAGAAAGCCAGCCACGAAGTCCGAAGTCGGATCTTCGTACATTTCCTTGGGGCTCGACAGCTGAACAATCTTGCCGCTGTCCATGATCGCAATGCGGTCGCACATGGACATGGCCTCGACCTGGTCATGCGTCACCAGCACTGCGGTGATGCCTGTCTGCTGCTGAATGCGCCGGATCTCGGACCTCATTTCAAGACGCAGTTTTGCATCGAGGTTGGCGAGCGGTTCATCAAGGAGGAGAATGTCCGGCTCGCGCACCAGCGCCCGTGCCAGAGCGACGCGCTGCTGCTGCCCTCCGGAAAGCTGTGCGGGCTTGCGATGCAACAGTTCTCCGATGTGCACCAGGTTCGCAATCTCCTGCACCTTGCGATCGATCTCGGACCTGGTCTCCTTCCGGACCTTCAGCGGGAAGGCGATGTTGTCAAAAACGTTCATATGCGGATAGAGCGCATAATTCTGAAAGACCACGCCAACATTGCGTTTTTGGGAGGAGACCCGCGTGACGTCCTTGTCCCCGAACAGAAGCCGACCACCGTTCATCCGATGAATGCCGCAGATGGCGAAAAGTGTCGTCGACTTGCCGCAGCCCGAGGGTCCCAGCAGCGCCAGCATCTCGCCGCTCCGGATCTCCAGCGACATGTCCTTGATCACGGTCGTATCGCCGAAGGTCTTGGTGAAATTTTCGATCGAGATACGCATCAGCCTTTCGTGCCTCCGCCGTAGATGTTCATGAGTTTGTTCTGGAAAACCAGATAGATGATGATGACCGGCAGCGCGTAAAACAGTCCGACGGCCTTGAAGAGGTTGAAGTCGGCCTGGGTACCGCCATCCAGCAGCATCGTTGCGAGATAGGTGGACAGAACCTGTGCCTCGGTTCCGGGGGCGAGCACCATTGGCAGGATGAACTCGGACCAGCCGGACAGGAAGGAAAAGATCAGGATCGCCATGAGGCCCGGCTGCACCTGAGGCAGAACCAGTTGCCACCAGACTGTGAAACGGCTGGCCCCGTCCTGAACGCCGGCCATTTCAATCTCCCACGGAACCGTGTCGTAAAATCCTTTCATCACCCAGATGCCGAACGGCAGCTCCAGGGCGGCCTTGACCACGATGACGCCGATCAGCGTGTTGTAGAGGCCCAGCAACTGAAGGATCAGAAAGATTGCGATGATGAGCGTAACCGTCGGAAAAGCGTGCAGCACAATCAGGCTGCCAAGAAAGAACCCGCGCGCCGGAAAGGCGAGACGCGAAAGCGCATAACCTGCTGTCAGGGAGATCGCCGAAACCGAGAGTGATGTGAAGAGCGCAAAGTTGAACGTGTTCAGTGTAACGCCCCAGATGCCCCAGCTGCCGTCGTCCAGATCCGTCCACAGAAAGCGGAAATGGTGAAAGGTCAGGCCGTTCGGGATCATGGTTCCCGGCACCTTCGTGGTGAAGGCATCCACCAGCAAAAAGGTGAGCATGATCAGAAGCGGGGCAGAAAAGACGAAGAGGACCAGGAGAACAGGCCAGTTACGGAAATTCGACTGCATATCGCTATCCTTCGATCCGCGGTTTCTGGATCAGGTTGCGGAAGTTGAACAGACGGAGATAAGCCAGGCTCGCCGCGAGGCCGATTATCACAAGGAGCAGGGCATAGGTTGCGCCGAGACCGTATTGTAGATTTCCGCCGTAGTTGTTGAGGGCCGTATGGAATGCCGCCAGCGCCCAGACTTCTGTCGCCCCGCCGGGCCCACCGTCGGTGGCGAGATAGATGTATTCAAACGACGTCAAGAGAGACATCGTCTGGTAGGACGTGATGAAAAGGATCGGCCAGCGCAGCTGCGGCAAGATGATGTGCCAGATCTGTTGCAGACGGCTCGCGCCATCGACTTCCGAGGCATACAGCATGGAAGACGGGATCGCCCTGATGGCGGACGAGAACACGATCATTCCCATTGACGCCCCCACGAAGCCATTGATCAGGACAATCGTCGTCCAGGCGTGGAGTTCGGTGTCCAGCATCCAGTTTCTCGGCGACACTCCAAACCCGGAAAGCACCGTGGATATGAAGCCGGTGTCCCAGGTGAACCAGCGCCACATGACAATGTAGAGCACGGGTGGAAGAATGCGCGGAAGAAACCAGATCGCCCTGAACGTCGCTGCCTGCCCTGATGGCAGATAGAACGTTGCGATTGCAAGGAACAACCCGAAGAGCACGTTGAACGACAGCGTGAAGACAACATAGATGACGGTGTTTTTCGCATATTGCCAGGTCGAATCGAGCGACATCAAGAACCCGAAATTCTCCGTGGTCCAGACCCAACCGGTATAAGCGACCTTGGTGATCAGGGGACGATCGGCGTCCGGTATGCCCGCCTCCTCGAGGGCTGCTTCAAATCCAGGCAGGGTGTCGAAACGCTCGTTTAATAAAGACCGCTTGAAAAGATCAGCGGCGATCTTGCGGTCGCGCGTCTTTCGGATCGGGTTTGACCGCAGATCCTTCAATGCACGCTCGACATCGCGTCGCTTTGAAAAGACTTCGCCGTCATGCAGACTTGCGAATTCATCAGCGACCGGCTGCCCGAAATCAGCGGCCAGAGCCTCCAGGCCTTTGGCGTCGACCCGGTATCCGGCGCCTTCGATCTGCTCCAGCGTCGACTTCGGCAGACCGGCATCGGCAAGCGCCCGAAGACCGCTTGTATTGAGGACATAAGCGCCGCCTTTCACGCCGGTTGCCGTGCTCATGTTGGTGAAGGCAAAAAAGCCCGTCAGCACAACCGGTATCAGAAAGAACAGCAAGACGACGACAAGTGCCGGAGAAAGGAAGGCAAGGCCCAGCCAGCTCGAACGTTGCATGAGGTGCTCCACCGCTCGAAAATCAGTTTGCTTTTGGATGTTCCAGGGGCCCGAACCGGGCGGCGGCCGCCCGGTCCGGATGTCGATGCTCAGCCTTGATCAGCGGACGATCAGCTCGTCCCCGAGTGTGGCTTTCATCTGAACTTCGACCTCTGCAACGGCCTCAGCCGGGGTCTTTGTCCCCGTCCATGCCGCTTCCAGGCCTTTGAAGAGGGCCTCAGAATACGCGCCATAGTTTACGTGGTTCGGCTGCGAGTTCGCATGTCCGAGCAGGCGTTCGGTCGCTTCGTCCGCCCAGCGGTCGTTCGCATAGAGTTCGATGTTGGACTGCTGCTTGGAGATGCCGAGGTGGTTCGACTTGATCGCGTGCAGCGTGTTGATGCGCGGCTCGGAAGCAATTTTCACCAGGTTTGCCGCGATTTCTTCGGCCTCGTCATCAGCATTTTCGGTGATGAGGTAGACCAGCGGATGGGTGATAGTGTTGGCGCGGCCATTTTCGTTGCCCGCCGGGATCAGGGAGAATTCGATCGTGTTCCAGAAGTCCTGGTTGCCTTCCTGGGCGTAGCGGCCGAAATGCCAGGTCCCGCCGTGCCAGATAGCGGCCTTGCCGTTGGCGACTTCGTTGTACCACTGGCCCCAATCGGTGCCGAGGTGGTTCTTGCGGGTCACGCCGGCTTCAACGGCATCAGCAAAGAACTGGTAGAATTCTTCCATCGCCTTTTTATCGAGAACCAGTTTGCCGCTCTCCGGATCGATGAGTTCACCGCCGAAGGACTGATAGAACTGAGCATAGTCCGGGCCGTTGGAAACACGCGGGTAGAAGCCGTAGCCTTCTTCAACAGCTTCCATTTCGACGGCCTTCTTGGCGTCTTCCAGAACGTTCTGGAGCGTGTATTCGCCAGCTTCCACTTTTGCCGGAAGCGCGGCGATGTCTTCATCGCTATAGCCGATCTTCTTCATCGCATCCTTCCAGAAGAAGAACGGACGGCTTTCGGCATCTTGCGGCAGACCCCATTGAACATCGTCGAAAGCCGCGATTTCCATGAGGTTCGGGTAGATATCGTTCAGCGGCCAGGCATCCAGGTCGAGATACTCTTCGACAGGCACAATGTATCCGGCCTCCGACCAGGGAGCGATGTCGAGATGGGAGGTTACGACAATGTTCGGCGCCGTGCCCGCTTCGGCAGCCAGCGTCACCGCCTGCTTGAACTCCTGCCAGTTTCCGAACTGACCCTTTGATTCAACCGTGATATTGAGTTCTTCGCCACGGATCGCAGCTTCGCGCTCCATGATATCTGCAGCCATTTCAATGGCTTCCCAACGATAAGCGTCACTGTCGTTGGAGCCGCCGGCCCAAACGGTGATGGTCAGGTCTTTTGCGAAGGCATCACCGGCAACGGTTGCCGCAGTGAGGGCCAGAACGGCAGCCGCGGTGGACTGGCGCAATTTGGAAACAAGAGTGGTCATCGATCTCACCTGCTGTCTTACATGCGCCACCTCCAAAGGGAGATTTGAGCGCAGGACGAAGTTTTGCACACGTGTGCAAAGCGATCAATATCCCCCGCAGATTACGGCTGTGTGACACCCTTTGCAGAATCTGAAAGGCGCCAGATTGCGGGCTCCGTGATCTGCGCCAGTGATGGTGCAAATCCTTTGTGTATGCCGCCTGAATCAATGAAAAATACGGTTAGCTGACACAATGAATGCTGCCTGAGAAGGCGCTGAAATTTTTTTGCACCAAGGTCAGCTTTACATTTCTTTACACAAGCGAAGAACACCGGAAACCGGCTCGGCCTACCTCTAGGTTGTCGGGACGCAGCACACGTCCCCGAGGGTAAAGACCCTAACGCCACCGGGTCACGCCGTCCGCCCACATGCCGGCGCGGTCCGGTGGCTGCAACCAAGGAAAAGATTGCATGATTTTCTATATGAGCCGGCGACTGCGCCAGAGCCTGATTGCAGGCACCGCCATGCTTTCGGCGCTCGTGCTTGTTTCCGCCGAGAGCCTTGCCCAACAGCAAGCGCGACCAATGCAGGTCGCCGACATTGCGGCTGAACTGAACCTCACCGCCGAGCAGACACCGGTCTTCACCGAAATCATGGAAAGTCACATTGCCGAAACAAAAGCCCTGCTCACCAAACACGGCGTCGACCCATCCCAGGGAAGACCGTCCCGGCAGACCATGCGCGCCCTGCGGGGTGAAATGCAGCAGAACCGCGAAGAACTCGTTCTCGAACTCGCGACTGTTTTGACGCCTGAGCAGATTCAACAGCTCAAGGCCATGACACCTCAACGTCCGCGCCGCTGAGCACGCCAACTCATCACCCCACCTCCCGGATTTGTTCAAGCCAAAGGAGCTTCTGATGCTGAACAAACTTGAAAATGCCCGCCTCAAGGTATCCACCGCCGGTACTGCCCGCGTTGTCGCAGCCTGTGTCATCAGTGCCGGCATTCTGACAGGCAGCGTCATGAGCGTGAACAGCGCCCCTCAAAGTTCGGCGTTGGGTCAAATGGTCCTTGCCGAGCGCTCGAGCGCGGCCCTGTCCGAATTTCCCGGCCTCCAGAAAGCGGGCTGGCGCAGAGGAGCCGGCGGCCCGGGCATGCTGCAAAAACTCAGCGATGAGGAGATCAAGGAGCGGCTGACCCGCGTGGTCCGCCACGTTGCAATCGAAATCGACGCAACACCGGAACAGGTGGACGAAATCATTAGCATCGTGACGCCGGTCGCGCTTCAGATGAAGGCAACGCAGGGCGAGTTCGCAACGGTTGCCAAGGATCTTCGCCAGCTTCTCCTGGCACAGGAAGTCGACCGGTTCGCCATAGAGGCTCTGCGCGCGGAAAAACTCGCACTGGCGGATGAAGTCAGCAAGACATTCACCAGCATGATGATCGAGGTTGCGTCCGTTCTCACCCCGAGCCAGCGGGAACAGCTTGACGAGCGTATATCGGAATTACGTGCTATGGGTCAGGGTTTCCGCCGCCATTAACGCCTGCAAAGTTCTGAGACGAATGCCCCAGCAGATTCTCCTCATCGAGGATGACGCCCGGCTTGCCGAGATGGTCCAGGACTATCTTGGCACGTCGGGTTTCAACGTCACCGTTGCAGCCACCGGTCAGGCTGGTCTCGATTTGCAGAAGCAGCGCCAGTTCGACGCAATCCTGCTCGACCTTATGCTTCCTGACCTTGACGGTCTTGAAGTCTGCAGGACACTGCGGACCGACGACCGCACGCCAATCCTGATGCTGACGGCAAAGGGAGAACCAATGGATCGGATTGTCGGGCTGGAACTCGGTGCGGACGACTACCTGCCCAAGCCGTTCGAGCCGCGCGAACTTCTGGCTCGGCTGAGGGCCATTCTCCGGCGTGGACCGAGCGAGGCCGAAAGCAGGGTGCTCCGCTTCGGACGGCTTGAGATTGACACTTCGGCCATGGAAGCCAGGGTCGACGGCAGGATCTGCAACTTGACCGCACATCAGTTCCAGCTTCTGGAAATCATGGCAAGCCGTGCAGGCCGGGTCCTTTCCAGGGACACAATCATGAATGCGCTGAAAGGCGAGAATCTCGCGGCCTTCGACAGATCGATCGATGTGCACGTGTCGCGCATCCGCGCGGAAATCGAGGACGATCCCAACAAGCCCAGACGTCTGATCACCGTACGTGGCGCGGGTTACGTCTTCGCCCGCTCACAGGAATAAGGCGCCGGACCCATGGCCAAAAGGAAACGACGCCTGTTCGGCTCCGCTCTGATGCGCAGGCTCTATCTCCAGATCTACGCGACCATCGTCGCCAGCCTTGTGCTGGTCGTGATCCTGTCCGGCATTCTTTGGGAAACGCTAGGCCGGGAGCGGCTGAACCGGAACATTCTGGACACGGTCAGCCGGTTCGTTGCGCTCACGCTGCCGCCAGCGGACTCGGCGATTTCCGATCAGCAGCGCACGATCGAGGGGCTCGGCAAAGACCTCGACATTGCACTCGCGCTCTTCGACCGGTCCGGACAGCTGATCGCCGTTTACGGAGAGGCGGACATGCCCCCGGAACGGCATACGGGCAAGACAGGCTGGTTCCGGGCGCGCGGCGGTCCGGTCCTGTCACTGGCGCTGCCGGACGGGCGCTGGCTGGTTGCCGATGCACATAGCGGGCCGCGGCTCGGACCTTTGCTGAACCTGCTCTTCACTCTGGCGCTGGTCGCCGTTTGCGTCGGGATCGGTGTTTACCCGCTTTCCAGACGCCTGACCCGTCGCCTTGAAACACTCAGCCACGGTGTCGAGCGCATCGGATCAGGCGACCTTCAGGCGCGTGTAGACGTCGAGGGACAAGATGAAGTCGCCCAATTGGCGCGCAAGTTCAATGCCGCCGCGGACAAGATCGAAAAACTGGTGACCTCACACCGGCTGCTGCTGGCAAACGCTTCACATGAATTGCGCACGCCGTTGGCGCGGATCAAGCTTGGACTCGAGATGGAAGAGACGGACCAGCCGCAAAAACGGCGGGACGCCTTGCGGGAAGACATCGCCGAACTCGATGCCTTGATCGACGAAATTCTGGTCATGAGCCGACTTGATGCGGATACGTCAATGGACCGGACAGAGCCGGTGGACCTGCTTGCGCTTGTTGCCGAAGAGTGCACGCGCTTCGACGGCTGCACCTATTCCGGAAGCGCCCCGGATGTCATGGGCGACCCGCGTCTTTTGCACCGCATGCTTGGCAACCTGATCGAAAACGCCTTCAAGCATGGCGAACCGCCCGTTTCGGTCAGCCTGTCGGTCTCCGGAAACACAGTGAAGATCGACGTCACGGATTGTGGCAACGGCATCACCGCTGCAGATCGGGAGCACGTCTTCCAGCCGTTTTACCGGGCGCCCGACCGACAGAATGTGGAAGGATACGGCCTCGGTCTTCCCCTGGTCAGAAAAATCGCCGAAGCACATGGCGGGACCGCCTTTATCGTGACCGGCTCAAAAGGAGCCTCGGTGATCCGGGTCAGCCTGCCGTTGGTGCGTGGCGGCGTCTGACGGACGAATTCGGACTGTCCGAAACACGAAAATCGACTACCATCCGCCTGGACCCGAAGCGGAAGGCAAATGTCAATGAGTGAAAATTTCGCGTTTCAGGACGCAGACGCGCTTTGCCGGATGAGCGCAACGGAACTGGCTGCGGCCTACCGGCAACGATCCGTTTCGCCAGTCGATGTGACACAGGCCTGCCTTGCACGTGCCGAGGAGATTGATCCGGCCTTCAACGCCTTCACCTTTATCGACCACGACGGGGCTCTGGAAGCCGCACGCGCGTCCGAAGCCCGTTGGGCGACAGGGAACCCGCTGTCAGAGGTCGACGGTGTTCCCGCGACACTCAAGGATATTGTCTGGGTAAAGAACTGGCAGGTGCGTTTCGGCAGCTCGGTGACCGGCGGGGCACCTTTCACTGAGGACGCACCGAGTGTTCGTCTGATGCGCGAGGCCGGTATCGTTTTTCTGGCGCAGACCACAACGCCGGAATTCGGCTGGAAAGCTGTAACGGACAGCAAGGCCTTCGGTGTCACGGTCAATCCGCACGACCGGAACATGACGGCAGGTGGGTCCTCGGGTGGCGCAGCAGTCGCGGCCGTGCTCGGTGCAGGCGTCTTTCACCTCGGCACCGATGGTGGCGGCTCGATCAGGATCCCGTCGGCCTTTTGCGGCCTGACCGGGATCAAGCCGACCTTCACCCGTGTGCCTGCCTATCCGGCAAGCGCCTTTGGAACAGTGGCCCATATCGGCCCGATGTGCCGAAGCGCTGAAGATGCGTTTTTGATGCTGAAAGCAATGTCCGGCCGCGACCGGCGCGACTGGAACCAGGGCGAAGCGCAACTTGCCCCGCTTGAATGGGACCCTATGGACGTCAAGGGACTGCGCATCGGCTACTGGACCACACCTCCGGCCGGCCGCCTCGATCCTGAAGTCGCCGCGATCGTTGACAGGCAGGTGGCCTCTCTGGAGGCCGAAGGCGCGGTTGTCGAACCGTTCGCGCTTACCGCAAAGGATCTTCTTGAAACCTTTCATGTGCACTGGTTTTCCGGCGCGGCCGCACGCCTTGAGCCCTTCAGCGCAACAGAACGCGCGAAGATCGATCCGGGCCTCCTCGAGATCGCCGATATCGGCGCCTCCTATGACGCCAAGCGCCTTGTTGCAGCCCAGACGGACAGGGCGAATTTCGGGGCGCGCATGGACCAGGCGCTTTCTGAATATGATTTCATCCTGTCTCCCGCCGTCACGGTTCCAGCCTTCGGGGCCAGGCTGAATGTTCCAGCAGGCTCCGGGCTTCGGCACTGGACCGAATGGGCGAGTTTCAGTTTCCCGATCAACCTGACACAGCAGCCGGCGGGCGTTGTTCCCTGTGGCAGGACGGAGGCCGGTCTGCCGGTTGCGCTTCAGGTGATTGGCGCCCGCGGAAAGGACGCACGCGTTCTTTCGTTTCTGGCCGCAGTTGACGCAATGGACAATTGAGTCCACGAGACTGCCGGCTGACAGCCGAAATGATGGGAGACAGAATTGCATATTGGATTGATTGGCGGCATCGGGCCTGCAGCAACCGATTACTATTATCGACGCTTGATCAGGATAGCGGCCGACAGCGGTCGCGATCTTGATCTCACCATCGTCCATGCCGACGCACCGACACTCCTGAACAACCTTGCCCAGGACAATCAGGGGAAACAGTGCGCGATTTATGCCGAGCTGACAAAGAGACTTGCCGCAGCCGGCGCGGAAAATGTCGTCGTCACCTCAATTGCGGGACACTTTTGTATCGACAGGTTTGCCGAAATCTCACCCTTGCCAATTGTCGATCTGACCGATGCTCTCTCGACCTGGCTAAAAGAAGAGGGACTTACCCGCGTCGGTATCCTTGGAACGGACACCGTGATGCGCTCGGGCATGTACGGCAAGCTTGCTCCGGTGGACGTATTGGCGCCGGCGGGCGACGGGCTCGCACGCGTGCACGAGGCCTATGTCACGCTGGCCAAATCCGGTGAGCCGACACCAGACCTGGAGAAAATTTTCCTCGAAGCCGGCCATGCTCTGATTGCAGCCGGCGCTGAAGCGATCCTGCTCGGCGGAACCGATCTGAACGCAGTCTTCAGCGCTGACGAAACGGCTTTCCCGGTTGTCGATTGCGCGGGCATTCATGTGGATGCGATCGCGGAATTTATCTGACATTGGCACCGTATGCTCGGGGTGACGCAAATCATCTCCAGCGGCAATTCCAGACATCACCTGCGCCTGGGGACCTGGAGCAAACAAGAGTGCTACCACAAGGGTGTTCGCCTTTCAGATAGTTGCGACCGCCTGCGCGTGGCCACATCTTTCTGAGGGTGGTTCTGGCATTTGGACAGCTGCTTGCGGTGGTTGTGGTTTTCGCGCTGCTGGAACTCGTGTTGCTCTTGGGCTTTTGGGAATTGGTATCGGTTTTCACCGCGACGCACTTCCCGCTGATCAGCTTCTGTCCGGACCCGCATTGAAGCGGGCAGGCCCGGTCCTTGAGTTCCTTGAGCTGATCAAGAACATCGGGGTTCGGTTCCAGGGATGCCAATTCAAGCGCAGTGTTCTTTTCCACCTGCTGCAAAGCCGCCTTGCTCCTGCGGCCCCAGACACCGTCAACCCTGCCAATTGAGCACCCAAGGCGCTTCAGTTCCGTCTGTACGCCTCGCGTCAGCTGTTCAGCGGAGAGGGCTTTCTCTTCCGGTTCTTCCGGCGGCGTTTCAACGGGAAGCGCTGCCACTTGCACTTCAGTGGTTTCATCCGGACGAATCCGGTTTTCCTGTGCCGCCGTTTTGGACTTGATGTCCGCTACCTTGTCGGCTTCAGCGCGACGGGCAGTTTGTTCCTGCTTCAGCAATTCGATCTTAAGGCGGGCAAGTTGGGCGTAGTTGCCTTCCGGGTAGGCGGCCAGGTAGCTCTCAAACAGCGCAACCTGAGATGCATTTTGAATGCTCTGCCAGTACGCGATTTCGACCGCGTTCCGCGCCTGGCTCTGACGCCTTTCGCTTTCGGCCTTGTTTGAATTCAGTTCCTCGATCCTCAGCCTGGCAAGATCGGTGAACTGCCCTTCAGGATACCGCTTCAGGTATGTCTCGAAATAGGCGGCATTTTCCTTCGATTTGATGGTGTCCCAAAAAGCCAGTTCCACGACTTGCGGGTCTTGCTGAAGCGGCAATGGTTTTTCAACGACAGCGGGTTCTGGCGGCGCTTCCCGCTTCAAGATGATCTCGCCAGTGAGCGAAGAGTTTTCCCAGGGAACCTGACGGCCATCTGTTGCCTGCAATACATCACGGCGAACAGCCACAAGATCCCGGGTAATATCCTGTCCAGGTGTGCCCAGGTGCTTCAAAAGCGCTGTCGTGAACGGGCTGTTTGTGCCCTTGCCGTCCAGCGCGACGTTGCCCGGCTGTGTGGCAAAGGAGATCAGCGTTCCAATCCCTGAGCTGGTTTTGGCAAGCCCCCGTCCGACGGCTGTCGAACGCGTCCCCATCGATCGGGCCAGGTTTTCAGCAAGCGGATTGTTCCGGCACGCGTCGAGGAACACCAGATTGGTTTTGCTGGCCCGTTCCATCGCGCTGAGAACGAGGTCGACAGGAACGGCCTCGAAGTCGAGGTCCAACTGCGAATGCAATTGCGCGTCGGTCGGCAAGAGGTAATTGACGCCATTCACCTGTAGCCCGTGACCTGCGTAGAAGAACAGCGCGACGTCAGCGTTCTCAAGTTTGGAAACGAACTCTTTGATCTTGCCGCGCAGGCCCGGCAGATCAAGATCCAGGCCCTCAACGACCTCAAAGTCCAGACCTTCAAGCTTCGCCGCCATGCCTCTGGCGTCGTTGAACGGGTTTTTGAGTTCCGGAACGTGCTGATATCCTGAATTGCCGACGACGAACGCTACGCGCCGCTCTGCCTGGGCAAGTCCTGCATTCAAAAAAGCGACAAAAAACAAAATCACTATGCGAAACAAATAAACCACTTGGCCCTACCCCCGTCAGGCGTTGGTGACGTTTTCTCATTAAACTTCAGATTGTTGCAAAAATAAACTTCCAATTGCAAAGCACTGTGTACTGTCGGAATGCCCGGCAAAGAGGGGTACGGCAATCGGATTTCGTTGACGGCGTCCCTGAAAGTGTCACCAGCTTTATGTCTCGCAATTCGGACACTGGCTCTTCAAGCGCGTTTGCGGCGATATCGATCCGTAGACGGCCAGGAGCGCACCGAACATGTAAGCGCTGAGCCCGGTCAGCGTTGCGCTGGAATAGTCTACGCGTCCTTCGATGAGCTGCATCAGAAAAACCATGACGGGTCCAAGCGCGGTCATTGCAGCAATCAGGGACGGATGCAAAAGCGGGATGGCTTTTTGCACCAGGTAAAGCGGAAACGCGATCACTGCCAAACCGATCAAGACCACCCAGGCGAGTTCCAATGGCTGGGTCGCTACGCCCTTGTCATCCAGTCCCAGCCGGTACGCGGTGGCTGCCAAGCCCGTATAGATCACAAAGCGCAATCCGAATTGCGCCAGCGGTCCGACGCCTCGCCGGTTCAATCGTGTAGACAATAAAATGACGAAGGCCGTGCAGACCCCGGAGATCGCGGATAGGAGCGCGCCGGCCAATCCTTCAAACCAGTTGCCCCGGACAAACCCTGAGAGCCCGAGAACGGTGATCGCCGTCAGCATCAGGACAGACGCCAAGATGACCAGGTTGCCGATATCCACAAGACGGCGGCGTGGTGTTGCAGCTTCAGCCAGACCGCACCAGTGAGCGAAGATCGTGCCGAGCGGAACGAACCCGGAGAAAATCGTGAAAACGATCGCTGGCTCAATAAGCTGAACCGCCAGAAAATAGGAACACCACGTCATGGCGGCGAAAAGGTTGAGCGCCAGAACAATTCGCCAGGAGCGAACCGACACCACGAGTTCATGCGGACGAAAAACGGCGGTTAGCACCGCGCAACCAACGACCGAAATGCCAAACACCCAGGCACCGAGCAAGAACGAATCCACGCTTTGGAGAACCGATCCCAGAAACACCGCCTGGAACGCTTCGAGCGTCACGAAAACAAGACAGAATGACAGTCCCAGCTTTGAAAGGTGTGTCATTTGCGGCTCCGGTGATAACGGGATCAGGGCAAGGCTGCGCCATGCTACCCGGGACAGAATGCTTGAAATATCTCCGCATCAAAAATCATGGAAAACGTTTGCGATAAAGCGATATTTTTGCTTATTTTCATGAGCTGGAGTTATGGAAAAATGACACGCCCCCTGCCGTCACTCTCACGTCTCAGACCTTTTGAGGCCGCCGCGCGCCATGAAAGTTTTTCGCGCGCGGCGGATGAACTCGGCATGACCCAGACCGCGGTCAGCAAACAGATTGCCCAACTGGAACAGGAACTGGGTATCAAACTTTTCGAGCGCCGGAACCGGGCCGTCTTCCTGACCAGCGAAGGCCGGCGGCTCGGTCAGGTCGTCGGGACGGCGTTGTCTGACATTGCCGAGGAAATGGCGCTGCTGAAGGGGGGCGGACGACCGGAGGAGCTGGTTCTGCATTGCCAGCTGTGCGAGGCCTTCTACTGGCTGATGCCACGCCTTTCCGGCTTCCAGGAACGTTATCCAGGCATTGAATTGCGGGTCATAAGTTCGTTGAACCCGATCACCGAAGCGAAAGAACCTTTCGACGCGGCCATTCAGACCTCAGGCCGACCGTCGGGCTCGGCGAGGCTCGCCTTCACGGCATCCGATGACATCTTCCCGGTTTGCGCACCCACTCTTTTGAAAGAGCCGAACCGACCCACGGCGCCAGAAGAACTCGCGGACTACCCGCTGCTGCTCCACCGGGTCGTCCCCCAGGACTGGATGGAATGGTCCGATTGGTTCAACGCAATTGGAAAACCCGCCCCCAAACGCGCCCGCTTTGTGCAATTCGACAGCTATCCGGTTGCGCTCCAGGCAGCGGTCGCCGGGCAGGGTATCGCACTTGGATGGGGACGCACGACGCAGATCATGATCGAGGAAGGCAAGCTCGTGCGGCCCTGCGAGGAATTTGTCTCACGGCCCACGGAAATCTCGGTGTTCCGCGGCACGGCCCGGTCACCACATCCGGAAACAGACAAGCTGCTGGATTGGCTCTCGAGCGAACTTGCCTGAAAACCGGCAAGATCGAGGTGCCCGGTAGAACCTTCCGTTCGCCGTCGGTGTCTACTGCATTTGAGAGAAAAATGGTGGAGCCAAGGGGGATCGAACCCCTGACCTCTTCGCTGCCAGCGAAGCGCTCTCCCAGCTGAGCTATGGCCCCATTTCCATTTGTGCGCCGGGTTGGGTCACCGGCGTTGATGGGGGCGGAACATAGTCACACCGCCTCCCAAGATCAAGCAGAATTTTGCGCCCAAAAACCTGCCTCGTGTGGAAAAGCCCGGGCAGGAAAAAGGGCCTGCCCGATCCACATTATTGATCGGTATCGTCCTCGATCTCGACGCGGATGCCCGGCACGGAATCTTCGTCCTCGTCCTCGTCCTCCAGGAAGACATCGTCGTCCGATTCGTCGTTCTCGATTTCGACTTCGTCATCGCCCTCGATGTCCGGCACATCGTCCCCGCCTTCCGCTTCCGCGTCGGCTTCTTCCAGGGTCACGATTTCGGGAGCTGCAACGTCCTCGTCCTCGTCGTCCTCTTCCTGTGTCTCTTCAACCTTGGCCGCCTTGACCGCGCGAGTCGTCGTTACGGTCTCAAAAATCGTACCGCATTTCGGGCAGGTAATCGGATCCCGCATCAAATCGTAATATTTAGCGCCGCAGCTTGGGCACAGCCGCTTTGTGCCAAGTTCAGGTTTTGCCACTGTGCTTACCCTTCGTTCGTAATCTGGCTGACTTGAATTGTGGGCCGCCCCATAGCGTCAAGCTCAGCTGGTGTCAAAGGCAAATCGGACGAAAAACGCCGTTCGCCCCATTCTTCTGCATGTTGCGGCTGAAATATCAAGCTCTGGAAGTGATGACGAGCCCGCATCCACATGATAGGACGTGTCACCTTTCTGAAAACATCCAAGTTCCGGACATTAAAAATGTCACACGATAACGCGCCCACTCCCCTGACCTCGAGTACGGGCAGCCCTTTGACCGGCACGATCCGCGTGCCGGGCGACAAGTCCATTTCCCACCGCTCGCTTATGTTCGGCACCCTCGCGGTCGGCCGTTCGACCGTCAAGGGTCTTTTGCAATCCGAAGACGTGCTTGCCACGGCAGACGCCATGCGTGCGGTCGGCGCGACAATCACCGAACAGGAAGACGGCTCCTACACGGTCGACGGCATCGGTCTCGGCAGCCTTCTGGAGCCCGAGCACGTGATCGACTTCGGCAATGCCGGTACCGGCGTGCGCCTGACCATGGGCATTTTCGGCAGTCACAACATCGCCGCCACCTTTGTTGGCGACGCCTCGCTCTCCAAGCGCCCGATGGGCCGGGTGCTCGACCCCTTGCGCGACATGGGCACCAACGTGATTGCCCGCGACGGTGACCGGCTGCCCGCTTCCATCCGCGGGGCCGAGACGGCTCTGCCAATCACGTATCGGGTTCCGATGCCGTCCGCCCAGGTGAAATCGGCCGTGCTTCTTGCCGGTCTCAATGCCCCGGGCGAGACGACCGTGATCGAGCCCATACCGACGCGGGACCATACGGAAAAGATGCTGAAAGGCTTCGGCGCCGACATTTCGGTGACCCGCAATGAAAATGGCGAACGGGTGATCAAGTTGAAGGGGCAACCCGACCTTAAACCCCAGGACATCGATGTGCCGGGCGATCCGTCGTCTGCCGGCTTCCCACTGGTTGCCGCGCTGATTGTTCCGGGATCGGACGTTACCATCGAGAACGTGCTTTTGAACGAGCACCGCACAGGCCTGATCACCACCTTGATCGAAATGGGCGGCGACATTGAAATCACCAACCGCCGGGAGACCGGCGGCGAAGAAGTTGGCGATCTCCGCGTCAAGGCGAGCCAGCTGAAAGGCATCACGGTGCCGGCTGACCGGGCACCGTCCATGATCGACGAATATCCCGTGCTCGCTGTCGCGGCCGCCTTTGCCGACGGCGACACCTTCATGCCGGGTCTGGACGAACTGCGCGTGAAGGAATCCGACCGCCTTGCCGCCGTTGCCCGCGGACTGGAGGCAAACGGCATCCCTTGCGTTGAAACCGAAGACACGCTGACGGTCACGGGCGGTGCCAACAATATCGGTGGCGGCACGGTGACAACTCATCTGGACCACCGCATAGCCATGTCCTT
>JGI12316J14372_10001176_pt1 | contig 36219 bp, 37 predicted proteins | sample MarCyaLeptolynsp_FD_14372 | JGI IMG/M metagenome (IMG submission 14372)
TATGGCAGGACGGCTACAAAATGTGAAAGGCGATCGCTTGATGGGACAGCGAGAGGATTGGTGGTGGACGGGTAAACCTCCTCAGGTCCGAGTATGTCCTGGTGTAGGAGCAGACGGAAAAATTTCTTCTTTGCCTCTGCTTGATCTAAGCCAATGTACCCGACAGGAAGTATTGGACTATTTTGATAATGCCTGGACGCTGACAGAGGTTCTGTTTTCTGCTCTACAAGGGGAAGAAGCTTTTTATTTGCCGCCTTATCACCAACTCCGCTATCCCTTCATTTTCTATTACGGTCACCCAGCAGTATTCTATATCAATAAACTGTGCTTGGCTCGGATTCTAGAAGCACCCCTGAACGAATACTTTGAGCAACTGTTCGCGGTTGGGGTAGATGAGATGCCGTGGGATGATATGTCCAAGAATAAGATGGATTGGCCTTCCTTCAAGGAGGTCTACGAATACCGACAGCAGGTTTACCAAACTGTTCGACACATTATCGAGACTCACTCCGGATTTGATACCCTACCCATTACCCAGGATAGTCCCCTCTGGGCTGTGTTGATGGGGATTGAACATGACCGAATTCATCTGGAAACTTCGTCGGTTCTGATGCGGGAGTTCCCCTTGTCTTGGCTGCGTCGTCCCGAGCAATGGCTGGATAATCATCCCTCCGCAAGGGTGAGCGAAAAAAGGGGTGGGGAAACGATTAGGCAGACGCGGAGACGCGAAGACGCGGAGACGCGAAGAATTGAAATTTCGCTCACCCCCGCAAATGGAGAAAACCTACCTGAACTCGAGCCGCTCTCAGGAATAGACTATCCAGTCAATGAAATGGTAGCCATGCCTACCGATACCGTCATTTTGGGTAAACCGAGTGACTGGCCATCTTATGGATGGGATAGCGCTTATGGCAATCGCCAAGTACAGGTAGATTCGTTCCAGGTTAGCAAGTACCTCATCAGCAATGGCGAGTTTTACCAGTTTGTCAAAGCGGATGGCTACACTCAGCAGCATTACTGGACCGAAGAAGGTTGGCGATGGCGGACACTCTGTAACCCTAAGTGGCCTACATTTTGGGTAGCTGATGAACCTGTCGATTCCCACCAATACAAGTTGCGGACTTGCTTTGAAATTATCGATATGCCCTGGTCTTGGCCTGTGGTAGTTAATTATCATGAGGCGAAAGCATACTGTGTCTGGCGTACTGAACAGGATGGGTCACAGATACCTTATCGGGTGATGACTGAAGCAGAACATCATCGGATGCGCGATCCTTTGCTGAAGAGTTTAGGCGATCGAGCCGCCATGGCCCAAGACCCAGTAATGAATGCCAGTGGTCATGATATGGCTTCCAGCCAAGGCGTGAATCTCAATCTGGCTTATCCTTGTGAAATTCCCGTTGATGCTTTGCGACCAAACTCCAAGGGATTCCATGATATCTTTGGCAATCTCTGGCAGTGGTGCGAGGATGACTCTAATCCTCTTCCGGGTTTTAAAACCCACTATCTCTACGAAGACTTTAGTCGTCCTACCTTCGATGGCCAACACAAGATGGTGATGGGATGTTCTTTTATTAGTACTGGGGAAGATGCCAGTATGTGGGAACGCTTTAACATTCGTCCCCATTTCTTTCAACATGCGGGTTTCCGTTTAGTTCGTTCTGAGGATGGCAATCCCGTTAAGACCCTACTTAGGGTTTGCTGAATAAGTCTCCCAAAAACAACTGATGGATATGAAAGTTATTTAAGCCGGGAATAATGATGAGCTGTTTTTGTTAAAAATTGTCCAGTCATAACCCTAATTAGGGCTTGCTGCATAAGTCGGAAACAGTCTGGTGGCAAGAGGAGGGAACAGGGAACGGGGAACAGGGAACAGTTCCAAAGTAATAATCCATCTAAGGCAAGCAGGATTTTCTTCAATTGTGCAAGGTTTTTGAGGCACTCATATGCAATTTCTTTGCACTTATTTCGCTTGTAAAATCATTGAAAGCCCTGTCTGGCATCGATTCTACACTCGTTCAGTAAGCCCTAATTAATTTTTTCGACATTACCTGCTCTGACCCAACCTTCTTGATCTGTATCAGGTAAGCGTACTTTCTGCCATTGTTTATCATCACTATCTTTGATAATAATGATTTCTTGATTGTAGCCAATACCACCAATACGGTTGGCATTGCCAGAAGGCTCATCCCTGAGACTTAATCCTTCTGGCCAAGTAACAGTAGCTTTATAAGCTCCTGGTTCTAGTTCTTTCTTGGGTGAGGTGCTAGGAGTTGGTTGAGGTTTTGTGTCCGATGGAGAGGGAGACGCCTTAGGAGAACTGGCTGTTTTCGCAGTTGGAGAGGGTTTTGGCTTTTCTTCAGGAAAAATCGGTTTTTCTGGAGTGGTTGACAACTTAGTAAAGAAGTAATATCCAGCAGCCACACCGGCACCTACCAAGAGGGAGATACCAAGCAAAAAACCGATGATGAATTGGGCTACACTTGACAAACTCATAGTTTTTTGTTTTTTGTTCCTCAACAACCAGCAGTTACCAAGCTTGTCGCTGCATACGACTTGCAAAACGGCTATCTCTAGAAGCCATGCGAGCTTTGCCAGCTGCTGCCCAATTTTGCAGGAACTGGATTTGCTCTTGTGCAGTACGAGCTAGAGGAATAATCTGGCTGGCAGCTTCTAAGATATCATCTGTGGTAAAGTCCCGGTTTTGACTAAAGCCAATGTGCATTGCTTCAATCAAAGTCTGCTCAATTTCTGCTCCGGAAAAATCGGGGGTTTCGTAAGCTAGACGCTCTAAATCATAACTCTTGAGGTTGTGAGGTCGCAGTCGAGATAAATGTAGCTCAAAAATGGCGTAACGTTCTTCTTGGCTGGGCAAACCGACGAAGAAAATTTCGTCAAATCGACCTTTACGGAGCATTTCTGGAGGTAAAGCCTGAATATTATTAGCCGTGGCGACAACAAATACTGGGGATTGCTTCTCAGCTAGCCAGTTAATAAAAGTACCAAAAACGCGACTTGTAGTCCCAGCATCTCCTTTAGAATCAATGCCAGAGAAGGCTTTATCAATTTCATCAATCCACAGAATGCAGGGAGCTAGAGCTTCTGCTAGTTGAATCATCTGTCGGGTGCGGGATTCAGATTCTCCCACCAAACCACCAAACAAACGCCCTACATCCAAGCGTAGTAGAGGCAGATGCCAGTGGTGGGCAATTGCTTTTGCTGTTAAAGATTTCCCAGTTCCCTGAATTCCTACTAGTAATAAACCCCTTGGATGAGGTAAGCCGTATTGCCTGGCTCGTTCTGTAAAAGCCCCACCCCGTCGCAATAGCCAGTCTTTCAAGTTATCTAAACCGCCGATATCAGAAATTTTCTCTTGAGTTGGATAAAACTCCAAGATTTGTGTTTGGCGAATCGATTGGCGTTTTTCTTCTAAAATTAGTTCTACATCTTCTGGTTTAATTTCCCCATGAGAAGCGATCGCACGGGCGAGAACTCGACGAATCCGCTCTAGGGACAGACCTTGAGCTGAACGCATTAGATCATTTAGGACTTGATCATTGAGAGATTGACCCGTTGCTCCTAGCAAGCGTGCTATCTCCTCTCTAATTTCGGAGGCTTTGGGTAAAGGAAATTCTAAAACTGTCAGTACTTCTGTCAATTCTGGAGGTATTGCCACTTGCGGTGTCACAATCACAATATTTTTTGGCTGTGATTTTAACTGTCGCGACAAGTTTCTGAGTTTACGAGAAACTGAAATATCTTCCAAAAATCGGTGAAAATCTCTTAATATAAAGATTACCGCATTACTTTGAGCTAGTTTATCGATAAATTCTAAGGCTTGTAGGGGATTACGCTTTCCAAAACCGGTATCGTTGGGATTACCTTGATAGCCGTCAACAAAATCCCAGATATAGACAACACGATTACCCAAATTTCTAGCCGATTGTACGATCGCAGCTTCTACTCTCTCTTCTTCCAAGGTTGGAATATAAATTAAAGAATAGCGAGCTCGTAACAGTAGTTCAAATTCATCATTAAAACTCATAGCAACAAAAAAATTTTAAGTTTTTTTTTAATAAAACAGATGTTGAACTTCCGCAGGACGTCGGTAAACTTAAAAAGCTCGTACAACAATATTTCTTCCCTTCTGCCTTCTGCCTCCTGCCTCCTGCCTTCTTTTGACTATCCAGGAAGTTTCCCCTTGAAGGCTTCTAAGGCTTCCCAACGCTGATCCTTTAATGAAAAATTACCTTGCTCATGGATTGGGATTCCTGGACATTCTTGCTCACAAAGCTGTTGTAGAGGCATTACTAGACATAGTTGTTCGTATAACCAAGTATCGACTTGAAAGTGACCCTGTGGGTGCAACGTTTCTACTAAATCTTCCACTGGAATTTCTCGCTCCAAGGGAACAAAATCTGGTTGTTGTGCTGATTCGTCTAACCAAATCAATTCTGATGTATCAACTTTTAAACGGTGATTGTACTGTTGTAAGCAGCGATGACAGGTCAAAGTAATAATTGTTGAACCTTCACCTGTCACCTCTAGATAATTTCCTTGATGGATTACTTTTAGGCGTCCTCTTACTGGAGTCAGGGTGTCTAAACCAGCAAGGCACTCATTTACCTCAATTACCTCTGTGTGATCTGGTAATTTAAGTAACCCAGGAATATAAATTGCTTCCATAATTGCCTTACCATTTTCCCAAAGACGCACATTAACAAGTAAGTAAAAACCCAAGAAAAGTTAATGGCTCATCTCTTCAATTCTTCTGCGCCGACTAACAATTAGCCTCCTGTCCGGTTCTTGTCCTCGACTCTGAGTTTTCAAATCCTCACAGTCTTTTAAAAGAGTATGAACTTGACGCCGCTCTGCTGAGGATAAAGATTTGAGTTCAAACTCCTTACCTGTTGTGCGGACTTGCTCTGCTGCATGAGCTGCTATCGCCTCAAGTTCAGCCTGACGCTGAACTCGGTAACCGTTAAGTTCAACCGTATAAGAAGCTTGCTGCTGTTGATCTTGCTCCAAGTTCAAAATCGTATTAGCTAGATACTGGATAGCATCAATAGTTGTCCCTTGGGAACCAATCAAGATGTCTATGTGTTCCGACGTCAGTTTGGTTTGATCGATGGTCAACCAGTAGCTATGCTCATCTCTATCTGGGAGCTGATTATCTGTTGCTTTTACCTCAGCAGTTAATTTTAATAAGCGCAGAAGTGCTTCTAGCCATTCCTCACCTCGCGCCATTGGCTGATTGCTCATAACTAACTCGAAGCTTTTTTCTTAGAACGCTTGCGCTCAAAAGGTAATGAATCTCTACCTTCACTCTTGTTTTCCTCTTTTTTGTTACGCTTCCGCTCGGAAGAGGTAGACTCTCGATGCTCTTCAGGTTTTTCTTCTTTTTTAGAACGTTTTGGCTCAAAAGGTAGTGCATCTCGCCCCTCCTTCGCTTTTGCCTCTTTTTCTTGTTGCTCCACCATTTTCTGTATGTTTTCTGGCAGAGGTTCTCGCGCCAGAATAAAAGTTTGGATCGTTTGAAAAACATTGGCAATGACAATGTACATCAACACCCCAGCCGGTAGAGGGAAGAAGAAGAACATGCCAGAAAACATGACTGGCAGATATTTATTAACTGCATTTTGCTGGGAGTTAGCATCACTGGAATTTTGACCGGAGAGCACCTGGTTAAGATACATACTGATGCCAAAGAAGACAATCATAGCGAAGATATCCCAGTGAATGGTTCCATCTTCTTCAAAAGCACCAACGCGCCCTAGAGCACTAATAAAGAGGAATCCTTTATTTGCGGCTAGTCCAGGAACTTTACCTTGAAGGGTTACTTCTCCTGGCTGTAATGCTTCGATTGTACCGTCATCCTTAATTAGCACCCGCTCTTGACCTTTAGTTACCTCCCACTTAGGAGTAATTTGGGTTTCTGGATAATCAGCTAGCAAGGCTTTGAGGGGTTTACCTTCAACGGTTTGAAAATCTACTTTAGTTTTTTCTCCAACTACCAATCGGTTACCTGCGGGAAGCAGAGCAGCAACCTTGGTGTGAACTCCATCTGCTACATACAGATTCTGGGGTTTTGTGGTAAAAGCTTGGGGTTGGATATACTCTATTTGCTCCGCTGGCAAGATTTGGAGGTTTACTGAGTAGTTGATGTCAGCGAATGGCGATCCTCGCAAAGTAGCGAATAGTGCAAATAGAACTGGCATTTGGAACAGCAATGGTAAACACCCTGCTAAAGGATTGCCGTACTCTTTGAAAATTTTCCCCATTTCCTCCTGCTGTTTCGCAGGATCATCTTTATAGAGCTTCTGAATTTCCTCTTGCCGCTTTTTCATCAGCGGTTGAGTAATTTTCATCTGCCTCATATTGCGGATTTGACCAGCGTTTAGGGGAAACAGAGCAAAACGAATTACCAGGGTCAGGAACACAATTGCCAGACCGTAACTCGGCACAATCCCGTAACAGAGATCCAGGATTGGCAGCATGACGTTGTTAGAAAGAAACCCGATACCAAAATCCATTCGTATGAAGTCAACCTAAGCGCTGTAAAGTTTTCTGAATCTAATCTATCTAATATTTGCGCAAATGCGGGGTAAAAAACTGCAACCTAATTCTTCACATCCTAAGCCTTGAGTGAGTCAATGGGTTTGCCAGTTTTCTTGGCTGCTTTTTCGGCAATGTAGTCAAAGATTTCGCGAAAACGGGGAACTGCCCGCATTTCCAGTCGGCTACCATCTTTCAGGGTAACAGCGATATCTCCCCAAGCACCGATACCACGGGGAATTTTGATGATTTTACTAACCTCTGCATAAATAATGTCTGTGCGATCGCGGCCTTGCCACCCTCCTGTGATTGAGATCCGGCGGTCTGTAATTCGATAGCGTAACCATAAAGCTCTCACGATCGCAGCGATCGTCAAAGGCAAGCAAATTACCGTGAATCCTAACAAAATATTAATAATCAGATCGCCTACATGAGGACCACCCTCATAGAATACTGTTTCTTTAATGGCCATTAAGCACCTTTGCCTCTACCAACAACTGCTTTAATTCTCGCAAAAATTGGGCATAATCGCACTCTTGTGCTCCCGGTCGTACTACCACTACTAGTTGCCAGCCTGGTAAGATTTGAGGTAACAATTGGCGTAGGATAGCCCGAAGCTGACGCTTAATGCGATTGCGAACCACTGCCTTTTTGCTGACTTTTTGACTGATAGAGATGCCTATACGAGTCGGCGGCTTACTCTCATCTATCCTTATCGACATCTTTTGTTTTGCCTTGTCCACTGCCTTTGTGTGTTGAGGTAAACCCCGCAAAGTCAAATGACGTCTTGAGTGACGAATTCCTTGTTGATAAACTGCCTTAAAATCTCGCCAGTGTCTGAGTCGATTAGCTTGAGGCAATCCCACGGGTAACTCCAAACATTGGAAATTGGGAATTGGGAATCGGGAATTGGGAATTTTTAACAAGGAAAGAAGAGTTTTTTTTCCTTTGCTCCCCCAGCTTTCCCAACTTCGATTTACATTTGCAAATATGGGAATGCTCCCTTTGTCGTTCCCTAAACAGAGAGACGATGGCGTCCTTTGCTTCTGCGGGCTTTAATTACTAGTCTCCCATTTTTGGTGCGCATCCGTGCGCGAAAACCAGACTTTCTTTTTTGCTTGCGCTTAGTACCGCCTAAAGTGCGTTGAGTCATGAGCTGTAATTTCCAAACAAGGTAAGTAACTGTTTATAGAAACAGTCACAATCTACCATTTTAGCATTTTGACTGCAAAATGTTTAGGGCAAACTTAATGTAGGGTGAACGAAATTTTCTGTGGGATTTTCATTCTTCACACAAAGCAAAATATTCAAGCTACAAACGGTGCCATCCACCTATGGGTAGATTTTTATAGAAAATGTTATTTTTGTATCGTAAGTCACAATTACCTGGGTCAACCCGCTCTAGTATATCTCAGCTTGAAAGTGTATTTCTCTATCAACAAGCTTAGTTAGAAATAAGGATATATAGATGATGAGCAATCGACTTGGGCGACGTAAATTTCTGCTCTACAGCTCTGCAACTTTGGGAACGAGTCTTTTACTGAAAGCTTGCGGTGCCCCAGCAACAGATTCAGCAACAGATGCTAATGAAGAAACGACAGCTTCTGCCGGTGGAGATAGTGGCGACACGATCAAAGTGGGCATTCTCCACTCCCTCAGTGGTACCATGGCGATCAGTGAAAAGAGTGTCGTAGATGCTGAGATGCTAGCAATTGATGAAATCAATGAAGCTGGCGGTGTTTTAGGAAAGCAAATTGAAGTAATCCAAGAAGACGGACAATCTGACTGGCCAACTTTTGCTGAGAAAGCGAAAAAACTCATTGACCAGGATAAAGTAGTAGCAGTATTCGGCTGCTGGACTTCTGCTAGTCGCAAGGCTGTAAGACCAGTATTTGAAGAGAAAAAACATATGCTCTGGTATCCAGTGCAATATGAAGGTCAAGAATGTGACCAAAACATCTTCTACACTGGTGCTGCTCCCAACCAACAGATTGAACCTGCAGTTGAGTGGTTGCTAGAAAACAAAGGCAAAGAGTTCTTCCTGGTTGGCTCTGACTACGTCTTCCCCAAAACTGCTAACACAATTATTAAAGCGCAGTTGGAAGAAAAAGGTGGCAAAACTGTTGGGGAAGACTACCTACCTCTAGGTAATACAGAAGTTACCCCAATCATTACTAAAATCAAAGCTGCACTGCCAGATGGGGGCGTAATCTTCAACACCCTCAACGGTGATAGTAACGTAGCTTTCTTCAAGCAGATGCAAGGTGCTGGTTTAGGTCCGGACAAGTATCCTGTTATGTCAGTGAGTATTGCGGAAGAAGAAGTTCAGGCAATTGGGGTAGAGTATCTCAAAGGTCATTATGCTGCTTGGAATTACTTCCAAACAGTGGAAACCCCAGAGAATGAAAAGTTTGTTGAGGCGTTCAAGAAAAAGTACGGCGAGGATCGGGTAACTAATGACCCGATGGAAGCTGGCTACATTGGGGTTTACCTGTGGAAGCAGGCAGTAGAAAAAGCCAAAACTGCTGATGATTTAGATGCAGTCCGTGAGGCAGTCTACGGCGAGAGTTTAGATGCTCCTGAAGGGAAAGTAACCATGAACTCTAACCATCACCTTTCCAAGGTAGTCCGGATTGGTGAGGTAGGGGAAGATGGCTTATTTGAAATTGTTTATTCCACTGACAAAGCAGTAGCTCCAGTACCCTGGAATCAATTTGTAGCAGAAACGAAAGGATATGCCTGTGATTGGTCTGATGCCGAAAAAGGTGGAAAGTATAAGAGTGAAGAAACCAAAGAAAGCTAACAACAGCAGCATTCGGTAAGGTTTAAGCGGTGATTTCAAATGTAGAATTAAGAATGTAGAATCCAGAATTAAGAATGTAAATTTGCGAAAACAAATTCTTAATTCTTAGTTCTTAATTCTTAATTCTTAATTACCCCTAAACGAGCAACTTCGAGCTTAACTGAGCAGTATTGTATTGATACCTGTCCAAACAACCAAGAGAAGGAGCGTGTTAGAAGGACTTTTAAGTAGTTTGTTTAATGGCATCAGTATTGGTGCAGTTTTATTGATTGCGGCACTAGGACTGGCTATTGTCTTTGGACTGATGGGTGTAATCAACTTAGCTCATGGTGAGTTGATGATGCTGGGAGCCTACACAACTTTTGTCGTGCAAAATGGCTTCAAACTGTTGGGTGAATCTTGGTTTGAAATTTATATCTTTTTTGCTTTAATTGCAGCTTTCTTAGTAGCTGGTGCTGTGGGATTACTGTTGGAGAGGGGAGTAATTCGTCATCTTTATGGACGTCCCTTAGAAACTTTACTGGCAACTTGGGGAGTTAGCCTGATTTTGCAGCAATTTGTCCGCAGTGTAAATTGGGTCTTAGTGATTGGAATTGCTCTGTTTTGTCTGTTGTTTTTCGGAGCACTAGCGATTCTCTCTCGACGCCCTGATATTGAACGCATTCGGAACTGGATAGTAGGGGTAATGTTACCTCTATCTTTGGGTATTGCTGTTGCTACTGGGTCACTCTTAGGCCAGACATTTAAACTAGCAGTAACTAAGCCTTGGTTTGGTGCTCAGAACGTAGATGTGACAGCACCTAGCTGGCTGCGGGGTGGTTTACCAATAGGTAGTTTTCAACTACCCTACGCCCGTTTGTTTATTATTGGTTTGACTATCCTTTGTGTAGTAGCTATTTACCTGTTTTTGCAGCGTTCAACTTGGGGTTTGCGGATTCGTGCAGTTACCCAAAATCGGAGTATGAGCTCCTGTCTCGGAATTCCCACTCAAAAGGTGGATGCTTTAACCTTTGCTCTTGGTTCTGGATTAGCAGGAGTTGCTGGCTGTGCCATTAGTTTACTCGGTTCAGTTGGTCCGAATACAGGTCAGAACTATGTCGTTGATACTTTTATGGTGGTAGTTGTCGGCGGTGTTGGTAAGTTAGTAGGCACAATTGTGGCAGCATTGGCGATCGGTACAGTGAATTACATGGTTGGTTCAGGAATACTTGCCTTGATGTTTACTTCAGTACCGCCTTTTGTTGATTTCTTTACCTTCTTTGCCACCACCAGCATGGCAAAGGTGATGGTATTTGCTCTAATTATTGCCTTCCTGCAAGTGCGACCTGGGGGAATTTTCCCACAAAAGGGACGCAGTGTTGATGCTTAGGGTGAAGGGAAATAGGGAGATGGGGAGATAACGCATATATTTGCACTCATCAATTCCCAATTCCCAATTCCCAATTCCCAATAACAAATAACAAATAACAAATGACAAATGACAACAAGAAACGACAACTGCGGCAAAATAAATTGCTGGTAGAAGGAGGCATTGTCGTTGCGATCGCGCTGGTGCTAATCTTCTTGATGCCAGTAGTTCTATCTGATTTTCGCCTCAATCTCTTGGGGCGATTTTTAGCCTTAGCGATCGTTGCCCTTGGTATTGACTTAATTTGGGGCTACACTGGGCTGTTGAGTCTTGGTCATGGCATCTTCTTTGCTCTGGGCGGTTATGCTCTGGCGATGCATCTGCAATTAGCACCGCTGGAGGCTGGTGGCTTACCGGAATTTATGGGACTCTATGGAGTTGAGGAACTGCCCTGGTTTTGGGGAGCATTTGATGCTTTTGGTTTTGCGGCTATTGGTGTTATTTTGATTCCCAGCTTACTGGGAGCCGTATTAGGCTATTTAGTATTTCGTAATCGCATTAAAGGGGTTTACTTTTCCATCCTCACCCAGGCAGCTACTATTGTCTTTTTCAACTTCTTTAATGGTCAGCAGAAACTCTTCAATGGTACCAATGGTCTGACTAACTATGAAACCATACTAGGAGCACATGTTAATAGTCCTCAGACCCAGTTTAGTTTCTATGTACTAACGATATTGTTGTTAGGGGCGTGTTATGCTCTTTGCCGTTGGCTTACTAGTGGTCGTTTTGGACGGTTACTAATTGCTATCCGTGATGATGAGAGTCGGGTACGCTTTACTGGTTACAACCCTACTGGTTTTAAAGTCTTGGTGTTTGCTATTTCAGCAGGTTTAGCTGGTATTGCTGGAGCCATGTTTACCCTACAGACGGGGATTATTTCCCCGAAGGCGATGGATATTGCTTTTTCCATTGAAATGGTAATTTGGGTAGCAGTGGGTGGTCGTGCAACTCTGATAGGAGCTGTACTAGGGGCAGTGGTGGTAAATTTTGCTAAGAGTCTCTTGAGTGAGCAGTTCCCAGATATCTGGTTATTTTTCCAGGGAGCTTTGTTTTTAGTAGTGGTAACGGTGTTGCCTTATGGGTTAGTGGGTTTGTGGCGCACTCATTTGAGTAAGTGGTTGCAATCTTGGCTGGGAGGGGGTAGACAAGTGGTTACTTACCCTAGTTTGGAGGAAGATCCTGAGGTTAAGCAGGAGCGGAAGGAGCTGGGGGAGTAAGGGTTTTTAGAGAAACCACAAAGGCACAAAGGGCACAAAGGAAGGAGACAGGATGAGTGGAAAGATTCTGGAGACTGAGAATTTGACGGTGAGTTTTGATGGGTTTAAGGCTCTCAATGCTCTGAATTTCAGTATGGAGCCCGGTGAGTTGCGGGTGGTAATTGGTCCTAATGGTGCGGGGAAAACTACGTTTCTGGATGCAATTACTGGTAAGGTGCAACCGACAGAGGGAAGAGTGTTATTTAAAGGGCGGAATTTGCGACGTCTCTCGGAACATCAAGTAGCTCGTCTAGGAATTGGTCGTAAGTTCCAGACACCCAGAGTCTACCTTAAACTGACTGTTCGGGAAAACCTGGAACTTGCCTGTAATCGGAATAAAAATGTCTTTGCTAGTTTGTTTGGTACTGCTCCAGCATCTGAGCGTCGAACTGTGGGAGGTTTACTGGAAACTATTGGTTTAATCCCTAAGGCTGATTTACTAGCAGAATTACTTTCTCATGGGGAAAAACAACGGCTGGAGATTGGTATGTTAGTTGCTCAGTCCCCAGATTTGTTGTTGGTAGATGAACCAGTGGCGGGTTTGACGGATGAGGAGACGGAAAATGTGGGAGAGTTGCTTCTGGCTCTGGCAGAGAGTCATTCCATTGTGGTGATTGAACATGATATGGAATTTGTCCGGCAGATTGCTCGGAAGGTGACGGTATTGCACGAAGGTTCGGTACTCTGTGAAGGTAGTATGGAACAAGTGCAGAATGACCCTCAGGTGATTGAGGTGTATTTAGGACAAAAGCCATCAATCAGCTCTCACCAGCTGAAAATGCTACGGATTGTTACTGCTATGGCTTGGTCCGATGGTAATCTAGCACCAGAAGAAGTCGAGGTAATGCTGTCCCGTTTTAGCAAAATATTTGCCACTGATGTCGAAGAACAGGAAAAATTGCAACAAGAGTTGCGAGATTATTTAACACAAGATATAGATATTGATGAGTTGGTTGCTGAGTTGGAAACTCCTGAAGAACGGGAATTGATTTTGCAGCTGAGTTATGAAGTAATTGGAGCTAGTTCCCGCACCCCTGATGAACCTAATATTAATGAGGAAGAAGCTACTGCTTACCAAAGGTTGGTGAATCTTCTTGATTTACCAGCAGAGGTGGTTAAGAGAATTGAGAATTGAGAATGGGGAATGGGGAATGGAGAATTGTTAATAATACCCTCTACTCAGGTAAACTCGCCAGCAATTGCTCCCAAGAGTCTATCGTCAATGCCACATCAATCAACTCTTCTAGCTGTTCAATACTGAGCCTTTGTAGACGATACTGAACTTCGCTTGGTACGGATAATGTGAGCCGTCGCTCCAGCAATCGCAGCAATAGCCTCTGAGCCTCTTCTTGTCTTCCTTCCTGTCTTCCTTCCTGTCGTCCTTCCTGTCGTCCTTCCTGTCTTCCTTCCTGACGTCCTCGTTCCATCCCGATTCTCTCAATGCTAGTAATATAAGGCATATTTCGCTCCTTTTCGTACTCGATTATTTCCTGAAGAAAGGCTTGTTCTAATCCTTTTGGTAACTTCATTACCCAGTCAATGAAGTGAAACAGATTCAGCACATCTTGTCGCCGATAACCCTGCTCATATAATCTCCTGGTTAAAGACATCTTCCAGGCTTGGCGCTGCTGTTGATTACCACGGGTTTCCTGGGATTTGATGTGAGCCATGATTACTGTGGCAAAAGGATTGTTACTTTGTTCCAATTTTTCCCATCGTTGCTTGTAGTCTAACAGTTTCACTATCAAAAACTCGAACTCGATACTACAGCCTAAGATGGTGCTGCTAAACTTGGTGGGTCGCCAATGGGGATTACCATCACACAGGACTGCTAAACTAAGGACTGGGCGGCTGTAGCGGTCAGAAATACGATGGTTGTAGGTGTACATCCGTTGGGCAAAGTTAGTTTCTTGCTTACCCTGTACTTCCACATGGATCAGAATCCAGGTTTCTTGGCCATTAGCCAACCAAACTTGTACTAATTTATCAGCAAAGCGTCGTCCGATTTGAGCATTCCGTACGACTTTCTGTAGTTCCTTATCGAGGAATTGACAAGGGCGAGACCAATCGATGGCAGGATGAATCTGAGGGAAGCATAGACGGATGAAAGGTTCAAAGTACCACTCTAACTCAGATCTTGCACCAAAAAAAGCTGTATGTTGAACTGATAGCTAAAGTTCTTGTGTAGAGGGGATTATAGCGTGTTCTCTTTTGCACAAGAGAACTATTGTTCAATTCCTTTGAAAAAACAGGAATATCAATAATCTATTCGACTCGATGGCCTACTTTTTCTTCATCGGAATACAAATCTAACCAACTTTCTTTTAGTCCGTCAATAGCCTGAGTTAATTCATCAACGAGTACTCTTCTAACGACAAATAAAACTCCATCTATGTGTGCTTGACTCCCCGCTTTTCCCAAATGTTGAAAACGAGAATACTCGTCTTTCTTGTTGTTTTTTGGAAAAATCGCTTTATTAGCTCTAATGTTATCATTGTTCTCTATTTTAACAGAGAACAATGATAAATGAATCACATTCTACCCCAAGTTGAAGAATTAATCTCGACTCTCAAGCAATTAATGCCAACCTTTTACCAACAAGAAACTTTGGAATCTATTTTCGGTTTATTTCTGGAAGGGCAAGTCAAACTTCCTCATCACTGTACGACCAAATCTGAAAGCGCTATTAGTCGCTTTTTAAATCATTATAAATGGTCAACCCGTTCTTTGATTCGTACTATTCGTGATTATATTATCAAACTAATTTGGCAACAGAGAAAACTTGGACGCAAGCCAATTTTACAAGTTATAGTTGATTTAACGACCCTGGAAAAAGTAGGTAAATTTCCCCATCTACAGAACCTAGTTCGAGTCTATAATCATAAAAAGGGTCTACACATTGTGGTTATTTACTTGGTTGCGAGGAAATTGGCGAATCCCTTGGAGTTTCAGGGTTTATCGAGGCAAGGGCACAGATTCTCCTTCTCAACTAGCGGCAAAATTACTTAACAATTTACCTTCAATTCTGACCAAATCATTTCAAATTTATGTTTTAGGTGATACAGCTTTTGGCACAATTAAGTTACTGACCAAAATTAGAGATAAAGCTTTTAATCATCATGCCATTGTGGGGATTTCCAAAAATCGAACTTTAAGGGATGGACGTAAAGTTGCCTCAATTAAAACAAAGGGTCAACAAGTTTATTTGACTGGCTTAAACTTTCCCGTTTATTTGTCATGGGTTTGGCTCAAAAGAGACGGTAAAAGGATTCAAAGATTTGTCATTTCTACCAAACGGATGAAAGGCACAACTATCACCAGATGGGGCAAGCGAAGATGGCAGATTGAGGGTTTCTTTAAGACGATTAAGTATCAGTTTGGCATGGCTCATTTTGGACAAAAAACTTTAGTAGGAGTTTATCGATGATTAATTCTTTCTTTGATTTCTTATTTATTAGCCTATTGGGTTTATCTACATTTAGGCATTTCCGAGGATTTAGATTGGTATTATTCCTCAGAACAAGCCCTTATTTTACTCTTTCCTCATGTTTTTATTCTTTCTCTACTGAAGCAATTAGAGTTACTTTTACCATGGTTAAATGAGCGAGGTTTTGAATTTTGTTTTCTGAGGTGCAAGATCTGAGTTATAGCTGACTGATTAGCTACGTGCAGCTCTAATCAGTGCTAAGTGATGAGACAGAAGCGCATTGCTACTCAAACCCTTTTCACCTATAGCAAGGGGTGTTAAGTGAGTGTAAAGAGTTTGCGATCGCATTTTTATTGCTCGGAAGAGTAGGCAGACTGGAGAGGAAGATTCACAAACCCAGCAAATGCCTCTAGGAATCAAGATAGGAAGAATTGTTGCAGCGCTCACAGTCGCAACCCTATTGCCCGCTATTAACCCATCTCTAGCTCAAGTTAATGGAGGAATTAGTCGTTCAAATTCTATCCCTTCTTCGGAACTAAACGAGTGGACAGATTTTATCTTTGGTTTGGTGCATCCTGAAATGGAAGGAAGAGTGATCCAGCCTCATCAAACCCAGTACAAACAAGAATGGCTGGCAATCAGGGAAGCATTAAAAGATAAATTAGTCTGGACACAAATGCTTTGTGTAGACGATTCTTATGGCTATCATTTAACTGACTACAAAGAAGCGATTACAGCCATTTCAGATGCAGTTTTCCATGTACGCCATCCAGAATTAGGTGGTCGTCAGATACAACCATACGAAACAGAACTTATCAGGGAGTGGGAGAGTATTTCAGATAATTTCCCTCTGTCTCTTTGTTAGAGAAAGGGAAACTTTACCCACTCGCTTGTCTAATGGCGGCATATCTTAGCGGAGGGGCAGCATTACCCCAAATACTTTTGTGCTATGAAGTAATACCTTATATATAGGCGCACACTTTTTCTATCATGCAATAATAGTAGCAAAAAACAATGGCAAGCGCAACTAATTAAGGACTTATCTTTGTTTGCTCTCATTGACAACTTTTGTTAGCGTGAGAATTTGTGGAAGGTGAGCTCTATTCAGAAGAGTAGATTAAGTTCTATGTATCGGAGAAAACTTTTGATTAAGACATTGGTTATTGTGAAGAATAAGCGGCGCATTTCAGCAGAAACTGGACTTGCCGCAATTCAACAGCAGGAGCCTGTTTTATGTTCCTACGATTTGGAAAAAATACCCTAATTTGTATAGGCGTCACATGTTCCTTGAGCACAACAGTATGCGCACTACCAGCAAGTATAGACATCAGTCTACTGTCTGGATTGACTAATCTGAGTGAACTCGAACCCTTAGTTAAAAGTGATGATGCTGTTGATATTAATCAATTATTTCAAGAAGCTTATCAAGCCTACACTGCCGAAGATTACCCAAAGGCAGAAGCAATTTATCGTCGGATTTTACAGTTAAATCCTGATGCTCAAACTCGAGCTGTAGTTTACAATAAATTGGGAGAATCTCTGGGTATGCAGGGCAAATTTCATGAGGCAATTGAAGCCTATCGAAATTCTCTCTTAACCGACCCTAATTCATTTTTGGCTCGTGTCAATATAGGCACGACACAGTATCAAATGGGACAGCCTGAAGCAGCACAGGTAAGTCTTGGTGAAGCCAGGAAATTTCTGCCGGAAAAAGTTGAGTCTTTAGGGACTCTTCAGCATTACATATCTTTATCTACTGGACTACGCCAGATAGAGCAATTTCCTGAATCTATTCAAATTATCCGTCAAGCAATTAGTCTTAATCCTTATGTAGCAAATGCGGCAAGTTGTCAGTTGACATTTGAAGCTCTTGAACCTTTAGAAATTCCTATAATTTTAACTCGGCGACAATACAGAGCAGCTCGTTGCGAATTAAGTTGGTCTTTCCCAGATGCTAGAACTTGGCAAGAGGAACTAGAAGTAATACGTCAAACTATTCATAGTACTATTGCTCAACAGTCTAAATATGCTGAAACTTATAAAAAAGTCGGACTAGAGGAACTTAGTGTAGTAGCTCTTCATACGCTTTTTGAGCCGAATTACCCCAATGAGAGGCTGGATGAAGCTTATTCAATAACTCACTTTAATTTAGGTGTTAGTCTCTTGAATCGAGCAATGCTAACAGGTGATTTAGCATCGATGGGAGAAGCAATTACCTCTTTCCAAAACAGCCTTGAATATGATCGAAATTATCCGTGGACTTACCTCTACCTTAGTATTGCCCTGATTGCTCAGGGACAGTTGGAAGAAGCTATTCCAATAGCTCGGCAAGCATTACAACTACCTAATGAGACTATTGATAGAGAGCCCACAAGCACTCACCCTTGGGCACACAATATCTTAGGTTATGCTCTTGAACTACAGGGAAACTCTAGTGCTGCTGCTGAAGAATACCAAAGTGCGCTCCAACTAGATGAAGCCTTTACACCTGCTCAAAACAACCTTCAAGAGATACAGTGAAATATAAAAAGTTAATGGGTCACCAATTTTGTAGAGATGTTGCAAACCAATATCCCATTAAGAGCACGGCTCAAAACCCCAACTTCTGCACAGCTCTCCGCTTCGTTTCCTCTGGGCAGCAATGCAGAACGAAAAATTAAGGGTTTGTCAGGCTGAAATTGTCAAACTTTATTATTCCTCTACAGCTATACTGAGTGCGCTCAGCTCCGCTGTTTTCAACTATTAAGTTATTTAATAACTAAAACGTTTCTCCAGTTGCCTTGTCCACCGAGCAATGGGATAGCAATAAATAAAAAACAACAGCATCAAAACAGTGTACAGGGGAATTGCTAGATTCTCTCCTTCTAGTTCTAACACCTCACGCACTGCTGTCAGTCCTTCAGGAACTCCCACCAAATTTGTCAGAGTTGTACCCATGGTTAGAATAGCGTACCAGTTCATCCAAGGGGGAATCATCCGCCGCACTGCTTGAGGTAAAATCACTAGTTGTAAGATCTGCCTGCGAGTGTAACCCATTGCTTCTGCTGCTTCCCATTGTCCTGAAGGGATAGATTGAATTGCACCGCGGACAATTTCTGAGATATTAGCGGCTACCACTAAAGATAGACCAATAATTGATTTAGCCAAGGCTGAGAATTCCATAGTGGTGAAACCCAGATTGAGCTGAAAAGGTAGCAAGTAGAGCATCACAAAGAGGATCACTAGCCAAGGGGAGTTGCGGAAGAATTGGGTAAGAAACCAAGCTATCCAGCGAATTACTCGCTGAGGTGCAATCTGTGCTAAACCAAGAAAAGTACCTAGGATGGTAGCGATCGCCATGCAAGCTAAGCTGATGATAATATTCATCGCAAAGCCGCCTTTGATTGACCAACTTTCCTGATTGCCAATCAAGACATAGGGTAGACGCCTGATTAAAGTCTGGAATTGCTCAACAGAAAAATTCCCTAATACTGCTGCCAGAGCCACAGTAACTAGTAAAGCTGCTACAGCCAAACTGAGAAAAGTTTGCCAGGTAAATTGATTGTGTTTGTTGCTAGTTTCCATAACCAGGTATACGCAGCTTACGTTCCCACCAATGCATAAAGGCAACCAAAACTCCTACTAAAGCCACGTAAAATAGCCAAATAAAGAGCATGACTTCTAGGGTGGCAAAGTTATCAGCATAGATTTGTCCAGCATAGTAAAGTAGCTCTGGGGTGGCAATAGCAGAAGCTAGGGTTGTGGTTTTGATTAAGTTAACCAGGTTATTATTCAACGCAGGTAGGCAGATACGGAAAGCAAGGGGAAAGATTACCTGAATAAAGTACTGGCTCCGGGAGAATCCCAAACTCTCGCACGCCTCTATCAGGGTTTTTGGCACTGCTTCTATGCCAGAGCGAAAAATTTCAATATTGAAAGCTCCCGCAAACAGACTCAAAGCGATCGCAGCACTGGCAAATGAACCTAACAGAGGTTTTTCTCCTCCCGTTGTCGGGTCATATACTTTCGGCAGCAAGTTGGCTAGTACAAAGAAGAGGAAAAATAATTGTACTAGAGGAGGGGTATTGCGGAAGAGTTGGATATAGCCTTGGAGGAAATTACGCACCCATTGATTGGGAATGCCTTGTAACCATACCCCCACTAATCCAATCACTAAAGATAGAATAATACAGACAAAAGACAGGAAAATTGTGTTGAAAATCCCTGTTTTCAACCAGGTTTGGTAGGTTGGATCACTAAGCCAACTGAAGTTTAGTTCTAAGAGCATTTTTTTTATTTGTCATTTGTCATTTGTCATTTGTTGTTTATTGTTTGAAGTTTAGCTTTCTCCATTCGCCCTTTGGCATATTTTGTTGGAGGAATCTTCCACCTCTTCTCGCCTTCCACAATAAAGCCTTCTGCTTCCATCTTTAAGATGGCATTATTAACTACTTTGAGGAATTCTTCTTCCCCTTTGCGTACCCCCATACCCCAAGGTTGTTGAAGGATAGGTTCCAATGGCTGATGCCAATTTTTAGACCACTCAGACTCTTGTAATTTTCCGATCAAAGCTGAATCATCGTAAGCAAATCCGATACAACGTCCATCTTGGAGAGCTTTGTAGGCTTCCGCTGTTCCAGGGAAGTTGACCATTTCAATCTCCATTTCTGTTAAGTCCTTGTTGTAGAAGGAACCTTGAATGCCACAAACTTTCTTCCCTTTGAGGTCTTCCCAAGTTTTAATATTATTATTCTTCTTAGTTAATAAGCCAGTTCCAGCCGAATAGTAGTTTTCACTAAAGTCAATCTCTTGCCTACGTTCTTCTGTGTCAGTCATCGTGGCAATTACTATATCTACCTTCCCTTGCTTGAGAAATTCGATGCGATTGGCAGCTACCACTGGTTCAAATTCGACCTTTTCCTCTGAGTCGAGAATTTCGTCGGTAAGTTTACGAGCAATATCAATTTCGAGTCCAGCATTTTTCCCGTCTGAATCAATAAAGCCAAAGGGAGAGTAATCTGTCTTGACTCCGATCACAATTTTATCTTTTTCCTTTATTTCTCCCAGTGTGCCTGCTGCTGTCCCCTCTGTTTTTGTTTCAGAACAAGCAGTAATACTCATAGTTGCCGCAATAATACTAACAGCTATGGTGGCAATTTTTAAAGATTTATGAAGATTTATGCTCATTATTATTGTACTCTTCGCTTCTACTAATTTCCAGGTTAACACTGATGAAATTAGGATTTTTTCTGCTTCCTATTCCCTACCTACAAGGCAGTCCTGATGAAAAAAATTTCAGGCTCTTCTAGACTAAGTATGATAAATTACTAGTAAAAATGCCAATTTAGCAGAATCCTTCTTCTAAAGTTGTCAAAGTTATTTAAGCCATAGCCCTTCCTTTTAATTAACTTGATTTTTTGATTAATACCTTCTACTGCCCCTTGGGTTGTGCAGTTATCAAAATAGGCTAAAATTTCAGCAATCCAACTTTATAACGATGAGATTGATGGATTTTATTCGTAGTCTTTTGACAATGAGGACAAGTTGCAATCTGGTCTTTATTTTCTAATTCAATCAGCAACTCATTTTCCGTAATAAAATGATAATTAGTTGCTTTGAAACCCTCAAATTTAATAATCTGAGTGATAAAAAAGAGGAGGGAGCTAGATGGCATGTTATTAAAACTTAATTTTTGGTTGTCACATCCAAGATATTTGATAACATCAAATAGTCCTTCTAGTCAACATCCAGCAAAGGTTTAAGTAAATAAAAATTAAACATAACCTAATAAAATGCAAATTTTTTATTATTAAATTGTCATAACTACTCTAGAAGAGCCAGTTTTGCTTATTTCTTCCATTCAATTGCGGGTGCCGCCGCGCCCGTGGGGCACTCTCCAGAAACTAGAAACACTCATTATCACCTTGGCAGTTGTCATATCACCCCAAATTTTTCCCCTCGTCATACCACATTCGAGCTGATAAGGTATCAACACAATGGCAAAAGGAAGCCAAGGGACTCATCAAGCGAGTTGTTGCATTGTATTCCTCGTCTGGCTCACCGTGAATATACTTTAGCGCACTTAACTCATCGATGGTTAACTCAATGCCATAGGTTTCCTTAAGGTCTTTCCTATAAAAGGATTGTTTATCAAAATTAGGCGACAAGCCTTGAGAATATTTCCAAATTTTTTCGATGTCGTGGAAGTAGAGCACAACCATTGCCGAGTTAAGCATAATGGGAACTTCCCGGATTGTCTGTAAACCAAAATACATTGCTTCTGCTATCCGAAAGCACTCTGCTATGTGATCTTGATAACCACCAAACCAGGCTTGATGTTTGGCAAAAGAACCCTTGGCAATCCCCATCAGTTCTTGGTGAGCATGATGGAATGTCAAGATTTTTTCTTTCCTAGGATCATCGAGTTGTTCAAGATAGTCTATTAGGCGCTTGAAAACTCGATCACTGCTTTGGTTCAATACATTTTTAGTCGAGCAACCTAGAGAAATATTGGGTGATGACATGATCAAAGTTTAGATTAATTAACAACACTCTTAAAAAATTCAATATCATAGAAGTTGATACTCTTTCCTAATTAGCGTAGAGGCATGTGAGGTGAACCTGTTCTATCTCAACGGCAATAATGAACGTACCCAACTCGAACGCTCTCTCAAGAGTTTAGAGCAAGATGTTCTGAGAATGGGAGCTTTGGTAGAAAACTCATTTCGTCTGAGTCACCAAGCAATGTTTTACCAAAATCTAGAGGCAACTAAGGCCATTATTTTAAATGAAAAACGTATTGATCGCTACTATCGTCAAATTGAGTTAGAGTCTAGCAATCTGATAAGTATGAAATCACCAGTTGCTCAAGACTTACGCCTCCTCAGTGCTTTTATGCAGCTGGTAAGAGATTTGGAACGTATCGGTGATTATGCTGAAGATTTGGTAGAAATTGCCGTGAAACTTTTACCTTACCCACCACATACTTGCCTCCCGGAGCTGGAGTTAATGTCTAATTATGCTCAAGCTATGCTCTCAGAAAGTCTAGTAGCTCTGGCAGATTTAGATGCGACTAAAGGAAGAGCTATCAAACAACTAGATGATAAAGTAGACGAAGCCCATGACCAACTGTATCAAACTTTAGCTTATCAGCGGGATATCAAAGGGGTTGTGGAACCGATTGTTTTATTGGTATTGGCTATTCGTCACCTAGAACGGATGGCTGATCATGCCACTAATATCGGTCAACGAGTTCAATATATCGTCCACGGTCATCGAGGTTAATGTTAATATAACGTTCCTCATTAGGATCAAGTACAAAGTTTTTGGTTTTTGAGAATGGGAAATAGGATCTGAAAATTGAATTTACCTCACAGATGCGAGAACTGCTATTTTTTTACAAAAATAGGGTAGCTACAACAGCTACCCAGAGATACTTTTATTTGCTTAAACAAATATTTCAGTCACAAACCATTGCCAAACAAATTAGGCGGTGACAGCCTTCTTAGCCACAGCAGCCAACTCACCTTTGGCATACTTAGCAGCAAATTCATCCAGAGTCATCTGCTTAATCTTGCTGGCATTACCGGCAGTACCAAACTGCTCATAACGATCCAAGCAAACCTGCTTCATGTACTTGATTGAAGGCTTGAGGAAGTGACGGGGGTCAAAGTTCTTGGGATCTTTTGCAGCTGCTTCCCGGATAGCGGCGGTGATTGCCAAACGGTTATCAGTGTCAATGTTTACCTTACGAACACCACTCTTAATACCTTTTTGAATTTCTTCAACCGGCACACCGTAGGTTTCAGGAATTGCACCACCATACTGGTTGATAATTGCAATCAAATCTTCCGGTACAGAGGAAGAACCATGCATTACTAAGTGAGTGTTAGGTAAGCGGCGATGAATTTCTTCAATCCGGCTAATGGCAAGAATTTCACCAGTGGGTTTGCGGGTGAACTTGTAGGCACCGTGGCTGGTACCAATGGCAACTGCCAGAGCATCTACTTGGGTGCGCTCAACAAATTCAACGGCTTCATCGGGGTCAGTTAAGAGTTGATCATGAGACAGTTTACCTTCTGCACCGTGACCATCTTCCTTCTCACCCATACCAGTTTCTAGAGAACCCAAGCAACCAAGTTCTCCTTCAACACTCGCACCAACAGCATGAGCAACTTTCACCACTTCAGCGGTCACATTAACATTGTACTCAAAGCTAGCTGGTGTTTTGGCATCTGCCTCCAAGGAGCCATCCATCATGACGCTGGTGAACCCGTTACGAATTGCCGAATAACAGGTAGATGGAGCATTGCCATGATCTTGGTGCATAGCAATGGGGATATGAGGATAGGTTTCCACTGCTGCGGTAATTAAATGACGCAGGAAATTTTCCCCTGCATAACTACGAGCACCACGAGAAGCCTGCAAAATCACTGGACTATCTGCTTCCTCAGCAGCCTGCATAATTGCCAGGATTTGCTCCATATTATTAACGTTATAAGCTGGAATGCCATAGCCATTTTCAGCTGCATGATCTAACAGCAGCCGCATAGGTACAAGCGCCATAGATAGTCCTCCTAAATTTCCGGTTGTTGTCAGTTAGTTGTTTTTTTTAAAACAAACTTAATCCTTCTTACAACAATCTTAAGATATTTTATCAAATTATAAGCAATTATCTCTAAAGATTCTAGAATTAACCTTCTTTATGACAAAGGATAAATGCTCACTGGGTGACAAGGGAGTTGAAAATTAGACACGGTCTGGGGTGTAGCGAATAATTAACCCTTTTATTCGGCTCAAAAACCATTAAGAGTACGTTTAATACCTAACACCTAGTAGGGGCGAATGGCCATTTGCCCCGGGTGAACGAAAAAAGGTTTGGGGAAAAGAGTAAGCAGACGCGGAGAATGGAAATTCTACCCAAAATTTCGCGCACCCACTCGCCCCTACAGCCTTTTGTCCCGCTTTAGGTTGATAGCCTTGATTAATATGGGTCGCCTGGGATTCGAACCCAAGACCAATCGGTTAAAAGCCGAGTGCTCTACCACTGAGCTAGCGACCCTTAAATAGTGATTTTTTAAACACACTGTTTCCTACAGTAACGCAAATCAAGAAAAATGTCCAAAAAAAATTACAAAAGTTTTACTGTCAGTGTGAATAATGCTTCAACACTCTCTCCAGGAGGTAATTTGGTAAGTTGTTCTCCCGTGTTTAGAGCATTGCGGGGAGCGCTCCAGGGTTCGAGACAATGAAAATCTTTACCCTTAAGTGTCCAGAACACTAGAGTAGAGTAAATGTCACTGTAAGTGAGGGTGACTTTTAACTGACTTCCTGTATCGGTAAAGCTAGCAGAGCGCTCCTTGATTTGTGGAAAGGCTACATCAATTTCCTTCTGCTCCAGATCAAAGCTACCAGGGAATGGATAAATTTCCTTGGTCTTGTGATCTTGGTATTGAGATGCTGGGATTTCAAATTGCAGCTGAGTTTTGTCGAATGTCTGAAAGTAGGGATGTAAACCTGTAGCAAAGGGCATCGGCTCTGGGGAATAATTGGTGTAGCACTGCTGAATTGCTAAGGTATTTCCTTTAAGCTGATAGGTGAAGGTGAGTTGAAAGTCGAAGGGATAAACAGCACGAGTCTGGTCGTTACTGTTAAGTACTAAGGTAAGGCTAACGAATTCATCCGTTTCCTGTTCTGTGACTGACCAGGGTAAATTACGGGCAAAGCCGTGTTGTTTGAGGCTGTACTGTTGCCCTTGGTAAGTGTAAGTATTATCAGGTAAGTTACCGCAGATGGGAAAGAGGATAGGAATACCACCCCGAACACTCAAGTTAGGATCAGCAAAGCGTTCAGTGTCAAGGTAAAGAATTTCCCTATTTTGATAACTCCAGTTAGTGATGATGCCACCACGTTCAGGAACGACTACTAGTTGAGACTGAGCTTCTTCATCAGTGAGAGTATAGGTTTCGTACTGCTGTGATGAGCGTGCAATCGCCAATATCAACCTCCTTTCCCTCAAAAAAAGCTACTGTTAACCAACCAACTCCAAAACTTTAACAAGTCTTATCAGAAAACCTCTGTCACGTTCACAAATTCTTAATGTAAAATTAATTATACTTTTGTTACGGAGAAAGTATTTGACTAAGGTCAGAGGCTCAAAGACAAGTCACAAGGTTACTTTTCGTGACCATTGGCTGGTTGTTGAGTCTCCTGTACCTCTCTCTTCTAGTTACCCTAGATACTAACCAGAAAATCTGCAATTTATTTTCCAACCATTTCCTTCCAGGAGATGGGTACAATAGCTGCTTTTTAATGCTAAAAGCCATCAATTATCTCTAGAATCTTCACCACTGCCACCAGCAGATAGGGCAAAGAGTATGTCACAATATTAATGTCTGAAACTTCAGGCATCTGCATGTAATTTGTCAACCAGGATTAGTGACCTGGACAAAACTACGATAGTCCTAATGGCGAAGTTCATTCGTGTCGTCGAAGAGCATTGGCTCCCTGTCGATGTTAATTTACCAGCAATATCCCTTTTACTACCAGGACAAATTGCTTTTCAACATTGCCTTGAACAAAATTTTCCTGATTACTTAGATACTTAAGATGAGTATGTCGAAGGTTGCTTTCGCTGATTTAAAGTACTGTCAAATCATAATTCCCTATGACCACCAAAGAGAAACTAAACTTTATAAACATTGCAGGGCAAACATTATGGACATATTTTACCTCTGAAGAGGGATAACTAGGGCAAGTTAACCCCTATACCAACTTCACCAATAGGCTTTATTCCTAGCTAAGAAGTTGTTTAGTTGATCATTACTCAAAAGATTATTTTTTTAGGAGAAACTAAATATGCTACACCGCAAGATTTATCAACTTTGTTGTGATGGTCGTGAGGTGAGTATCTTTTTGCGGGATCAGCAACGTTGGATTGATCGTGCCCGCATTATTGACATTGAAGGAGATTTAGTTACAATTCGTTATGAAACTGATGAAGAAGATGAAGTCAGTACTTGGGAAGAAATGATTCGTCTAGAAAGTATTGGTTCTGTAACTCAGAAGCTAGCGTCTGTAGTCAGAAGTCAACTTGAGCCATTGGTATCTGAGGATTGTCCTGAAGCTGAGCAAATTCCCCCACATTCTCAAGATTCTAATCCAGACTAGTGCGAGCATCTTGCTCGCTTTTCACCTAAGCGCGAGCAAGATGTTTGCGCAAATTAATGAAAATCAATCTTTCCTGACTCCTATTTTCAGATAGAGAATGAACCCATGATAGTTGCTAAAGCAAATACTATTGTGCAATTGCCAGCTAAACGGATAACGCCAGAAAACTTCTGGCGGTATGGTCAAGTAATTTTTGCTTCTGAAGACGATAAACCCTATGATGCTGACGATGCTCAGTTAAATCTTCATAATGGCACTCCTCGATTCTACATCATGCGACTCAAACAAAAGGGTTGTAAGTTTGAGAGTATCACTCGTCATATCCAATGCACTCAATGTTTAGGTTCTTTAGAAGGTAAAGACTGGTTCATTGCAGTTGCTCCCCCTAATGAGGCTGATAAACCAGCATTAGAAGCAATTTCAGCTTTCCATATTCCAGGGAATTGCTTCATTAAATTAGAAGCAGGAACTTGGCATGCTGGACCTTACTTTAACCATGATTTTGTGGATTTTTACAATCTAGAATTGAGTGATACTAATGTAGTTGACCACTATACCCACAGTTTTCTCGAAAGTCATCAGTTGGAGTTTGAAATTACTGAAGAAAAGGCAGAGGGCAAAGGGCAGTCCCGATGAAAACACCAGGTTATGAAAGTAGATTCTTTCGTGTTCCCTGTTCCCCACTTACAAGTTAGAAAGTTCTCACACTTAATGATAGCGATTATAATTGCTCCAATCTCAATTATGGACAGAACAGGGTATCGCGAGTATTGCGTCCAGTTGTGGGATTATTACCACTAGCAACTTTGCAAAGCTTGTCTTGTACATTTCGACTGAGGATAACATCGGTAAAATCTGCTCCCTCAATAATCGCACCATCAAACCTAGCGTTAGCAGCAAATACTCCCTCAAGAACCGCATTTTTTAAGTTAGCCCTGCTTAAACGGGCTGAACCTATGCTGCCGTTGGCAAGATTAGCTCCCTCTAAATTGGCATCTTCGAGATTTGCGGAAAATAACTTAACACCCCGTAAATCGGCGTTACTAAAGTTGGCATTACGGAGATTAGCCCTGATAAATTGATCATCAGTTAGCACCTGACCTGAGAAATCTTCACCAGCTAAGTTTCTGCTACTGTAATCTAAAGCCAGTACAGGGGTGACAAAGCTGGTGAAAAGCCAAGCATTGACAACTAACAACAGACATAAACTCCATAAAATAGCTGGAATATCCAGGGGTTGCCGAATAGTCATATTGTCCTCAACTATTGAAAAACTGTATCTAGGTGATGAGTTTTTTGTCTAATTTTTGACCTGTTTAAATACTACCAGCAAGTAATACCTGTGAACTTTAGCCACTACCCCTCGCTTACCCTTAACCAGAAACTTAATGTGGGAAAATTAGGAGAACAGCTAGTAGCTCAATGGTTACAGGCACAAGATTGGGTAATCTTACATCATCGTTGGCGTTGTCGCTGGGGAGAGATAGACTTAATTGCTCAAAGAGGAGCAGGGGAAAGTAAACAGCTAAAGGCTCCCGAATGTTCAGAGGAAATCCAAAACCCCTGTCTGAAAAAAGGAGATAAGCAAATTTTTGTCAATTCATCTCCCCCTTCCATGGCTTCCTCACCTTTGTTGGCATTTGTAGAAGTGAAGACTCGCGGTTGGCGAAATTGGGACGCCAATGGTTTACTGGCAATTACACCGCAAAAGCAAGCTAAGCTCTGGCGAACAGCTGAGCTATTTTTGTCTCAAAACCCAGAAATGGCAGATTTTTCTTGCCGATTTGATGTTGCTCTTGTCAGCTACCAGCGTCTGTCTGAAGCTTCCAAGTCTTCTGTAATTGGTAATGCTCTACAATTTCCATCGGTGCAACTGAGTAAACCAGTATTAGTTGCAGACTACAAACTCGTTTTGCGTGACTATATTTCCTCTGCTTTTGATTGATCAGCTATTGGTTTTAATCCCGTTACTAGGTTGAGCACTATTTATGTGTCAGTGTTAGCATCAAGGTACAGACTTAGTTACTAGTAGTTTAGCTTTTCCCTTGTCAAGAGAGCATCTTTATTGCAGTGAGCAGTTACTGACAAACAACGAACAACGAATAACCAACAACCAACAACCAAAAACAAATAATGAAAATACCTCTAGCCTGGTTACAATTAAGCCACGAAAAAATGCGGCTACTGGTTGCTCTTGCTGGAATTGGCTTTGCCGATATTTTAATGTTTATGCAACTGGGTTTTCGAGATGCTTTGTTTGAGAGTAACATTACTCTGCATAAAAGCTTACAGGGAGACATTTTTCTTATTAGCCCCCAATCGACTTCAGCAATCGCCATGAAAAGTTTTTCCAGTCGGCGTTTATACCAAACATTGGGTTTAGAGGGAGTTAAATCAATTAGTCCCTTGTATCTGGACTTCGCTCTCTGGAAAAATCCTCAAACTCGTGGGACTCGTTCAATTCTAGTTCTAGGATTCAATCCGGCAGACAAAGTTTTTAATATACCTGGATTAGAGTCTAATTTGGATAAGATTAAAATCTCCGATGTGGTTTTGTTTGATAAAATTTCTCGAGCTGAATTTGGACCAGTTAAGGAATGGATTAATCAAGGAAAAGATGTAGTCACTGAAATTGGAAGCCGTCGCATTCGAGTTGGTGGCTTATTCTCTTTAGGAGCTTCTTTTGCTGCTGATGGCAATATTATTACCAGTGATTTAAATTTTTTACGTTTGTTCGATAACCGAAATAAAGGTTTAATTGATATTGGTCTTATTACCTTAGAAAAGGGTACTAACATTGAAATAACTGTAGAAAAACTGAAACAAGAATTACCCAATGATGTTGAAGTTTTATCAAAAGAAGAATTTATTAATTGGGAGAAAAATTACTGGCAAACAACCACAGCCATTGGTTTTGTTTTTACTCTAGGCACTATTATGGGGTTTATTGTTGGTACAGTAATTGTTTACCAAATTCTCTATACCGATGTTGCTGATCATTTGCCAGAGTACGCAACCCTTAAGGCAATGGGTTATAAAAGTAGCTACCTATTGATAGTAGTATTTCAAGAGTCAATAATTTTGGCATTGTTAGGTTATGTTCCAGGATTTATTGCAGCTTTGGGAATGTATAAACTTACACAAGGCGCTACTGCTCTGCCTATAGTGATGAATCTTACTAGAGCAATAATAGTATTAATTATAACCCTTGTTATGTGCTCTCTTTCCGGGGCGATCGCTATGCGGAAATTACAAGCAGCAGACCCTGCTGATATTTTTTAGAATTGTTGTTTGTTATTTGTCAATTCTAAATTCTAAATTCTAAATTCCTAGTTTTAAACATGTTTCAACAGCCAGTTGTATCGATTAAAAACCTTAACTATTACTTCGGTAAAGGTGCATTGCGCAAGCAGATTTTGTTTGATATTAACTTGGAACTTTACCCAGGAGAAATTGTCTTGATGATGGGACCTTCTGGTTCAGGAAAAACTACATTGTTGACCTTGGTTGGAGGATTGCGATCGGCAAAAGAAGGTAGTCTGATTATCTTCGGACAGGAACTAGTGGGAGTAACAAAAAACCAGGTGGCGAAAGTGCGTCGCCATATTGGTTATATTTTCCAAGCTCACAACTTGCTCAAGTGTCTCACTGCTCGCCAAAATGTGCAGATGTCAATGGAACTCCATCCCCAATTTTCCCAACAAGAAGCTGCTGCTAAGTCAACTGAAATACTAACAGCTGTCGGCTTAAGCGATCACATAAATTACTACCCAGATAACCTTTCTGGAGGACAAAAACAACGAGTTGCGATCGCTCGTGCTTTGGTGAGTAATCCACTGCTAGTGTTAGCTGATGAACCAACTGCCGCCCTCGACAGTAAATCAGGACGAGAGGTAGTTGAGTTGATGCAGCAGTTGGCTAAAGAACAGGGATGTACAATTTTGCTAGTTACTCACGACAATCGGATTCTCGATATTGCTGATCGTATCCTTAATTTAGAGGATGGGCATCTGCAAACAAATACAGTCCTTTCCGTTAGCACAACTACCTAATTCAGTAGGGGCGAATGGCCATTCGCCCCTACTGTTGCTGTTCTCACTAATAACCTATACAACTCTTTGGTATCACATTTTTCAAGGCGGCACCCAGATTCGAACTGGGGATAAAGGCTTTGCAGGCCCCTGCCTTACCACTTGGCTATGCCGCCACAAGTTCAGTTTACTACTATAGCAAAAAAGAAGATGCACCTGCTACTGAAGTTTTTGTTAATGGAGAATTGGCTAGGTACTTATTTGCCCTGGAGCACCCGCACCCCTTCTATTTGTGAGCTAACGCTGAACAGTTCCATCAGGCATAGTTGCGTTGTTGAACTTGGCATTTTTTGTATTAGCTCCCGTCAAATTTGCTCCTGTTAGATCTGCTTCAGCCAAATCCGCGTTCTGGAGATTCGCTCCACGAAGATTAGCATCAGCTAAATCTGTCTTACTCAGGTTTGCTGTACTGAGGTTAGCACCACTCAAATCGGCACCAGCCAAATTTGCCTCAGTTAAATCCGCAGGATTAAGATTAGCTCCACTGAGATTAGCATTGTCTAAATCAGCACGACTGAAATTGGCTCCACTGAGGTTAGCACCACTCAAATCGGCACCAGCCAAATTTGCCTCAGTACAATCAGCATTCCTCAAATCTTGACCACTCAGGTTTTCTTCGGCAAGATTGATATTTTTACATTTGAAATTAGTTCTGTTCAATGGAATGCTACTTATGGGCTCAGAATTTGTCTGTGAGATGGGTACCGATGTTGTCGCTACTGGTGAAGTTATTGCCTTTCTAGCAATAAACCATCCCGCTAACCCAAAAGCCAAAACCGTAGGTAAACCAATGGCAAGGCTCGTCAGCAATAACTTAGACTGCGGCTTGTGAGGCACTGAAGCAGAAGATTTTTCTAACTGAAGCTCTTCAATGGCTTGTTGAATAAACTCTGGTGGGATTTTTGCTTCTGTCCCAGCCTCCATCAACTCTTGTACAGAATAACTCTGGTTATGTTCAGCATACAATTTAGCAGCTCGGGTAAAAACTTCGGGAGCCTGATCTTCAGGAATGCGATCTTCTATGGGTTTCATCTTGAAGTTAGGTAGGATAATTAAAATAGTGTTTACCCGATCTTAGTCTCTCTATTCAGAGAGTGTCAGCCCAAAGAAAAAAAGGGTGGGGAGATGGGGGGATGGGGAGATAGGCAATAGGGAGTAGGGAGTAGGGAAGAGGAAAATAAATTGTTTCTTCCCTTTGTTTCAGTCCTTTGTAGCATTTGGTGCGCCGTCAGTTGGGGAGCTCTCCCAGCTCACCTACTTGTTTAATGGCGGCGGAAAATAGGTTGATTGTTCGACTTTAATGCGTCGTGAATTCTCTCAATATGGATGGGAATAGTATTAATTGGCATGTGCTCTATGGGGAAATACTGGCATTCACTGGACTCATCTGTAGCACAGAGATATCCTCCAATGGGATAACAAATAAAGCTAAAAACTAATTCATCTTTGTCAGCTTTGCCATAAACTCCGACTAGCCGTTCAATATCTACTTCCAAACCAGTTTCTTCCTTCACTTCGCGAATGACGGCTTCTGTTGGTAGTTCACCATTTTCAGCAGCGCCACCTGGTAGATTCCAAGCATCAAAATCTCTGCGGTGGCACAAGAGAATACTGCCATACTCATCAAAAATGATTGCAAATGCACCAATTTTAAACAAAATAACCCCCTAAGCTGGTATCGACAATATCAGGGTAAGCTCATCTAATTTGGTAGCAAATGTACTTGACAAAAAGGAGAAAATGTAATCCCAGAAAAGTTGCTCAAGAATTTTGAAAGATATTTTAGTCATTGCCATTTTAGCCGTAATTGCTGGTGCAGAAGGCTGGGAAGATATGGAAAACTATGGAATCAGCAAATATTCTAAGGTGTAAAGAGTTATTAGGATTACCTAACGGTATTCCTAGTGATGATACATTTAGGCGAGTTTTTGAACGAATTAATCCCGAAGAATTAGAACGAGTTTTAAATAAATGGCTTCAACAGTTTGTCGGTTCCCTAGTGGGGGAAGTTATTCCCATAGATGGGAAAAATCTCAGAGGCTCTTATGCTCGAGAGCAAGGAATCATACTAAATCCGGTTACGAAAACCCACTTATAATATAACAAAGCTAGTTGAGATAAATCAGATGCCTAAAAAAGCTAAATTGTTGCCACATCTGAGTTCATCAGAACTCAAGCAGAAGTACAAGAAAACTTCAGATCACGTAGAATCCAGAAGATGGCATTTACTGTGGAAAGTGTCGATGGGGTGGACTCTCAAGAATAGTGCGATTGCCGTGGGTATAAACTACGATTACGCCAAAGAAATCCTGAAGAAATACAATGATTTAGGGGAAGAGGGGGTGAAAAATGGCAAAAATCAAAGCCAGAGTTTCCTAAGAGGAAAGAAATCGCTATTAAATCCAAAACAACTCCAAAAATTAGCCCAAGCCTTAAAATCGAGACCTGAAGATGGTGGCATCTGGACCGGACCCAAAGTAGCTCGTTGGATAGAAAGGGAAAATAGTATTGAAAAAGTCTGGAATCAAAGGGGATGGGATTACTTAAAAAAGCTGAGATACTCCTGTCAGAGTCCGAGGCCGAAACATAGGAAAGGCGACGAAGTAGAACAAGCAAAATTTATTGAAACCTGGCCTTACAAAGTAAAAAAACTGATAGAAAAATATCCATCTTCAGAAATAGAGATATGGTTTTTTGATGAACATAGAGTCGGATTAAAACCAATTATAAAAAAGGTTTGGAGTTTAATCGGAGAGAGACCAACTGCCATAGTTAGTCATCGTTATGAATGGTTATATGTGTATGGATTTGTTAGACCGCAAACAGGGGAAACATTCTGGTATCTGATTCCTAGAGTCAATACCTTATGGTTAAATCTGGTCTATGAAGCCTTTGCGGTTGATGCAGGTATCTCCGGGAACAAAAAAGTCTTATTAGTGGAAGATAATGCCGGATGGCATCACAGTCAAAAAGTCAAAATACCAGAAGGGATATTCATCGAATATTTACCCGCATATTCTCCAGAATTACAGCCAGCAGAAAGACTATGGAAGTTAGTCGATGAACCCTTAGTAAATGAGTATTTTGAAAATATCGATGAGCTAGAGTATGTGCTAGTCAAACGTTGTAATATTCTCAGAGAAATGACCGAAGAAATCAAAAAGCTCACTAATTATCACTGGTTAAATGTTGCCTAGATTGTTAGGGGGGTATGGAAACCGGATTTAGTATGATACCCGTGCCAAAATCACCCACTTTGTCGAGCGCTATTTCCAGGGCAATATCATTATGACCACCCAACCATTGGAATGGACACCCCCTTCAACTGCAAAAACCTACTACTTACAATCCCTCGAACCCAACCAAATCCAGCAATTTTTAGTCTCCCGTCAGCCTAGGCTTCCTGAAGATGCCAAAGTCCAAGGCAGCGATTACGAAAACGCTTGCACCACTTACCTGACAAACACCCTCAATCCCCAACAACCAAAAGAAGAGTTAGAGGCAGCACAACGCATCCTCTCCAATCCCATGGATTTAACCCTCGTCTCGTTGATGCTCTCCCAAGGCAAAACCCCGGACTTATTTCACCTGCAAGAACAACAATATAATCAGATGGCAGAGGAGTTCCTCCAAGAATGGCGATACGAATTTCCTTTGAAAAAATTCTCCCAAGCCATCTACCAAATGCGCCTCAATGACGAAAAAGCGCTCCCTGCTGAGGATTTTTACCAAGAATTATTATCTCTTGAAGATGAGAAATACAAAATGGCAGTGAGCCGTCAGTGGACAGATAGCAAGGGGAAAGGCAAGAAAGAATGGTACTTCCGCCACGACAAAATTATGGACTTCTTCCTGGTACAAAACTTCCTCGGCGATAGTGAGGAAACAGAAACAAGGTTAATTGACCATATGAATGACCCACGATTTCGGGGTGTATACTTCTTACTGGCGACTTTACTACCTTTAGCTGAAGCCAAACAACTGCGGGAACAATTGATTCAATATGCCGCTGATACTAAAGACCATACTGTTAGTGATACCTTTGTACAAATTTTGCGGTCTAGAGCGTAGTGGCGTGGCACACCTAAAATACTGAAATAGATGTAGGTTGGGTTTCATTCTTCAACCCAACCTACCTTTTTAGTTGTGTCACGCCAGTAGATTCGGTAATCTATAAAATGGTTCGGTATTTTCGTAATTTTCAATAGCAATAAAAGGAGCGATCGCACTACTCAAACCGATGATTGCCTTCCTTGTATTAATATCAGAATAAGCTTAGACGCATTCACCTTGCATGTTTCCACAGACAGGCAAGATGCCTGTTCCACAAGAAGCTGATGATTGAATTTGGTGCAAATTAGATGCGTTTTTTCACCTCACCCCATTATCTACCCAAAGCCATTACCACATTTTGTCCCCCAAACCCAAAGCTAAAATTCAGCACCCGCTGGACCTCAGCTCGACGTGGCGTAATCACTAAATCCAAATTAAAATCAAAATCTGATTGCTCTAACCCTAAACAGGGAGGCAAGAGTTGATACTTCAATGCCATCAGACAAAAAGCTGCTCCCAAAGCTCCAGATGCTCCCAATGTATGACCAGTGGCTCCCTTAGTAGAACTAACTGGAACACCTTGAGGAAATAGCTTTTGTATTAGCTCCGCTTCATTCTCATCATTGAGCTGAGTGGCAGTGCCGTGAGCGTGGATATAGTCAATTTGGGGAGGAGAAAGATGAGAGCGCTCTAAACATTGCTTTACAGCCGCGATCGCACTCTGCCGATCTGGGCTCGGTGATGTCCCATGATAAGCATCTGATGTCAAGCCAAAACCCAACAATTTTCCATAAACGGGAATTCCTCGACTGAGGGCTAAATCAGCTGACTCCAAAATCAAGACAGCAGCTCCCTCTCCTAATACCAAACCTTCCCGATGCCGAGCAAAAGGGTAAGCACCAGTTGTTGCCAAAGCACCCATTTTGTCGAATCCTGCCAGGGTTAGACGAGTGATAGGTGCTTCCACTGCACCAGCAATTACTCTCTGGCAGCAACCAGTTTGGATTAACTCAAAGCCTTGAGCAATCGCCCAAATTCCAGTTGCACAAGCTGCCATCGGTGCTAATACCGGACTAACTGCTCCTACCTGACGAGCAGTTGCGATCGCAGCTTGATGGGGAAGTGTATGCAACCAATTTTCCAAGTTTGGAATTGTTGTTTGGGAATCGGGAATTGGGAATCGGGAATCGGGAATTGGGAATCGGGAATTGGGAATCGGGAATTGGGAATCGGGAATTTGGAGTTCTTCCCCATCCCCTTGTCTCCCTTGTCTCCCTTGTCTCCCTATCTCCGCGTCCCCGCGTCCCCCCATCTCCCTCGCCAGCTGCTCCCAGGAGGCTTGACAGCCACGACTTGAACCAATCACGACACCACAATCTGGTAGGGGTGTTTCCAAAGCAGCATCCTGAAGTGCAGCCGCTACAACTCGCTGGGTGAGTTCCTCTACAGAAGAAGGTGATGTCTGATTAATCAATGCC
>JGI12316J14372_10001177_pt1 | contig 36214 bp, 31 predicted proteins | sample MarCyaLeptolynsp_FD_14372 | JGI IMG/M metagenome (IMG submission 14372)
CAACGCCGGTGGACCGATGTCCTGTCTGAAATCGCTTTTTGTTTTCCTTTGCTTGCAGATAAGTCTCATGGCCGGACTCGCCGGTCCGGCAAATGCCCAAAGCGACAGCGAAACGCTGCGCCCGTTGATCAACGAACTGGCCGAGGGCAAGTTTGCAGAAACGGAACGGCAGATCGGAGCCCTGGTGGCAACGGGCGATCCAATTGTGGCCCCTGCCCTTGAAGCGCTCAGCGCCGGCGACCTTTACGTCCGCAAATCTGATGGCCAGGTGTTCATTGCAGAAAAGGACGGGAAACAATTCAAACTGACGGACCCGCTGACGCTGGAAGCACAAGGTGAAGCCGGCAGGCGCGAAGTCAAGAAGATCAAGGTGAACAACAAGCTGCGACGGGTTATCCGTTCAGCGCTCGGTTCCCTGACGCTGATGGCGCCAGACCCGAAAGTCCGCATCGCCGCCGCCGAGGCTGTCTTCAAGGCGAAAGATCCCGGGAGCATCGAAGCGCTGGATACGGCGATTGCCGCCGAGCAGGACGCAAGCGTGCTCGAGGTCATGCAACAGGCACGCGCCGCGGCGGTTCTCAATTCCGACCTTGAAGAAGCCGAGAAAATCGCAGCCGTTGAAACCCTTTCCGAGATGGGCAACCGCGAGGCCTTGTCACTGCTCATCGGTGTCAGGTCGAGTTCGGAAGGCGCGGTTCAAGTTGCCGCCGCAGCCGCCGTCACGAAAATCGAAAAGTCCATCGCCGCCTGGGATGCGGCACAGAACATATGGTACGGCATCTCGCTCGGCTCGGTCCTGTTGCTCGCCGCTATCGGGCTCGCCATCACGTTCGGTGTGATGGGCGTCATCAACATGGCCCATGGCGAGATGGTGATGATCGGTGCATACACGACGTTTGTCGTTCAGGATCTGATCCGCACCTCGATGCCGGAATTGTTCGACTATTCTCTCTTCATTGCCCTTCCCCTCGCCTTTCTGACCGCAGGCGTGATCGGCATCGCAATCGAGCGCGGCGTGATCCGATGGCTTTACGGCAGACCGCTTGAAACGCTCCTGGCCACGTGGGGTATCTCGCTGATCCTGCAGCAGGCGGTTCGCTCCATTTTCGGACCGACAAACCGCGAGGTGGGTAACCCGGACTGGATGTCCGGCGCCTTCGAATTGGGGCAAATGACGATCACCTATAACCGCATGTGGATCGTCGTGTTCGCGCTGCTGGTGTTTGCGGGTCTCATACTGGTCCTGAAGAAAACACCGTTCGGGCTCTACACCCGCGCCGTCACCCAGAACCGCCGCATGGCCGCGTCCATGGGCATCCGCACGCCGTGGATCGATGCACTGACCTTCGGGCTGGGGTCGGGTATCGCCGGGATTGCCGGCGTGGCTCTGTCCCAGATCGACAACGTGTCTCCCAATCTCGGTCAGGGCTACATCATCGACAGTTTCATGGTCGTGGTCTTCGGCGGGGTCGGCAATCTTTGGGGCACGCTTGTCGGCGCCATGACGCTCGGCGTCGTGAACAAGTTCCTCGAACCGTATGCGGGCGCCGTCCTTGGCAAGATCTTCGTGCTCGTCTTCATCATCCTCTTTATCCAAAAGCGTCCGAGGGGCCTCTTCGCCCTCAAGGGCCGGGCAGTTGAAGCATGATGTCCTCGTTCCTTTTCCGCGCCATGGACGCCCGTGCCGGTATATTCCTGGCGCTTATGGCGGCTGTCATCATCCTGGTGCCCGTGGGCAATCTTCTTGTGCCAGAGACCTCGCCTTTCCACGTGCCGACTTATGCCGTCACGCTGATGGGCAAGTATCTCACCTATGCCCTGCTCGCGCTGGCAGTCGATCTGGTCTGGGGCTATTGCGGCATTCTTTCGCTCGGTCATGCCGCCTTCTTCGCGCTTGGCGGTTATGCGATGGGCATGTATCTCATGCGCCAGATCGGCACGCGCGGTGTTTATGGCGATCCGCTGCTGCCTGACTTCATGGTGTTTCTCAACTGGCAGGAACTGCCGTGGTACTGGTACGGCTTCGACATGTTCTGGTTCGCAGCCCTTATGGTTCTGCTGGTTCCGGGCCTGCTGGCCTTCGTTTTCGGCTGGTTCGCCTTCCGCTCCAGGGTCACCGGGGTCTACCTGTCGATCATCACGCAGGCTCTCACCTACGCCTTGCTGCTTGCCTTTTTCCGCAACGACATGGGCTTTGGCGGCAACAACGGCCTGACCGATTTCAAGGACATACTCGGCTTTGACATTCAAGCCGACACGACCCGCGCCGGCCTGTTTGCAGCCTCAGGCCTGGCGCTGGTCGTTTGTTTCCTGATTTGCCGCTCCGTGACCCGTTCGAAGCTCGGCAAGGTGCTTGTCGCCGTGCGCGACGCGGAAAGCCGGACGCGTTTTCTCGGCTACCGGGTCGAGCATTACAAACTTTTCGTCTGGACGCTTTCGGCGATGATGGCGGGCGTTGCGGGCGCGCTCTACGTCCCGCAGGTCGGCATCATCAACCCCGGTGAATTCGCGCCGGCCAATTCCATCGAGGTGGTCATCTGGGTGGCCGTCGGCGGGCGGGCGACCCTTGTCGGCGCGGTTCTTGGAGCCGTTCTGGTGAACTTTGCCAAAACCTGGTTCACCGCCGCACTCCCCGACATTTGGCTCTTTGCTCTGGGTGGTCTTTTCGTCTTCGTCACGCTGTTCCTGCCCAAAGGCATTGTCGGCACCCTGAGCGACGGCTGGACGGCGCTCCGCCAGCGGCGGATATCGTCCGACTTCGGCGAGGGATCCGGAGATCCGCCCTCGCAAGCACCGCAGTCGCCGGGTGCACCGGCAAACGTTCCTCCTCCCGGCCCTGCCGTCTCGCGTGCCGGCGCAGCCCACCCCCAGCCGGCGGAGTAGATCGATGACCAGAGCAACAAGCCTGCTTTACCTTGATGGGGTTTCGGTCGCTTTCGACGGGTTCAAGGCATTGAACGATCTCTCGCTCACGATCGATCCGGGCGAAATGCGGGCCATCATCGGCCCGAACGGTGCGGGCAAGACAACCATGATGGATGTGATCACCGGGAAGACCCGGCCCGACAGCGGCGAGGTGTATTTCAGCGGTGCGATTGACCTGACCAGCGAGGACGAGGCTGCCATTGCCGAACTTGGGATCGGCCGGAAATTCCAGAAACCGACGGTGTTTGAAAGCCATACCGTCTGGGACAATCTTGAACTCGCCCTGAAGGCACCGCGCGGCCCGTTTTCGACGCTCTTTCATGTCATAACCGGCGCTGAAAAGACCCGGATTGAGAATCTGCTTGAACTCATCCGGCTCACCGACAAGAGTAGTGAACTTGCCGCAAATCTCAGCCACGGACAGAAACAATGGCTCGAGATCGGCATGCTGCTTGCCCAGGATCCGAAACTGCTTCTGGTCGACGAGCCCGCAGCCGGCATGACGGACGCGGAAACGGCCGAAACGGCTGACCTGCTAAAGGACATTGCCAAGGATCATTCGGTCGTCGTCGTCGAACACGACATGGATTTCGTGCGCTCGCTCGATGTCAAAGTCACCGTACTTCATGAAGGATCGGTGCTTGCCGAGGGCTCGCTCGACCATGTTTCCGCCGATCAGCGCGTCGTTGAAGTCTATCTGGGGCGGTGAGATATCGGCCTCATACACCGTTGTCATGCCTGCGAAGGCAGGGATCCAGTACCCCGAAGCATTGTTCGGTCAGCAGGCGGCAATGGTTACCGGATCCCGGTCTCGGCTCGAAGCCGAACCGGGATGAGAAAGAGAATGCTTGAATTCAATCTTTGAACGAAGGTTCAAAATAATGCTCAAAGTCGAAAACATCGATCTCTTTTATGGCGCGGCGCAGGCACTCAAGGGTGTTTCGCTGACAGCGGAAACCGGAAAGGTGACGTGCCTGATGGGACGCAACGGTGTCGGCAAGACGTCCACCTTGCGTGCAGTCGCGGGTCAGCAGGGCATTGCCGCAGGCAAGATACTCTGGAACGGCGAAGACATCTCCGCGCTTCCCGCCCATGCCCGGGCCCGCAAGGGCATCGCGATCGTGCCGCAAGGACGCGAAGTCTTTCCGCTTCTCTCGGTGAAGGAAAATCTCGAAACGGGCTTCGCTCCGATCCGGCGCAAAGAACGATACATTCCAGATACGGTTTTCGAACTGTTTCCCGTTCTGAAGGACATGCTGAACCGGCGTGGGGGTGATCTCTCCGGTGGCCAGCAGCAGCAGCTTGCCATCGCCCGGGCGCTCGTGACCCGGCCGAAACTGCTGGTGCTCGACGAACCGACCGAAGGTATTCAACCGTCCATTATCAAGGATATCGGCCGGGCCATATCCTGGCTCAGGAACCAGGGAACGATGGCGATCGTGCTCGTGGAGCAGTATTTCGAATTTGCGCGGGAACTGGCAGACGATTATGCCGTTATGGACAGAGGCGAGATCGTCCTGTCCGGAACAGGTGCCGAGTTGTCGGAAAACGAAGTGCGCCGCTACCTGACCGTCTGAATTCAAAGAATGCAGAACGGTATCAAGCCTTTCGCAAATCGTGCGGGCATGACGCACCCTTGGGGGTAGCAATTCTGTCGGCAGTCGTGCTAGGGGGCTGTGCAGCTAAGGTGCTACCCAAATCCAAACGCTTTTTCTCCCTATGATCGGGGATCTGCCTCAGAAACAGGAAATCCAAGATGCGCGTTGCAATGATTGGGACCGGCTATGTCGGTCTGGTATCCGGGACTTGTTTTGCTGATTTTGGTCACGTTGTGACCTGTATCGATAAAGACGCCACGAAAATCGACGCTCTGAACAACGGGCAGATTCCGATCTACGAACCGGGGCTTCAGGAGCTGGTCGCGAAGAATGTTGCCGAAGAGAGGCTCTTTTTCACAACCGACCCCGGCGAGGAAATCAGAAAAGCAGATGCAGTTTTCATCGCGGTCGGAACGCCGACACGCCGCGGCGACGGCCATGCCGACCTGACTTATGTCTACGCCGCCGCTGAAGAAATTGCCGGGTTGCTCGAAGGGTTCACGGTAATTGTCACCAAATCGACCGTCCCGGTCGGCACGGGCGATGAGGTTGAGGAGATTATCCGACGCACCAATCCCGATGCGGATTTCGCGGTTGTCTCAAACCCGGAGTTTTTGCGCGAAGGCGCTGCCATTAGCGATTTCAAGCGGCCGGACAGGGTTGTTGTCGGCACTGAAAGCGAACAGGCTGTCGAGGTCATGCAAGAGCTTTACCGGCCTCTTTACCTCAACGAGACGCCGATTATCGTCACGAAACGCCGGACGTCCGAACTGATCAAATATGCCGCCAACGCTTTTCTGGCGGTCAAGATCACGTTCATCAACGAAATTGCGGATTTGTGCGAAAGCGTTGGAGCGAATGTCCAGGAAGTCTCCCGCGGCATCGGTCTCGACAACAGGATTGGCGGAAAATTCCTGCATGCCGGGCCGGGCTACGGCGGATCGTGCTTTCCAAAGGACACCCTCGCCCTTTCCAAGATTGCAGCGGATGCCAACTCCGATCTCAAGATCGTCGATTCCGTCATCGAGGTGAATTCGGCACGCAAGAAGAAGATGGCCGACAAGGTCATCGACTTCATGGGCGGTGACGTGAACGGGTTGACGATTGCGCTGCTCGGTCTGGCCTTCAAGCCGAATACCGACGACATGCGGGAGGCGCCGAGCCTCGACATCGTTGAAAAATTGCAGTCGGCAGGTGCCAGGATCCGGGCGTTCGATCCGGCCAGTATGGATGAGGCCGGCAAGATGATGTCGGACGTGCTGTTTTGCGACGGTCCCTATCACGCCATCGAGAACGCGGATGTTGTCGTGATCGTGACGGAATGGGATCAATTCCGCGCGCTCGACCTGGAGCGCGTCAAAGCGCTTTTGAAAGCGCCAAAGGTGGTTGACCTGCGTAACATCTACAAGCCCGACTACATGCTGGCCCAGGGCTTCGAATATACAAGCGTCGGCAGAAGCTACTGAGAGAAACAGTCCACGCTGCGCGCGCCTTGAATAGCGGCGCGCGTCAGCTTTTGCCGAGTGTCGCCGCGACCCAGTCAATGGCGAGCAAATAGCCTTCGACACCGCAGCCAGCGATCACGGCATCTGCGCGCTGCGATACGTATGAATGATGACGAAACTCTTCCCGTTTGTGGATGTTCGAGACATGCACTTCGATGATCGGAAACTCACAGGCATTGAGCGCGTCCAAAATCGCGATCGACGTGTGAGAATAGGCTGCGGGATTGATAACAATGGCCTTAGCAGCCTCACGTGCCTCCTGAATCCAGTCGATCAGATCATGCTCGGCATTGCTTTGCCGAAAGACAAGCTGCAGGTCCTTTTCGGCCGCTTTTGCCTCGCACATCTGGCGGACATCATCCAAGGTCTGAAAGCCATAAAGCTCAGGCTCCCGTTTGCCTAAGAGATTAAGGTTCGGTCCGTTCAGAACGTAGACGACTTTTGCCATGCGGGCCTCTTCGATTGTTACGCGCAGAATGCGCCTAAACTGTTAATTTTACAAGCAAAACAGCCGCTACATTCCAGCAGTAGCGGAGACGGAAATTCATGACCGTCATACGAGCAAAAGTCACTCTTGCGCCTGTTAGATTTACCCATTATTAACTATAAATTCTCACGATGGCAGACAATCAAATCAACGGAAAATCATGATCAAGCTGCGTGAACGTTTAGACACTCCCGAGGCTCTGATGGCGGCTATCGATGGCTACCATCATCTGCCAATCGACGTATTGTCACAATTTCTGCTCGAAAACTACACCGTCGATCTCGATGTTCTCGCACAATTTGCCGATGCGCTTGAAGCGCGGTCTGCTCAGATTGCCAAAAGCGTCAATTCTTCCGTAGAACCACCACAGAGCGCCCATTCGGCAGCCTGATTTCCAATACCAAGTTTCAGGGACCTAATTGACAGACCCTAGCCGATGGCGGTGACGTCGGCGTTGTCGTCAATTGGCTGGTTCGGCTGGTTCGGCATTTGACCAGCTCCACCCTGCCAGATCTTCTGTCTGTTTCTGATTTCCCGGGGTGCAGGGCCGAAATAGGTCGCGGTCTTGATGAAGTCGCGCGGATGAAGGATCACGCTCGAAACGCGCTGATAGAGCGATTTTGCCGAAATGGGTTTCGACAACAGTTCGTGGACCCCCAATCTTCGGGCTTCGACAATCCTGCTGCGCTCTGTATGAGCCGTCACCATGATGATCGGAATGTAGGCGAAGGGATTGTTCGGGCTGCGGATCATGCGCACCATGTCCGCCCCGTCCAGAATGGGCATCACCCAGTCCAGGATCAGGATGTCCGGGTTGGCGCGGTCCATCGCTTCGAGACCGGATGCACCGTCCTCGGCTTCAACAATACGGCGCGCACCGAAACCCTGCAGCATTGTCCGCAGGATTGTCCGCATATACGCGCTGTCTTCGACCAGCAAAAACGTCAAAGAGGCAAGATCCAGGCTCACCAATTCCTCCTTGTTTCTCACTGTCTTGCCACGAAAATCTGAAGATTGGGTTAGCCGGTTGCCAAAGGACGTCAGCTGCCTCTGCGGCAGATTCCATTCATGCTGGCAAAGTGCTGATATGTCTGAACAAATCCTTAAATCCGGCTAAGCGCATTTGTCCGTTTTCATGACTTGGTAATGTTGCGGGCAATTAACTTTTTTGCGCGTACCGGATTAACGGGACTTTCAGAGCTGACGTTCATTTTGGTCGTAGAAACAAAAAGAGATGTCACTGTTCAATGATCACAAGCCTAATGACCACAGACCCGGACCAGAGCAGACAGGACAAGCCGCATGTGAGCGAGCATGAGCCGTCCGTAAACGGTCCGACCGGCATGCGCGACAACGTGCTGCTGTTTTCCGGAGTCGGGCTTGTGCTTCTCGCCGTGGCGATGGCGCTGTCAAACATTCTGGCTTGAGACGCGCCGCCCCCAAGGGCGACTGGATCCGCAGTCCGCGTAGCCGAAACCACACCTTCACATCATCATTTGTCCGGCAGGTCGTCGTCGTCCAGGATGCGCCATTTNGCGCCTTCCAGGTCGTCATACTGGCCGCTTTTCAAGGACCACAGGAAAGCAATCAGTCCCAGCGCGCCGAGAAACAGGGCGATCGGAATCAGGAAGATGAGAACATCCATCGCGGTTATCCCCTGCCCGCCGGCTTGAGTGACTGCCTGGTTTCTGCAGGCTCACGCCGGCTTCCTTCACCCCATCTCAGTTTCAGCGCATTGGCCGTCACGGCGATGGACGAGGCAGACATGGCAACAGCGGCCATGAGAGGCGTTACGAACCCGGCGACAGCAATCGGCACGGCGATGACGTTGTAGAGCGCGGAAATCCATAAATTCTGCTCGATTGCCGCGCGCGCCTTTTTGGAAAGCCGCAAAGCGTCGGCGACCGGCATCAGCCTGTCGCCCAGGAAAACAGCATCTGCGGCGGCCTGGCTCAAGTGGACAGCAGAGACCGGCGACAGCGACATATGCGCACCGGCCAGCGCCGGTGCGTCGTTCAGGCCATCTCCGACCATAAGTACCTTGCGTCCCTCGGCCTGAAGATCTTCCAGACGTGCGATCTTCTGGGCGGGCTTCATGCCGGACTGCCACATTTCAATGTCGAGAACCTTCGCGCAATCGGCAACAGCGGGCTGGGTATCGCCGGACAGGATCTCGAGCCGATAGCCCTCATCCCGCAGCAGATCGATCACCTCTCTTGCATCCGGGCGCAGGCTCTGACGGAATGCAAGCACGCGCACTGGTCTGTCACCATGACGCACGGCAAGCAGCGACGCACCAGGGACAGCCGCCAGAGCTGTATCGATCTCATCCCGGGACGCCCCACAAAAGAGCGGGCTGCCGAGGCGGAGACATTCCCCGTCAAAGATCGCCTCAAGACCTGCGCCTGGAACCTCCTCCACATCCGGCAGCGGAACCAGCGCACCGGTTGCCTTGACCAGGGCGGCCGACAACGGATGCCGGCTGGCCAGTGCAAGCCGGCCACCAAGCGCAATCGTTTCATCATCCGGGTCAATTGAGCCGCAAAGCTCCGGTTCGGCGCGCGTCAGTGTTCCGGTCTTGTCGAACAGGATCGTATCGATCTCGGCAAGCCGCTCGATCGCATCTCCGGAATTGAGCAGGATGCCGCAGCGGAACAACTGACCGGACGCCACGACCTGAACTGCCGGGACGGCCAGACCCAGTGCACAGGGACAGGTAATGATCAGAACCGAAATGGAAATCACGAGAGCGGGTTGCCAGGAAAGACCCGCCAGAAGCCATCCGAGGAAGGTCAATGCCGCGGCCCCATGAACCAGCGGAGCATAAAGACGTGCAGCGCGATCAGCGATGCGGACATAGGCGGACTTGGCCTGGGAGGCGGTTTCCAGCAGCCTGTTGACCTCATCGAGGAGCGTTGCGCCGCTGGCAGCTTCGACCCGAACCTGCAAGGCCCCCGCCCCGTTCAGTGTCCCGGCGTAAACTCTTTGCTGCGGCCCGACCGGAACGAGAACGCTCTCGCCCGTGACAAGGCTCTGGTCGATTTCGGACTGGCCTGTCTCGACGACACCGTCGACCGGCACCCGTTCACCGCCGGAAACCAGAACGAGATCACCGGAATTGACTTTCGACAGCGGTACTTCGCGAACACTGCCGTCAGGATTGATCCTGGCAGCAACCTCGGCCTTGAGAGCCGCAATGTTCTCGGCAAATGACCGCGTTCGACCGCGCATGTTGTGATCGAGATACCGCCCCACCAACAGGAAGAACAACAGCATCACGGCAGATTCGAAATAGGCGTGATGGTGGTGCTGAAGCGTCTGGACGATGGAAAGCGCGACCGCAAGGAACACACCGATCACGATCGGAACGTCCATGTTCAGCCGACCTGCTGCCAGAGCGCCGAACGCGCTTTTGACAAACGGTCGTCCCGCATACGCAACTGTCGGCAATGCAATCAGCGCCGACAGCCAATGGAAGAAATCGCGTGTTTCCGGTGTGATGTCTGTGGCATTGCCTGACCAGACGGAGACGGACAGGAGCATGATGTTCATGCCCGCAAAACCGGCAACGGCAAGGCAGCGCAGGAGCTGCTTGCCCGTCTTGTCCTGGCGCTCTTTCTGACTGGCCGGGTCAAACGGATGTGCCGTATAACCAAGCCGCGCGAGTTCACTAACGATCTCGTCCGCCCCGGTCTGGTCTTCCACCCAGTCGACAGCGAGACGCTGGCTGGTGAGGTTGACGCGCGCGGCACGAATGCCCGGAAGACGTTTCAGGCCGCGCTCGATCTCTCCCATGCAGGCGGCACATGTGATCCCGTCGACGGCGAGGTCCATGTGGACCGCGCCATCTTTTGCCGGTGTAACGAATGCCTGCCAGTCTCGCTGATGTACTGTCACTGAACCGGATCCCTATTCCTTCAGGAAGATCCGGTTTTCGGACTTGAACTTGCGACTTCCGTCCTGCTCGATTTCCAAAACCAGTGTCCAGTTTCCTGCCGGCAGAGAGTCCAGCTTGGCTATGTAGCGGCCGCCACCGTCGGCCCGCAGGAACGCTTCCATATCCGCCGTTTCCTGAGCCGGGTGACGCAACATCGCCTTGATTTCAATGCCGTAAAGGGGAGCCCCTTCGGCATCTGCCGCGGTGACCATCAGTTTCGTGGCACCTGAGCTTTCACGTGCGATTTCGCTGGAGACCTGCCACTTGAGATCGGCCTGGGCTTTTGCTGCCGCGATCTCCCGGTTGTAGGTCTGGCCGGCCTCATAGGAGCTGTTCACCACCACGCCCGGGAACGACCCGAGCGCGAAGTAGATGAAAACACCGTTGGCGGTAAAAATAACGCCGAAGAAACACAGCAGCCAGACAAGCACGGTCTTACCCGTGATTGGCTTCGGATCTTTCATGTTCGATTGCGCTATCGTCATCCGTTGCTCCTCAGGAATCGCCGGGGGCTTTGAAGGTGTCATTGGCTGTTACCACTTCCCCCATCACGCTCTCGGTGATGCGGAATGTGACCGGTGTTGAATGGGGCATTTTTTCGCCGGGAGGCGAGCTCACAAGAACGCGCACTTCTCTGGTCGTATCCGGTCCGACTTCGATGATGGGACGTCCGGCAAAGGTCGAATCGGCGCCCACGGCCTCAACCGATGTGTTCGGTGGCATGCCTTCAACGTGCAGCATGAAGGCCCTGGAGTGGCGCCGCTTGTTGGAAAGGCGAACCGTGTAGCCGTTCCTTACCGAGCCGTCGGACTGTTCGACGAAGACGGGATTGCGGTCATGCAGCACACTGATGTCAGCGAAATCGCGATTGAGCAGGGTAAACAGCATGATGGCGCCGACAACGGCGATGATTGCTGCGTAGGCGATCGTGCGCCAACGGACGATCTCGTAGACCGGTTCCTTGCCTTCCAGGCGCCGCTCGATGTTTTCATCGGTGTCATATGCGATCAAGCCGGTCGGCTTACCGACCTTTTTCATGATGTTGTCGCAGGCATCGATGCACAGACCGCACTGAATACAGTCAAGCTGCAAGCCCTTGCGGATATCAACGCCGGTCGGACAAACCTGGAAACACTGGTAGCAATCGATACAGTCACCTGCCGGCAATCCCTGGGCTTCAAGCTTCTTGTTGTGCTTCAAAGACCCGCGCGGTTCACCGCGGTCCCAGCGATAGGTGACATTGAGTGCCTTTTCGTCCGTCAGCGCTGCCTGAATGCGCGGCCACGGACACATGTAGATACAGACCTGCTCACGCATGAAGCCGGCAAGCAGATAGGTGGTCGTCGTCAGGATCCCGATCCACATATAGGCAACCATCGGTGCCTGGAACGTCAGCAACTGCCAGACAAGGGTCGGTGCATCGTTGAAGTAGAGAACCCAGGCCCCGCCGGTCCACCACGCGATCATCAGCCAGAAGAAATGCTTGGTGACCAGCTTGCGCCCTTTCGAAAAGGACCAAGGTTCCTTGTCGAGTGCAATTCGCTCCCGCCGGTCGCCCTCAACCTGGCGTTCGACCCATAAAAACAGGTCAGTCCAGACGGTCTGAGGGCAGAGATAGCCGCACCAGATCCGGCCTGCCACGGCGTTCATGAGAAACAGCGCCACAGCCGCGATGATCAGAAGGCCCGTAAGATAATANACTTCCTGCGGCCAGATCTCGATGAAGAAGAAGTAGCCTCTGGCATTGTCCATATCGACCAAAACGGCCTGATTGGGTGCGTTCGGTCCGCGGTCGTAGCGGACGAATGGCAGGAAGTAATAGATGCCCAGGGTAATGAACAGCAGCGCCCACTTGATCCTGCGGAACAGGCCGTGGGTTGCCATGGGGTAGATTTTCTTGGCCGACGCAAACCACTCTTCGGAGTGCTCGCCCTCATGCGTTTCGGTGTCCGCAGACATACCGTCCGTCCTTTATAACGCGATCCTGCCCCAATAGGATCCTGGTAAACTGCGGAGCGGGTTCGTCCCGCTCCCAAGTGCCGATCTTTATCAGCGCCATTTCAAAATAAACCGGCGCAAAGCGTCACACCTTGCGCCGGATCAAATGTGTCAGACGATCCGGCGCATTTGCCGCATCCTCACCACCTTGTTACTGACCACCGCCGAAGGAGTGGACATAGACGGTCAGGGACTTGATGGTCGCAGGATCAAGACGGCCCTCCCAGCCCGGCATCACACCGTTCCGCGGATTGGCAATCTGTGCCTTGATCTCGTCGAGCGAGTTTCCATAAAGGTAGTTCGCAGACATCAGGCTCGGTGCACCGACTTCCTGGATACCTTCCAGGCTGTCACCATGGCAGGCAGCGCAGTTGTCCTCGTAGAGAACCTGGCCGGCTGCCAGGTCAACACCGTCTTCCGTCTCCTGCCCCGCGCGTGAGGCGACAAAGTTGGCAACCTGGTCGATTTCCTCGCGGGACAGCAGCTCGTCCGCTCCGAAAGCCGGCATGTCGCCGAACCGGGCATCGTCGCTCTCGTTGCGGATGCCGTGGAGCAACGTGGTGTGGATGTCATCCAGCGTGCCGCCCCAGATCCAGGTATCGTCCTGAAGGTTCGGATAGCCCTCCGCACCGGTACCGCCGTTGCCGTGGCAAGGTGCGCAGTTGTCGCCAAAGGCAGCGCGGCCATTAGCAAGCGCGAACTGAAGCAGTTCCTGGTCCTGAGGAATGTCCTCAAGTGCCGTGGATACGATCTTGTCGGCGAATTGCGATCTGTCCGCGACGCCCTTGTCATAGGCGGCGATCGCCTCTTCGCGCTGGCTCGCCCCAAGAACACCCTTGGTGTAGGTGGTCACCAGCGGCCAGGAGGGATAGAGCACCCAATAGATCACAGCCCAGACCAGCGTTGCGTAGAAGATGTAGAGCCACCATTTCGGCAACGGGTTGTTCAGTTCCTTCAGACCATCCCATTCGTGGCCGGTCGTCTCGACCCCGGAGATTTGGTCGACTTCCTTGTTTTGTGTGTCCGCCATGGATCAATCCTCCCGGAACGGGATCTGAGCAGCATCGTCGAACTTTTTCCGGTTCTTCGGCCACAAGGCGTAGGCCAGAACAATGCCAAACATGATCATGAAATAGATGAGGCCCCAGGTCTGAGCGAAGCCTGCGAAAGCGCTATACGTCTCGTTCATGGCTCTACCTCGCGTTAGCCGCATCGTCGTAGATGGAGAAGTCGACCATTGTGCCGAGCACCTGGAGATAGGCGACCAGCGCGTCCATTTCGGTGACTTCCTTGGGATTGCCGTCGAAATCGCGGATCAGGGCTGTCGGCCAGCGTTCCTCGAACTCATAGGCCGCATCGGAGTCGGGCATGGCCTGTCCAAGCACATCCGACGCCGCGCTTTCGATCTGCGCTTCGGTGTAAGGCACGCCGTAAATGGAGTTGACTTCCAGATGTGCCTTGATGTCCCGTGTTTCGAGCCTGTTTTCCGCCAGGAACGGGTAGCCGGGCATGATCGAGGCCGGAACCAGCGAGCGCGGGTTGACCAGGTGCTCGACGTGCCAGTCGTCGGAGTATTTGCCGCCGACGCGGGCCAGGTCCGGTCCGGTCCGCTTCGATCCCCACTGGAACGGCCGGTCATACATGCTCTCTGCTGCCAGAGAGAAGTGACCGTAGCGCTCGATCTCGTCGCGCATCGGACGCACCATCTGCGAATGACACAGATAGCAGCCCTCGCGCACGTAGATGTCACGCCCGGCAAGTTCCAGCGGCGTATAGGGCCTCATGCCCTCGGTCTTTTCGATCGTGCTCTTCAGGTAGAAGAGCGGTGCGATCTCGACCAGACCGCCAATGGCGACCGCCACCAGGATACCGACCAGAAGAACGAAGGAATTCTTCTCGAAGATTTGGTGTTTATTCCATGCAGACATTGGTGTCCCTCCCTTATTCGGCCGGAGCCAGGGAGCCAGCCGGCGTGGTGTCGGCTTCTTCAGCCTCACCATGACGGACGGTCATCCAGAGATTGTAGGCCATGATCAGGGCGCCGACCACGAAGAGCGCACCGCCGAGAGCACGGATGATGTAGAAGGGATGCATCGCTTCCACGGTTTCAACGAAGGAGTATTCCAGGAAACCGAGACTGTCATAGGCGCGCCACATCAGGCCCTGCATGATGCCGGACACCCACATTGCCGTGATGTAGAGAACGATGCCGAGCGTGGACAGCCAGAAGTGCCAGTTCACCAGTTTCAGCGAATAAAGGCCCTTCTTGTTCCACAGCCACGGAACCAGACAGTAGATTGCACCGAAGGAAATGTAGCCTACCCAGCCGAGCGCACCGGAGTGAACGTGACCAATGGTCCAGTCAGTGTAGTGCGACAGCGAGTTGACCGAGCGCAGGCTCATCAAAGGTCCTTCGAAGGTCGACATGCCGTAGAAGGCGACAGACACGACCATCATGCGCAGAACCGGGTCGGTCCTGAGCTTGTCCCATGCGCCTGACAGCGTCATCAGACCGTTGATCATGCCACCCCAGGACGGCATCCACAGAATGATCGAGAAGGTCGCACCGAGGGTCGAGGCCCATTGCGGCAGAGCCGTGTAGTGCAGGTGGTGCGGACCGGCCCAGATATAGATGAAGATCAGCGCCCAGAAGTGCACGATGGACAGGCGGTACGAATAGACCGGTCTGTCAGCCTGCTTGGGGATGAAGTAGTACATGATGGCGAGGAAGCCGGCGGTCAGGAAGAAGCCCACCGCGTTGTGGCCGTACCACCACTGCACCATCGCATCCTGAACACCCGACCAGACGATGTAGGACTTGGTCGAGTAGATCGAAACCGGGATCGTCAGGTTGTTGGTGACGTGCAGCATGGCAATCGTGACGATAAACGCCAGGTAAAACCAGTTGGCCACGTAGATGTGGGGTTCCTTGCGCTTCCAGAGCGTGCCGAGGAAGAGGAACAGGTAGAACACCCAGACAATCGTCAGCCACAGATCGGCGTACCATTCAGGCTCTGCATATTCCTTGCCCTGCGTCGCACCGAGCAGGTAGCCCGTGCCGGCGATCACGATAAAGGCATTGTACCCGAGCATCACGAACCAGGGCAGGATCTTGCCCGGCATGCGCACGCGGCAGGTTCGCTGAACCACATACATGGAGGTTGCCAGAAGCACGTTTCCGCCGAAGGCGAAAATCACCGCTGACGTATGCAGCGGGCGCAGGCGGCCAAAATTGGTCCAGGGAAGATCGAAATTCAATGCCGGCCAGGCCAGCTGAAGCGCAATCACGAGGCCAACCGTGAAACCGGCCAGGCCCCAGAACATAGCGGCTATCGCACCAAACTTGATCGGTCCGAGGTTGTAGTTAGGCTTTCCGTCGATTTCGGCCGGGATTGGTTGTCCGCCGTCGTCGAAGAAGTTTTTAAAGATCAGGAAAACGCTGACCGCGGCGAACAGTGCGCCAATGCCAGCGTGAAAAGCCATGACCTGATCAAAGGTCTTGCCCGCAACGATTATGCAAGCGAATGCAAGCAGCACGAGGAAGATGGCGAAACCACCCTCCTCGAGCGAGACCAAACCGGTCTTTTTATGTGCCATTTCAGCGCCCCAGTTATTAGATTCCATGCAAGGTGCCAACGATGGCACGACCATGCGCACGTCTCCCGGCGAGCCGCGTTGATTCATATCAACAGCTCCGGGTTTCCCCCTCAGCCTTTGGTCGTAAGACGGGTTGCGCGACAATTTGGCAGCGGATTAAGGGCCTGTTGGCATTGTCATTTTCCGAAGGAAACAACCGCCCAATCGTGGTAAGCGTCGAAGCGGAGGCACCTTTCCACGCCGCCGTCCGATCTTCCATCCGCCAGCAGGCGGCAGCTTCCCTCGCGAACCCGGCCAGTGACTGATCGATCCTTCAAATCCGCGATCCTCTCCCCGAATCTCACCGGCAGTCTCTGGATGATTGCCGCGATGGCGGCCTTTGCGCTGGAAGATGCCTTCGTCAAACATGCCGCGCTGGAACTCCCCGTGAGCGAAGTCCTGATCCTTTTCGGCCTCGGCGGAGCACTTGCGTTTTGGGGTCTGGCCGGGTTGAGGCGGGAGACCGTGTTTCATGCGGACGTGTTGTCGCCTGTCATGAAAGTCCGGTTCGGTTTCGAACTGGTCGGACGGTTGTTCTACATTCTTGCGCTTGCCTTGACCCCGCTCTCTTCGACGACGGCCATCCTTCAGGCGACACCTATCTTCGTCGTCCTTGGTGCTGCGCTGTTCTTTAAGGAAACTGTCGGCTGGCGGCGCTGGAGCGCGATCTTCGTCGGATTGATCGGCGTGCTGATCGTGCTGCGCCCAGCCGGAGACAGTTTTTCCGTGCTTTCGCTGCTCGCGGTTATCGGCATGCTCGGTTTTTCCGGCCGCGATCTCGCAAGCCGGGCAGCACCTGCGACCTTGAGCACGAATGTTCTGGGTTTTTACGGCTTTCTCACAATCATTATTGCCGGCGTGCTGTTCAGTTTCTGGGAGCAGCAGGCGCTGATCGTGCCCTCAACTTCGGCCCTTCAGACCCTAGCGGCAGCCGTCGCTTTTGGTGTTGTTGCCTATAGCTCCCTGATGAAAGCCATGCGCACCGGCGAGGTCGCCACTGTCACTCCATTCCGCTATTCAAGGCTCCTGTTCGGCATTCTCCTTGGCGTCCTCTGGTTTGACGAAACGATCGATTTTCAGATGCTGATCGGCTGTGGCGTCATCGTGGGATCCGGTCTGTTTATTCTGTGGCGCAGCAACAAGGCCCGAACGTAAGGTCCTGAACCTGCAATCAGTCCAGCTTCGCCGACATTCTTTGCAGCTCTGCTGTCACGAGCGCAACGGCCTTATTGGCGCGACCTCCCGGCAGGCTCCACATCGAGATTGCGTGAGGCAGGGGCACTTGCCTGGCAAGGGGTGCAACAAGCGCTCCGGACTTCAGATGATCTTCAACCAGAGCCTTGTGAGCCATCAGGACGCCAGCGCCGTTCAAGGCTTCTTCAACGGCCAGCGCATACAAGGAAAAAACAGGGCCTTTCGGAACCAACCCGACTTCGGGACAGGCCTCTGCCGCCCAGATGCGCCAGTCGTCCGCCCAGGCTGTATCCGTCAGACAAACGGCCTGAACAAGGTCACGAGGACTTCGAATGGTTTCGGCGATCTGCGGCGAACAGACCGGCAAAAGGGCATCACCGGCAAGTGGTGTTTTTCCGGCGGCATCTGCATCGTCGTAGAAGAGGCACAGGTCGAACGGCACACGTTTCAGGTTAGGCGGTGCCTCTGTCGCCGTGACGGAAATGTCGATCTCGGGGAAACGGGCGCGCAATTGCGGCAGCCGCGGTGCGAGCCAGAGCTGGGCGAGCGCGGGAAGCGCTGCGATGTGAACTTTGCCGGGAGCGGCCTCATGCTGCAAGTCGCGTATCGCGGCCGTCAATGCGTCGAACGCTGACTGGAACCGTGGCCGCGCCCGCTCCCCCAATGCCGTCAGATGCACGCCCCTTGCGTGACGTACAAAAAGATCTGCGCCGAGCTCCTGTTCGAGGATCTTGATCTGGGCGGCCACGGCGCCCGGCGTAACCTGCAGTTCCTCGGCCGCTTGCGCGAAGCCTCCCAAACGCGCGGCGGCTTCGAATGCCCGCAAGGCGTTGAGAGACGGCAGTCGTGGGAAGGGCGGCGCAACGGGCATCGGTAAGACTCAATTTTTCTAGCCCTTATTTTTCTAAAATCTGATTTGCGCAATGGCAAGCAGAAGTGGAAACTGCGAGCAATCAAGAGCTAGGGTACGGACCCTAACACCTCCGGAGCGACAGCATGACCATCATGGAAAAATATCCCTGGCTTCCCGCCACCGCCCTCGCCCGTATCGAGGAGGTCACAGGACAAACCGCAGATCGGTCGAGCTCGGACCTTGCCGCACGCATCGAAGACCTGGTGGCGCAGAACAAGACCATCCATGAACGCGATTGTTTCAATCTGAACCCGGCCACCAATGTCATGAACCCGCGCGCTGAGGCCCTGCTCGCCAGCGGATTGGGTTCTCGCCCCTCGCTCGGGTATCCCGGTGACAAATACGAGATGGGTCTGGAGGCGATTGAGGAAATCGAGGTGATCGCCGCCAATCTGGCCTGCGAGATTTTCAAGGCCGACTATGCCGAGATCCGTGTCGCCTCCGGTGCCCTCGCCAATCTTTACGCATTCATGGCGACGACGAAGCCGGGCGACGCCATCATTGTCCCGCCAGCGACGGTCGGAGGGCACGTAACGCATCACGCGCCTGGTTGCGCGGGGCTCTACGGACTGGAGATTCATGAAGCCCCCGTCGATGCGGACGGCTACACGATTGATCTGGACGGTCTGCGCGCGCTGGCGCTCAAGGTGAAGCCGAAACTGATTACCATTGGCATGAGCCTTAACCTGTTTCCGCACCCGGTCCGCGAAATCAGGTCAATCGCCGACGCAGTCGGCGCCAAGGTGTTGTTCGACGCGGCTCACCAGTGCGGCATGATCGCCGGTGGTGTCTTCGCCAATCCACTTCACGAAGGCGCGCACGTGATGACCATGAGCACCTACAAAAGCCTTGGCGGACCCGCAGGAGGGCTGCTGGTTACCAATGAACCCGATCTTACCGAGAAACTGGACGCCATTGCCTTTCCGGGCCTGACTGCGAATTTCGACGTCGCCAAGTCGGCCGCGCTTGCCATCTCGCTTCTGGACTGGCGGGAATTCGGTCCGGGATACGCCGCAGAAATGGCTGCGGCCTCAAAAGCCCTGGCAGTCGCGCTTTCCGAAGCGGGCCTGCCGGTTTTCCAGACCTCAAAAGGATTTACGGGATCGCATCAGTTCGCCCTCGAAGCGGCTGCGTTTGGCGGTGGTCAGGCGGCTTCCAAGAAGCTCAGAAAAGCTGGGTTCCTTGCCTGCGGCATCGGTCTGCCGATCGCACCGGTCGACGGCGACATGAACGGCCTGCGGTTTGGAACACCCGAACTCGTGCGCTGGGGCATGACGAGAGCGGACATGCCTCGGCTGGCAAGCCTCATAGCCGAGGCGCTGCGTTCAAACGATCCGGAAGCAATGGCAAAAAGGGTCTCCGACTGGCGCCAGCAATTCGACACAATGCACTTCGTTCGGACTTGAAAAGCGGCCTTCCGTTTTCGCCCATCTCTGCCTACCCTTAATGCGGCAGGCGCGTAAGCGCTTGAAGGGGGACACGAGCCATGAAAAGAGACGCGAACCAGGGATATTCAGCCCTTGAGCAAATCGCAGTCAACTCACCTGACCTGCTGAAATCCCTTCTTGAGGGGTCTCCGGACACAATCAGTCTCTCCGACGTCAGGCATCCCGATTTGCCGCTTACATATGTCAACCCGGCCTTTACCAGGACGACAGGGTACAGTCCCGACGAAGCCCTGGGCCGCAACTGCCGTTTCCTGCAAGGTGAAGACACAAACAAGGACGATGTCGCCAGGATCCGCAAGGCCATCAACGCACGTGAGCCTGTGGACGTCGTTCTGCTGAATTACAAGAAATCTGGCGAGCCCTTCATCAACGCACTGCGCATGGCGCCGATTTTCGACAGTTCCGGCCAGTTATCTGCATATCTCGGCATTCAGCAAGACATCACCGAAGAGCGGTTGCGGGCGGAGCGGGACATTGGCCAAAACCGGTTGGAAGCGCTCGGAACGGCGACCGGATCGCTGGCGCATCAGCTCAACAATCTTCTGCATCCGGTCACCAGCCTCATTTCCCTGCACCTGTCCGACATAGAGAACGCTGACATCCGGAGGGATCTGGAGATGGCGCACTACAGTGCGCAGCAGGCAGCCGACCTATCGGACAACCTTCTCGGCTTGTCCCGTGGCAGTTTTCGCGAGGAAACAGACACCACCAGTCTTTCGGAAGGGTTGAACCGCGCGATTGATCTGGTGCGGCTCATGCTGCCGCCGACTATCACCATTGAAACAGCTTTCGGGAACCTTCCAAATGAACTGAATATTCCGATCAATGAGACTTTGTTTGCACAAGTATTGATCAACATTGTCACAAACGCCTCCCAGGCGACGAAGCATTCAGGGATAATACGTATAGACGTCACCCAAGACGAAGACTCGAGCGTGAAAATATCGATTGCCGACAATGGCCCGGGCATACCGGCCGAACTTCGCGAAAAAGTATTCACGCCCTTTTATTCAAAAAGCATTAGTAAAAATAGCAGTGGACTCGGTCTTTCTGTTGCTTCGCAAATTATTAATAAAGTTGGTGGAAAAATAATAGTTGGAGAGGGCCTCATACAACCTGATGGTGACGGATTCGGTTGTATGTTTACTATAGATGTACCGATAATTACGTAGGGTTGTATTTCGGCACATCTGGGAGAGACGGACCAATGTGCCAAATTCTACTGATTGACGATATGAAGCCGGTTCGCCATGCCATTGCAGCAACGCTGCGCAAGGCCGGGCACGACGTTGTGGAGACGGACGACGGCAACAAGGGGCTCGAGATCGCCTCGAAAAAGCGCTTCGACCTAATCATCACCGACATCATGATGCCCGCTTCCGACGGCACCGATGTCGTGTTCGCACTCAAGTCCGCGCCGACGGGCCCGAAAGTGGTTGCAATGTCGGGCGGAGGGTCGGGCATTCCGGCGGACGACGCCTTGACCCTGTCGGCTTCGCGCGCCGACGCGGTTCTGAAAAAGCCATTCACCAATGAACTCCTGATCGAGACCGTGAGCAACCTCACCTCGAACTGAGCATCTATTCATCCACGCTTTCGGAGGGGAAAATCGTGGCCTGGTTTTACAATATGCGACTGACGCAGAAGCTTCTGCTCGCCTTCGGTGCATTACTTGTCGTGATGCTCTTTCTGGGCGGAAAATCCGCCCTGATGTTCCGCACGCTTGATCAGGAATTCACTGAATTCACTGAACATGGCAACGCGCTTGCCGCAGCGACAGACGTCACCCAAGCCTTCTCCCAAATGGAGATCAAGGCGATCGAGTACGTCGAGAATTCGTCGGATGACAAGCTTCAGGCGGTCGATGCCGCCCACACGAATGTGCTTCAGCTGATTGACGAGAAGATCAAGAAGCTGCACGTGCCGGAAGAAATCGAACGGCTCGTAGACGCCCGAAAGCACGTTGAAATCTACTGGAAGAACTTCCAGAAGGTCGCGCATGAGCGCGCGCTGCAAAAGGACATTGTCGATAACAGTCTGCACAAGGCCGGCGACAAGCTTCAATACGAGATTGTGACGGTCTTCAAGCACAAGCAGGAACAGGACACAAAGAACGGCAAGCCGTCTGAGACTGTCGAGCTTGTCACGGACGCCATGATCCATCTTCTGATCGCCCGGGACCATGCGAACCGGTACATCTATTCCGGAATGGAAAGCGAACTCGATTATGCGCTTTCCGAGATCGACAGGGTCAAGAAGGACCTGACCAGCGACGCCATGGCCAAGCTCGATGGCGAGGACAAGCAACTGGTCGACGATGCCCTTAAACAGATTGAGGTCTATGTAAGCGCTCTCAACGAGTTCCGGACGCTCGAAACGGACATCCGGCACCTGGAACATGACGTGATGTTCGCCGAGGCGAAGATCGTCGCCGACGACCTTGCCGCCATCAAACAGTATGCGATCGATGCGGAACACAAGATCGAAAAGCTCGTTCACGCGCAGACCAGCAATGCGATCCTGTTTTCAGTGATCGGCACGGCACTAGGTGTCATCATCGGGCTGACGGCTGCCTTCTTCCTGGGGCGCATGATCAGCCGTCCGATTGTCAACCTGTCCGGCACGATGAAGGATCTTTCGCAGAATCGGCTCGAGACCGAAATACTACCTCCGCGCGGCAGGGATGAAGTCGCGGAGATGACCGAGTCGGTGATCATTTTCCGCGACGGCCTTGTCGAACGCCAGCGGATGCGCGAGGAGCAGGAGAGAAACCGCGAAACGACCAACCGGCGACGCGACGAGCTGGATCAGATGATCGGCATCTTCGGCAATACCATTCGCGGCATTTTCCAGCGCATGTCGCATTCCTCGACCGAAATGTCCGAAACTGCCGTCACGTTGACAGAAACGTCCGAAAACTCGACGAACCAGGCAACCGTGCTCGACAAGGAAGCCAGCGACACGTCCTCGATGGTGGCGACCGTTTCCTCGGCGGCGGAAGAACTGATTTCCTCTATTCAGGAGATCCGGCGCAATGCCGATCACTCCGCGGAAATCGCCGCTCGCGCTTCAGACCGCGCAGAGGAAACCAAGTCCAACTTCACCGAACTGGTCACCGCGTCCGACCAGATCACGAGCGTTGTCGACCTGATCCGCGAAATCGCCGACCAGACCAACCTGCTTGCGCTCAACGCGACGATCGAGGCGGCGCGCGCCGGTGAAGCCGGCAAGGGTTTCGCCGTCGTAGCCTCCGAAGTCAAGGAACTGGCGGCGCAGACCTCCCGGGCGACCGGCGAGATCAGCAATCAGGTCGGTGCGGTTCAGCGCACGGCCCAGAGCGCGGAACAGTCGATCGGCGAGATCTACGGCACCGTCCGCGAGATCAACGATGTCGCGACCAGCATCGCCTCCTCTGTTACCCAGCAGGAAAGCGCAACCTCTGAAATCGCCCGCAGCATGGAGACGGTTTCCAGCAGCGCGGCGCGCGTGCGTGACAGCGTTTCGATGATGCGCCAGAATTCGGAGGATACCGCCAATTCCTCCAAGATGGTGAAAGACGGCAGTTCGGTTGTCTATGACGAGGCGGTTCTGCTTGGCGATGAGGTGGAAACATTCCTGGACGCTATCGGCAATCGCGGCGATGACGAAACCTACCGGATCTACGATGTGAACTGGCCGGCCACTCTTGAAGTCAATGGCAATCAGATCGCAACGACAACAACGAGGATTTCCTCGGCCAATTGCACGATCGATGCCAAGATCGATCTTGACCCCGGCACACGTGTCGTCTTCGTCTGTGAGCAGCTTACAAATCCGATCGAGGCACGCGTCGCGATGACGGAAGGCAACAGCACGACCCTGCAATTCCCACTTAATCTGGATCACATTGCAGATCTCAGGATCAAGCTTGAGCAGATGAACCTCTCAGCGGCTGCCTGAGCCCAGTTCAACAATTCTGAGGGGCGCCGGAGACATCTCCGGCGTCTTTTTTTTTGCGCGGTCCCGCTTCCTGAAGCCAGCCGGGCCTACACCTACCGTCGTCCCAGCACGAGTGCGGTGATCAGCGGCAGTAGCAGCACCATGCCGGTGAACCTTGCAATCTGATGAGCGGCAACGAAGGCCGGGTCGAGATCGAGCATGAAAGCCAGCAGCGTCATGACTTCAAGACCACCTGGCGCGTAAGCCAGCAGCGCCTGGCCGAAGGGAATATCCATCAGCGAAGACACGATCCATGCACCCAGGATCGACATCAGAAAAGCGGCGCTGAAGGCGGCAACGGATGCGCCGAGCACGCTCATAAACTGGCGGAACGTCATGTTGGCGAAACGGCAACCGATCATCGCGCCCATCAGGATAAAGCACGGGATGACCATGTAGGCCGGCAGGACAAGTGTCCACGCGCCGGACGCGTTGAGGCCGGCACTCATGAAGAATGAACCGGTCATCAAGCCTCCGGGGACTCTCACCTTTAACGCCACAAGGCTCGCCAAGAGACACAAAGGCAGCCCGATTGCTATCTCGAACAGGCTGGAGACCTGCACGACGCCACCCTCACCGTCCAGCGTTCCGCTGGTGGATACGACCGCGAAGGGCAAAATGGCAACCAGCACGAAAAGCCTCAGCGACTGGCTGGATGCGATCCTGGGAAGATCTGCGCCCCGGTCTGTCGCCAGGGCGATCACATAAGACAGCGCTCCGGGAATAGCGCCGAAAAACGCTGTTTCCTTGGACCACTTCGCCCCAAAATGCAGGACCACGTATCCGGCAAGCGTCACGCAGACAACGACAATCAGCATCAACGCCATGGAGACCGGCCAGTCACCCATACGTTCCACAACATCCGGGCGCACACCTGCTCCCATGGAGACGCCGATGACGACGAAGAGCGCGTCACGCAGAGGGTTGGGCAAGATCGTAGGGACGCCCGCCAGTGTGGCAACAGCCACAAATACCATCGCACCAGAAAGCCAGGCCGCCGGCAGGTTCAGCAGATAAAACACGCCACCTCCCACCACGGCGATCAGGATCGTCAATGGCAGTCGTGTGGCGGTCGTGCTGAGGAAGGCAGAGTTCATGAGGTCCGTCTGGCGTCTGTTGGAGAATTCGGAACCACTCCGTACTATTGTTGATCGTTGCCGTCATGGTTGATTGCATAGATCAACATAAATGCTTTTCAGCCGTTCCCCTAAAAGGGAAGCCGGGACCGGCACCACGAAGGCGGCTCTTCAAATGTCCACGCCAACAATTAGCACAGATCCGTGACACGCGCGCGGCAGAGAGTAAAACACGCCGGTAGCGTGCGTGTTTGCTCTCAGACCCGAATTTTTTCCCTCAATTGAAGCAATTCGTCGATTTCCCTTCCGCGAACTTGAGCGATGTCAAAGCTCCGGATCGCAATTGCCGGAAAGATGCCGCCATGACAAAAGATCCGCTCTCTTATGCACTGCGCAACGTGCCGCGCTACACCAGCTACCCGACAGCACCGCACTTCCACGGCGGCGTGACGGCCAGGACGTATGCAGACTGGCTCGAAGCGATCAAGCCGGATGACAGCCTGTCGCTCTATCTGCATGTGCCCTACTGCCGGGAGCTTTGCCATTATTGCGGTTGCCATACCAAGGCAACGCGCCAGGATGCGCCGCTGAAGACCTACGCAACGACGCTCGGTCAGGAAATCAGTCTTGTCGCCGACCATCTGGAGTCTGCCGGACCTGTGCGTCACATCCACTGGGGTGGCGGTACACCCAGTCTTTTGCCGCGTCAGAGCCTCATTGACCTGACCGGTCTGATGCGCGTCCACTTCGATTTCGCCAAGGATCTGGAGCACGCCATCGAACTGGACCCGAGACTGGTTACCGAGGAGCTCGCGGAAACTCTTGCACTGATCGGCATCAACCGGGCAAGCCTCGGCGTTCAGGATTTCGATCCGAATGTTCAGGAAGCGATCGGGCGGGTTCAGCCTTTCGAGATCGTTGCAAACGCTTCACGGTTTCTCAGGTCAGCCGGTCTTGATGCCTTGAATTTCGATCTCATGTACGGCTTGCCCGGACAGTCGCGCGAAACGATCCTGGACACAGTGGACAAGACGTTGTCACTTGCGCCCGGACGGATCGCGCTCTTCGGCTACGCGCATGTACCATGGATGCGCAAACACCAGCGACTGATCGACGAATCGACACTGCCCTCAGCCGCCGAACGGCTTGAGCTGGCCGATCTGGCCAGAGCCGAGCTGCTGGATGCCGGCTACGTTGCAATCGGCCTCGATCACTTTGCGCGTTCGGATGACAGCATGGCCATTGCGCTTGCTGACGGCTCGCTGAAACGGAATTTCCAGGGCTACACAACCGATCAGGGCGAACAGCTCATTGGTTTCGGTGTGTCTTCCATCGGCAAGTTGTCCAATGGCTACATCCAGAACATGCCCGATGTGGGCGGTTGGCGGCGCAGCATCCTGTCGGGCGAGTTGCCGGTTTCCAAGGGACTGGCGCTTTCTTCGGATGACAGGATGCGCGGCCAGATCATCGAGGAACTGATGACCAACTATGCCTGCGACCTAACACCGGTCTGCAAAGGGCACGGACTGTCCGTTCAGGACCTTGGTGGTGCCTTTGATGCCTTGGAGGATCTGGTGACAGACGGGTTGGTGAAACTCGATTTCGGCACCGATGACGACGTAACGGTTTCCGTGACTGACAGCGGTCGTCCCTATGTCCGGCTCGCGGCTGCGGCTTTTGACGCCTATCTTGCGGAAAGTCAGGCAAGCGGCAAGGCAAGACATTCCGCCGCGGTCTAGCGACAGCTGGTAAAACGATCAGCCTGCGCGCGCGCCGCGTACCGTAACCTCGATCAATAGCAGCAACGACGCGATCGCCAGGTAGGCTTCTTGTGACGTGAATGGCCTTTCTAATTCCAGGTACCAGTCACGCGGCTTCAAAAGCCCCTTGAACTTCTGCAGCCTTGTCCGAGGTTCCTCCTCTCCCGGACGCAAGGCACGCCTTACGACACCAATGCAGGCCTCTTTGGAAACGAGCGCATAACTGTCCGGCCAGGACCCCATTACGGTTTCAAGCGTTTTCGTTGTCAGTTTGCGCGGATCCAAAACCCGGAAAAGCTCATTCTCAAGAACATCGCTCGCAAGCCACCCTTCCGTTCCGGCCGCGGCCACACTGCCGTTTTCCCGCTCCTCCTGCCCGGAGAGCTGCCAGCGCCTGTTGAGGATTTTGCGTTCAGGGGAAAGCGTTCGGCTGGTGGAATCCAGGACATTCACAATCTCGACCGGCTTGGCAATCGTCCTCTTGGAAAGGTCGCAACGAACAAAGACTTGTTCGTTCGCGTGGACATTGTACTGCTTGTGCGCGCCGCCATCGGGCACCGGCACCTCGACAAAACGAAGCGACTCTATCTTCATCACGACGACATCCGATTTTCACGAAACCGGACGCATTCTAGGGTACGGACCCTAAATACAAGTTCCCGCGCGACCGGATCGAACCCGGTACTTGAGAACATGATTTAATTTCCGTTTCTTTGTTCGTGTCGCGCACCTGGAACAAAAAAGGCTGCGAACGATGCGCAGCCTTTCGATAGATCATTGTTTTCGGTTCAGTGCATGCCGGTCATCTGGCACAAGCTGCAGATCCGGTTGAGATGGATCTTGTCGGCCTTGTCCACACGAATGACCCCGCGGCGCTTCAGATCCGAAACCACGCGGCTGACGGTTTCAATGGTCAGACCGAGATAGTCCGCGATTTCCTGCCGCGTCATGTGAAGCTGCAGATCAAAGCTGTCGTTCTCTTCATCCTGCGGACCAGTGCAGCCCAAACCGCCCCGGTCGGGAACAAGATGCATGAAAAAGCTGGCGACGCGCTCGACCGCCGATTTACGGCCCAGGAGAACCGCATGCTCGTGAAGAACACGCATCTGGTTGGTCAGGCACTTTGTCAGGGTTCTTTGCAGCTCGTCGGAGCGCTCGACTTGCCTCAGGTCGATTTCCTGAACGACCGAATCCGTCAGTGTTTCCGCCGTGCAGTCGTGTTCATTACCGTTGGCCAAGCCAAAAATGTCACCGGGACGAAGGACTTCCACTACCTGGCGGCGTCCGTCAGGGAGGAGTTTATAAAGCATCAGCGAGCCGCGAACGAGCTCATAAAGACGTTTTGCGTCGTCACCTTCGTAGTAGACGACGGCATGTGTCTCGTATTCAGACGTTTTGCCGCCGAATTCGGAGAAGCTTGTTTTGACCGGAGCGCATAGTGCTGCGCCGCCCGTCCTTGCGCCGGAGCCCTGACCTGTAACACTTGCTTCGAAGTACGCCATCTTCCCCTCCTAAATGCGCTACCGCACCGATTAGGCCAATGGCAGTCCCTGTTGTGAATGACCCGATCGACCAATGGTCGACATGAGAAAACAAGGATTGCCCCAGGTTGCCAAAGCGTCCCGTCCGACGTTTGCAACTTGTAAGCCTGACTCTAGAACCAGGAATCCGTTGAAGAAATTCGGTCGACTGCGTAAGAGAAACTACATATGAGCTGAAACGACGCACGCGACAAAAGTCGTAGGGATGGCGTGCAAGCGAAAGCTAAGGAGCACCAACCTCAGGCCATCGCCGCCGTCAGCATCTCCAGGGACAAGGGCTTTCGCAAAACGGGCAGGTCATGCAGTTCGCGGGTCTGCCGGAGGATCTTGACGCGTGACTTTCCAGAGATGACGATAATCCTTGGCGGTATCGGCAAGCTCTTCAGTTCCTTGACAATTTGCGCTCCGCTCACGCCTGGGAGACCAAGGTCAACAATGACCCAGTGGCCGGCCGACAGCTTCGCTTCGGCCAGGAATGTTTCGCCATCGAGGTAAATACGAGGATGATGGTCCAGCTGCTCCAGCGCCACGGCGAGCGCATCAGCAACGGCTTCGTCATCCTCTACGATGTGAACAACCACGCAATCGGTTCCCGGTGTGCCGGCGAAATTGCCGGATCACCGTCTATACATACGCCAGAAACAGTGCGACGAATGTACGCAGAAATACGCCCTAAGGCATATTGCGGACAATTCACTTCCCAAAGCTAAGTAGATTTGCGTGCGTTATCCCGAAGCGGGATGACCGAGCACGATCCGGACCAGATCGGCCGCATTCCGGGCACCAAGTTTTTCCATGATGCGGGCTCGGTGGACCTCCACCGTGCGCGGGCTGATTCCGAGTGTTCGTCCGGCTTCCTTGTTGGAAGCACCATCCGTGATTTCCTTCAGGACTTCCAGCTCCCGGCGGGTGAGCAGCTCTGCGCCCTGAAACGTCTGGGTGGTATCGACTTCCTGCCGCTGTTTCATGGCGGTTACGGCGTCTTTCACCCGCTCAAGAACGGATTCAGCTGAAAAAGGCTTCTCGATGAAGTCAAACGCGCCATTGCGAATGGCTTCAACAGCCATCGGAATATCACCCTGCCCGGAAATGATGAAAATCGGAGCCGGGTAATTCTCAGCATTCAGTGCCTTCAGGATTTCGATCCCGGAACGTCCAGGCATGTGGACATCAAGCATGACGCAGGCCGGAACGGATTTGCTCGCGGAATCAATGAAGGTGTCGCCGTCGGAGAACGTTTCAACGACATATCCCTCCATGTTGAACAGGACGGACAGCGCGTCGCGCACCGCAGGGTCATCATCGACGATATAAACGGCCTCTGCGTCTGGTTCCATTGTCATTCCGTCCCCAAAAATGTCTTCACTTCCTGTACGTCACGTGGCTTCATCCGGCAATTCTTCTCTTGGATGAACCGGCAACGTCAACAGAAACGATGCGCCGCTACCCGCCGGCGACGTTTCCAACTTCAAATCGCCACCATGGTTTTGAGCGATTGACCGCGAAATCGCCAGTCCGAGACCGACGCCTTTGTGTTTTGCCCCCGTAAAGGCCCGAAAAAGACCTTCAACGACTTCGGGAGGCACACCTGGCCCGTTGTCCTGGACCCTGAATTCAAGCGTATCGTCATTCAGACGCACCGACAAAGACACATGTTTTTGATGCTGCTCGGCGACAGCTTCGCGTGCGTTCCGCAACAAGTTTACCAGTACCTGACGTATCTGAACTGGATCGGCCTGCAGCGGTGGCAATCCGGGTTCGACATTTGCAAACACATAAGCCTGATTTTCGCCACTGCCGAGTTGTGCAAGTTCCAGGCAGGACTTGACGAGTTCATCGACATCGACGGTCTGCCGTGCCGGAGCCTTTTTTTCCACCAGCTGCCGCATGCGCTGGATGATGTCACCGGCCCGCTCCGCCTCTCGGACAGCCTTTTCGATGACCGACAGGATCAACGGATCCATCGACTCGTCCGTTTTGGCCTTGCGCGACACGGACTGCAGGTAAAGGAGCACCGCGGTCAGAGGTTGATTGAGCTCATGCGCGATGGCCGCACCCATTTCATCGAGTGCGCTCAGCCGTGTCATGTGCAGAAGTTGCGCCTGGGCCTTTGCAAGGCGGTCCTCGATCTGCTTTCGCGAACGCAGGTCTCTCAGAATTCCGATGAACTGGCGCCCGTAAGGCGTATCGGCTTCGCCGACGGACAGCTCGATGGGGAACTCGGTCCCGTCCTTGTGCCGTGCGCGCACTTCCCGGCCGATCCCGATAATCTTTTTCTCGCCCGTGTCGATATAGTTTTTGACGTAGGTGTCATGCTCGCGGGCATATTCTTGCGGCATGATCTTGTGGACGTTCCGGCCTAGCAGGTCGGCCGCCTCGTAGCCGAACAGGTCCTCACAGGCCTTGTTGTAAGCCAGGACCAGGCCACGCTCGTTGATGACGATGATGCCGTCTACCGCCGTGTCGAACACGCTCGCAAGGCGGGCCTCTGAAACAGCGGCCGTTTCCGCTTCACGATCAATTACACTGTCGTCCGCCATTAAGGCACCCAAATGGAAATCACGTCCATTCAAGGTTTAAGGGGTTTCACGTAGACCAGCAACCCGTCATATGTCTAAATCTCTGGAAGCCAAGCGCTAATTCGCCGCACCGCGTCTTCCAGTTGAGCCGGGTCACGGGCGTAGCAGAGGCGGAGAAATTTCTCGCCTCCTGGCCCGAACGCCGTGCCCGGCGCAAGACCGACACCGGTCTGGCGAACAAGGTCAAGCGCGAACCTTCTAGTATCTGCGACGCCGTCGATGGAGAAGAACAGATAAAAGGCGCCATCCGGCGGCACCACGTTGACCCGGTCGATCTCCTGCAGTCCGTTCATAACGATGTCTCTGCCGTCTCGAGCGCGCTCAATCTGGGACGCCAGAAACGACTCGCCCTCGGTAAGCGCAGCCACCGCTCCCCACTGCAGGAAAGCAGGCACGCCCGACGTCGAATACTGTACAAGATTTTCAATAACTTGACCGACAGCCGGCGGCGCAGAGATCCAGCCGACCCGCCACCCGGTCATGGCCCAGTTCTTGGACATGGAATTGACGAAGATGATGCGATCGTCTTCTTCAAAAAGGTCGTAAAATGATGGCGCCCGCCGGCCCTCGCCATAGTAGTAGAGTGCGTAAATCTCGTCGGCGATGATCCAAAGGTAATGTTTGCGGGCAAGTTCCAGATATTCCTTCAGAAGACCTTCAGAGGCGACCCAGCCGGTCGGATTGCTCGGTGAATTCAAGAACAGCGCGGCCGTGTTCGATGTGATCGCAGCTTCGATATCCTCGATGTCCAGGCTCCAGCCGACGTTGCTTTCGCGCAGCTTGACGGGAACGCTCCGCGCGCCGTGGATTTCGATCGCAGCCACGATGTTCGGCCATGAGGGTGATGGTGTAATGACGTCGCGCCCCGGATCAACAACAGCCTGAACAGCAAGCTGAATCGCCTGCATGCCCGATCCGGTGACAAAAAACCGCTCGGGCGAAAAGGAGCGGTTGAAAACTGCCTGGTGGTAGTCTGCCAAGGCTTCGCGCAGTTCCGGGATGCCACGCTGGTAGGTATAGAAGGTCTCCCCCCGATCCAGCGAGTCCTTTACCGCCCTGTTGATAAAGTCAGGTGTCGGAAGGTCACCCTCTCCTGCCCACAATGGGATCAGGGATTCGTGATGCCTTCCGGCGTTGACCAGTTCGACTATGCCGCTTTCGGGCGTGTTTCGTGCGCCTTTGCTCAATCGCTGAATCAGGTCGGACAACTCTTGTTTCCCCTCAATCACATTCGAGCGCAAGTTAGCGTGTTTGGACTGAAATGTTTCATGAAACCATGTGAACAAGACTTCACGGACGTTGATCGGTTCCAACCCATTGCAAACCGGTCCATAATCAGCACGAGGCCTTGGTCGCAAGACGAATGGACAGATCGCCGCGGCTGTGCTCGGATCAAGCAACGCAGCGGGACAGACAGCTGCAACACCGGTCGGGAGGACGGTAAACCAAAAGATGCTGCATGGATGGATCGTGATATTGGCCGCAACGGCCTATATCCTGCTGCTCTTTGCCATTGCCAGCTATGGCGACCGCATGAAGCGCCGTACGTCTTCACGTGCCGGCGGGCGCCCGTTCATCTACGCTCTGTCGCTTTCCGTCTATTGCACGTCGTGGACCTTTTTCGGTTCGGTCGGCAACGCCACCCGGAATGGCGCGGAGTTCCTGACGATTTACATCGGGCCCCTTCTGGTGTTCGCGCTCGGATATCCGCTGCTTCGCCGGATCATCCAGATATCGAAAACCGAAAGCATCACGTCGATCGCCGACTTTATCGGTGCGCGGTACGGAAAGAGCCAATCCGTCGCGGCTCTCGCAACCATCATCGCCGTGATCGGCGTGATCCCCTATATCGCTCTTCAGCTCAAGGCGGTGTCGTTTTCGGTGACCACGATGGTCGGACCGCTTATGTCCCAAGGGTTTTCCTTTGCACCGTTCTTCAACGACCTCACGCTTCTCATCGCCCTTGGCATGGCCATATTCAGCTGGGCATTCGGCACACGGCACATTGACGCGACCGAACACCAGGAAGGCCTCATGCTTGCAATCGCGACGGAGGCGATCGTCAAGCTTCTGGCGTTCCTCGCGGTCGGCATCTGGGTAACCTACTGGCTTTTCAGCGGTCCGTTCGACCTCGTCCGGGCAATCTCCGAGGCTCCCGAGGTTGCCCAGATTTTCGAGCAGCCCATCAATGTGAGCAACTGGATGATCCTCTCGGTGTTGTCCGCTTTTGCCGTATTGATGTTGCCGCGACAGTTCCACGTGACAGTTACGGAAAACAATTCCGACGAGGAACTCAAATGTGCCACGTGGCTGTTCCCGCTTTATCTCGTCCTCATCAACCTGTTCGTGATCCCGATCGCAGCGGCCGGGATGCTGCGGTTCGGACAGGATATCAATCCTGATACCTATGTTCTGGCCCTGCCGATCGATGCCGGGCTGGATTGGCTAGCCCTGTTCGTCTTCATCGGCGGGCTGTCGGCGGCAACCGCCATGGTCATCGTTGCGACCGTGGCGCTCGCAATCATGATCTCCAACGACATTGTCGTCCCGCTGTTGCTGCGCCGGCACAGCGAGGCAGAGCTGGTCAATACCGGCGGGCAGGACATGAGCCGCCTTCTGCTGACGATCCGCCGTCTTGCGATTTTCGCAATCCTTCTGCTGGCGTACGCTTACTACAAGGCCGCCGGCGACACTGCGGCGCTGGTGTCCATCGGGCTCTTGTCCTTTGCCGCGATCGCGCAATTCGCGCCCGCATTCATCGGCGCGCTGTTCTGGCGCCGAGCAACCTCGCTCGGCGCGCTCGCCGGCCTGAGCGGCGGTTTCTTGTTTTGGGCCTATACGCTCTTGTTGCCGACCTTTGCGCAATCGGGGCTGATTTCCGTCGGTTTCCTGACAACCGGTCCCTTCGGCATAGGTTTCCTCAATCCGCAATCGCTCTTCGGCATAGACATTGATCCCTTCATCCACGGGACGCTCTGGAGCCTTTCGGTCAATGTCCTTCTTTTCGTGGGCTGCTCTTTTTTGCGAAAGCCGCTTCCGGCCGAAACGCTGCAGGCCAATGTGTTCGTGCCTGCAGAGTTCACCCCTGCTCCGAGCCTGCGATACTGGCGGACGTCGGTAACGGCAGGTGACCTCCAGTCGACGGTTGCGCGCTATCTCGGCGAGGAGCGCACGGAGCGCTCGTTCAGCAGATTTGCCGGCGAAAGGGGGATCTCTCTGGATCCGAACACGCTGGCCGATGCCAATCTGCTGCGGTTTTCCGAACAGCTGCTGGCCAGCGCCATCGGCGCAGCCTCTTCCCGCCTCGTCCTGACCCTGATGCTGAAGCGGCACGACCCGTCAACCAAAGGCGCGGTGAAACTTCTCGACGATGCGTCCATCGCGATCCAGTACAACAGGGACCTGTTGCAAACGGCGCTCAATCAGGTCCGTCAGGGCATCGGTGTGTTCGACCGGGACCTGCGGCTGATCTGCTGGAACCGCCAGTTCCGCGACCTCCTGGGACTTCCGGCCGAGTATGGTCAGGTCGGCACGACACTCGATGCCATTTTGCGTTTCAACGCAGAGCGCGGCGAACACGGGCCGGGACCTGTCGAAGCAATCGTCGCAGACCGGCTCGAAAAGCTCGTTATTGTTCAGGAGACCTTCCAGGAAAAACTGGCATCCAACGGCACGGTCTTTGAAGTCCGCATCAGCCCGATGCCCGATGGCGGCATCGTGACAACCTATACCGATATCACCGAGCGTGTTCTGGCCGAAGAAGCACTTGCACGTGCGAACGAAACGCTAGAGCGGCGTGTGCGTGAACGCACGGAAGAGCTCACCCATGTCAACGAACGCCTTGTCGAAGCGACGCGCGAAGCCGAAGAAGCCAATTTGGGCAAGACACGGTTCCTGGCCGCAGCAGGACACGACATTCTGCAGCCTCTCAATGCCGCCCGCCTCTACTCGTCCGTTCTGGTCGACAAGCTGAAGGCAAGCGAAGACGGCGACCTCGTCCGTAACGTGGAATCGGCCCTTGAGTCTGTAGAAGACATCATCGGGGCCGTCCTCGATATTTCCCGCCTCGACACCGGCGCCTTGAAACCGGAACCAACAGTGTTTCGCCTCGACGAACTCTTGCGCGGTCTGGCGCTCGATTTTCAACCGGTTGCCCAGGAAAAGGGGCTGGAGCTCAGAATTGTGCCGACGTCGGTCTCGGTACGGACCGATCGCAGGTTGCTGCGCAGGCTCTTGCAGAACCTTGTCTCAAACGCGCTGAAATATACCCAGAAGGGCAAGGTGCTGGTCGGCTGCCGGCGGCGTGGAAACCGTATCCTCGTTGAGGTCTATGACACCGGGATGGGCATTCCAAAGAGCAAGCAAAAAGCCATCTTTCATGAGTTTCACAGGCTCGACGACGGTATGCGCGTTGCCAAAGGTCTCGGGCTTGGCCTGTCGATCGTCGAACGCATCAGCCACGTACTCGACCATCCGGTGGATCTTCGTTCGGAGGCCAACAAGGGCTCCTGCTTCTCGGTCGAATTGCCGCGCTCCGCCTCAATGCCCGATACCATCCCGGCAAAGCAGGCGCCGGCTTCCGTTGGCAATCTGGATGGGCTGTGCGTCGTGGCCATCGACAATGAACCCGATATTCTCAGCGGAATGCGCCATCTGTTGACCAATTGGAATTGCACCGTGGTCACCGCCGCGGACGATCAGGAAGCCGCGGCGCTGCTGAACAAGGCGGGGCTAACGCCGGACGTGATCCTGGCCGACTATCACCTAGACAACGGCACGGGGATCGAAGCGATCATCAAGCTGAGATGGAAGTTTGGCGGCCACCTTCCAGCGATACTGATCACCGCGGATCGCAGCCGCCCCGTGCGGGCAGAAGCCAGCGAAAAGGATATTGCGTTTTTCAACAAGCCGGTCAAACCCGCCGCCTTGCGCGCGCAACTGGCCCGTTGTCACGCAGGACAGGCGGCAGAATAAAGCGGATCGAAGCGCCCGCGCTCAGGATGTGGAGGAAAGTGCCTGAGTGTCTTGCGGCAGTGTGCCGGAAACCTGTCCCTGCCACTCATCGGTTCTGACCTGCGTGATCTTCATCGGATTGGGGTGCGGTTTTCCGAAGAAATAGCCCTGCAGGGTATCGCAGCCCAGTGTGCGCAGTGCATCGACCTGGAACTGGCGCTCGACCCCCTCGGCGGTGACCTCCAGTCCGAGATTGTGCGCAAGGGCAATCACGGCAGAGATGATGGCAAGACCATCGCTGCGTTCACCGATTTCATCCACGAAGGACTTGTCGATCTTGATCTTGTCGAATTTGTACTGGCGCAGATAGGACAGCGACGAATAGCCCGTACCGAAGTCGTCGAGCGAAATCTTGATGCCAAGGTCCCGCAATTTCTCCAGTTTCTCCGGCGCTGAACCGAAGTCGCGCAAAAACACGGATTCGGTTATTTCGAGAACCAGACGCTCGGGCGGAAATCCGGTCTCGTCGAGCACGGTTGCGATGTGCCCAACAAGGTTCGGATCTATGAACTGAACCGGTGACAGGTTGACCGCAACGCTCTCGAGCTCGGGACATTGTGCGGCTGCGGTGCAAGCCTTTCTCAGGACCCAGTTTCCAAGTTGAAGAATGAGGCCGGCCTGTTCCG